>WBZQ01000256.1_pt2 | contig 36577 bp, 41 predicted proteins | sample 5204251 | NCBI WGS metagenome assembly WBZQ01 (sample SAMN12412402, study PRJNA552823) | activated sludge metagenome | isolation source: activated sludge from nitrification reactor of wastewater treatment plant... | place: USA: Virginia | collected 2017-09 | reverse complement strand
AATCCAGTACCGCACGAGCACAAAGAGAATGTACTCGACCTCCCCGCCCACGTGGACGACACCGGTCAACGCCTGGCTTGCCCCGAGCGCGCGTCGGAAAAATGCCTCGACGCGATCTTCGACCTGCAGACGACGCCCCATCGCCTGCCACCACTGTTGGAGCGGAGACCAGTCTGTGGGGGGAACCGTCGACATCGAAATGCTCCACACGTAAGGAGAAATCGGCGGCATGGTACTGACTGCGACCAACGAATGCAACCGCGCCGGGGCCTCACGCCCGAGCTCGGACGAGCCGGAGACCTTGACAGGATCAAGGGGCAATCGCGTACCCTGTCGGCAGAAGTCCCCACCCTTTTCGGATAAGGAGACGAGATACGATGAGTAGACTAGTTCTGATCCGGCACGGTGAATCGCAGTGGAATCTGGAGAACCGCTTTACCGGGTGGGTCGATGTCCCCCTCTCCCCGAAGGGCATCGAGGAGGCGAAAGCGGCCGGAAAGAAGCTGGCCGAGTTCAAATTCGACCGTGCGTTTTCCTCCGTGCTGGCGCGCGCCAATGAAACGCTGCGGCTCGTCCTCGAATCCATCGGACAGACGAGTATTCCCATCGAAAAGGACAAGGCCCTGAATGAGCGGATGTACGGCGAGCTGCAAGGGTTGAACAAAGCCGAAACCGCCAAGAAATTCGGCGATGAGCAGGTCAAAATCTGGCGGCGGAGTTACGACGTGCGACCACCCGGTGGGGAGAGCCTGAAAGATACGGCTGAACGGGTGCTGCCCTATTACGACAGCCGCATCAAGCCCTATGTGCTCAAGGGGGAAACAATCCTCATCGCCGCCCACGGCAACAGTTTGCGTGCCTTGGTGATGCAACTCGAGCACCTAACGCGCGAGCAGGTTCTGGAACTGAATATTCCGACCGGCGCCCCGCTTTTGTATGAACTCGACAACAGCGGGAACGTCTTGTCACACCGGTATCTCTAGCAGCTATCACGACGAGGAGGGTGAGCCTCCCGGGCTTACCGATCGGCGGCGAGCTCGTCGCCGATCACCTCGGTCACAAGGCTCGGACATGTGAAGCGGTGGCGGGGGCGATCCGGTTCCCCACTACACACACTGACTGAGCAATTCCTGATATTTGTCCAGCGGCACCAGGTCAGGGAGCAAGACCAGCAACTTCGGCCGATCTTCTGTTTGAATCAGCCCCTCCGTCTCCAGGAGATCTGATATTTCCTCGGAGGCTGCGATGGCCCCGCCTTCGTAATCACCCACCGGCGCGTATCGAGCCCGGCGTTCTTCCATTTCCAGCAGGTACTCATTCCACGGCAGCGAGTCCAGGCGATATTCGGTCGCCCAATCCGCTCGAATCAGGTCCAACACGCGCTGAAACAGCACCTCACGATACTTCCGTGGGATGTGCGCATTAACCGCGGCCGACACCCAGTAGAGCGTGAAAGACAACATTTCACGAGTGAACGCGTCCTCCTGTTCCTCTGTCCCGGCAATCCCATAATCGCTCAAGGCTTCAACCGTAATTCGGCGCGGAATCAGCTTGTACAAGGCGTCCGCGGCTTCGGCAGGCGTCATCGATGTCTTTTTCATACCATCCCCCCGCAAGAGGCCTCAGCATACTGAACCTCCGCGCGCATTGACAACCCCGCTCGCGCTGCATCACACCGTCACGTTCGCTTGTCCGCAGGGAGAGCCTATGTTACAACCTGCGCCTTCACCGTGAGACACCACGCCATGACATACACCAGACGTATTCAGCTCCTGTGCGCCATCGTCGCCTTCATTGGTTGTGTATGGTCCAGCCCGGCCAAATCAGCGGAACCGCAGAGCGGGCATTGGGGATTCGCAACCGACCTGGGGCTCTGGAGCGGCACGACCAACGACACCACCTTCGCCCTGGGCTTCGGGCTTGACTACTACATGGACCCAAACTTTTCGTTCGGCGGACTGGCGCTCTTCACCCCGGTCGGGGACTTGACGCAAGTCGGCATCGCCGGCGTCGCCAAATACCACCTCCGACTGAACGGCGGGTTCAACGTCGTCCCCTTCGCCGGCTTGGGCATTCTGCACGCCGACCTGAACCGCGGCAGCGGACCGACGAAAATCGATCGCAACGACACCAGCCATTTCATTCCGCTCGGTCTGTCTCTGGAATATCAAGTCGGCCCGAACATCGCCTTCTCAACGACCCTCATGGTCAACCTTCATCGCATCAACCTCTCGCCACCAGTTCCCGATGACAACAGTAGCGTGGCGCTGCTGTTCGGCATCCGCTGGGGACCGTAGAGCTACCCGCCGCGCATAGATGACTCGTGCTGCCTGATAGATGTCGGGCTCTGAATAGAACTCGTGCGGCAGGAACGGAACAGCTAAATGTTGAGGGACTGGCGACGCGAGAACGCAGCCGCACTCCCCGTTTCAAGATGTCGGCAGCCGCTCAAACGACTTTCCAGCAAGGCCGCAGCAACGCGAGGAGACGAGGCGTACCCTTGTGGTACGTTGAGTCTCGAAGCGAGTGAGAACGATGCTGGGGAGTCGTTTCAGCGGCTGCGTTAGGCGGCTTGGGCTGGGCGCCACCGCAACCCCACCTGCAACAATTCCTGCAAGAGGTCTTTGTAAGCCAGGTCGGCTTTCTCGGCTGAGTCGGCAAAGTCTTCGCCGGTGGCAATTTGCGGATTGGGGTTGGCTTCGAGTACGTAGACATTGCCGTCTTTATCCATGCGCATGTCGATGCGCGCATAGCCGCTCAAACCCAGCGCACGATAGACACGCTTGGCCAGATGTTGAATCTGATCGGCCACACCGTCCGGGAGATTCCGCGCCTCGCAGGAACGGATGCCATACTTGTCCTGGTAGGTGCGACTCCACTTCACGCGTTGCGTGGCGATGCGGCGCGCCTCATCCGGCATCTTATCCATCACGAGCTCCCAGACCGGAAAGACTTGAAGGTGGGCGTTGCCCATCACGCCGACATAGAGCTCGCGCCCCTCGATGTAGCGTTCGACGAGGGCACCAGTGCCGACATGGTCGTGGATAAACGCCACCCGCTCCCTGAGCTTCTCATCATCATCGACGATCGACGCCTGCGAAATCCCCAATGACGCTTCTTCCGTCACCGATTTCACGATCAGCGGGAAGGGTAGATATTTCGGCCGCCGCACCATCCGGTGCAACGGTACCACCATGAATTCGGGGTAGGGAATGCGGTGGTAGGACATCACCTGCTTAGCCAACGCCTTGTCCCTGGACAACATGAGCCCTCGCGGATTGCAGCCGGTGTACGGAATCCGCATCAGTTCCAAATAGGACACGACGTTCTGATCGTACACCGCCACTCCGTCAAATTCCTCCAGCAGGTTGAAGGCGATGTGCGGCTTCCAGCCTTCGACCGCCGTCCGGATGACTTCCAGATCACTCTTCACGCCGAGCGCCTGTACCTCGTGGCCAAGCTTCTTCAGTGTGGAGACCACATCGTATTCCGTTCGCCAGGCCGCCTGTTCCGGATTTTGGCCGTTGAGCGAGTCCGGTGGAACCAGATCCTTGTGCATGAGCACGAGCACGCGTAATCGTCTCATAACGCCACCTTGTGCCTCCCACTGTGCAGGTAGTTCATCGTTTGCACCGTCAGGAGGATGGCGAAATCGAGCTTGGCCTGCTCACTCGGGTGCGTCAGATGCAGCTTCGAGGCGTGGCAGCGTTCGATCATGCTCTCCAAGACCTGATCAATGGTGTACTGGTACTCGCCGGTCCATTCCGCAACCCGCCGGCGGATGTCCTTGCGGGTGCGATGCAGGAACTCGGCAGCGCTGAGATTTTTGGCGTGAGCCGGTTGGTCCGAAAACAATTTCTTTAGGTCGCTGTCAAAGGACGACGCGCGACCGATCCCATAATGCTTCCGTTTTTCCTCGTAGTGATCGCGCAGGGTTTTATAAATGCGCGGTAGTGGATCCAGCAATTGCCGCCCGGTCACCAGGGGCGACACTTCGGCGAGCTCGCTCATCACCCGCTCCATGAACTCGAGTTTTTTCATTACCGGCCATCCGCGATACCGTTCCTGCCAACCCGACTGCGGGTCGAGCCACACGGCAAACGTTTCGGCAAAGTCTTCATCCGGATGACTCTGGGCGTACCAGACATCCAAGTGGCGCACAAAACTCCGGCTGTACGGTCGGGGCGTGTAGTATTCGGGATAGGGTTGAGAGGAGCGTCCGAACAGCTTCTGCCGCCGCCGTCGCCGACGGAGCTGGAAGGCGTTTTCAATCGCGTGGCCAGCCTCATGCCGCAGAATGCGCATGCACCAGTCGTGCGTGCCTCCCTCTACTTCCAACATCTGACTCGCTTCAAGTTTCGCCAACCGTGGATGGGCGAGGTAGAACGGAACGGCAATGCCGGGGACCCCGTCGGGGCTAAACCACTCATCCGAAATCCAGATATGCGGTCGAAACACCAACTGGCGCGCCGCCAATTCGCGATAGAGCTGTGCGATCGGCTCCTGATAAAAGGTACCGTCGAGCCGCAAGTCCAAATCACACATGCGAAGGTCCAGCAGTTGTTCGTCGCTCCAGTCCGCCCAGACCGGCGTCTGGTCCACTGCACGTGTCTGCGGTTGTCGCTGTTTGTTTGTCCGCCCCATGGCCCTGTCACCAAAAAGCCTCGTCTGGCGCCAATTTGTTCTCTTTCAACTATAGCAGCTCACTGAAATTGCGCTGGCAGGCAGTTCACTGAAACAGCATGGCATGCCCCGGGAAGATGCCTAGGTACAGGTCTTGATCACCGTCCCTATCCCATTCCCAGGCTGGCTTGCGCTACAATGCGCGACCATGCAACCGCTCATCACACCGGCAAAGTCGAAACCCGCACGGCCGCCCAAGCAGACGGAAGAACTCGAACGCCTGGAGACTCGACTGTGTCGCCTGGTCGGGCAAGCCATTGCCGACTATCGGATGATCGAGGATGGCGACAAGGTGATGGTCTGTCTTTCCGGCGGGAAAGACAGCTACGGACTCCTGGAGATCCTGCTTTCACTCCGCAGCCGGGCCCCGATCCATTTCGACATCATCGCCGTCAACCTCGATCAGAAACAGCCGGGCTTTCCCGCGCACGTACTGCCCGACTATCTGACCCGGCGCGCAGTGCCATTTCACATTGAAACACGCGACACCTATTCCATCGTCAAACGGTTGATTCCAGAGGGACAGACCACCTGTGCGCTCTGCTCGCGTCTCCGGCGCGGACACCTTTACCGATTGGCTACCGAACTGCGCGCCACCAAGATTGCCCTGGGCCATCACCGGGACGACATTTTGGAAACCCTGCTCTTAAACCTCTTGTTTACGGGCAAGATGAAAGCCATGCCGGCCAAGCTCCGGGCCAAAAGCGGCCGCCACCTAGTCATCCGGCCGTTGGCCTATGTGAAGGAGGTCGACCTTGCGCGATATGCCGTCTTGCGGGAGTTCCCGATCATTCCCTGTGATCTGTGCGGTTCGCAGGAAGACTTGAAACGTAAGCAGGTCAAGGCACTGCTGCAGGATTGGAACCAGCGGTTTCCCGGATCGAACGACAGCATGTTTGCCGCGCTCGGCAATATTGCCCCTTCGTTACTCCTTGATCGCGAGCTCTTCGACTTTGCCGCCCTGAAAACCGAGGAGGCGCCTGACGATTTTGCTCTCAGCGATGCCGAGGATGAGTAATACAGAGCCCCTGATCCGCTGAAAGGATAAGGGGACTCTAGGAGAATGACCATGGCATGCCAACCGGCCGGGAAGGCCGGCGGCCACCAACGAGCAGTTGGCCGATTGAATGTTGTCAGATGATGAACCGAGCTGAACGAAGCATCACGCCCGCTGACGAAGATGGGTCCGGCGGCCGCATCGCAGGCAGCGGTACGGATAATAGCCGATCAGAAAGAAGAAGAAATCCAGCAGCCCGTGACGGCGGGAACGCTTGGTATACCCGGAACATTTGCCGCAATACGACATCTCACTCACTTATCCACTTGAGACCAGGGTGTTGCTTCGGAAAAGAATCCTACTGAAACACCCCAAGGCGATGCAAGTCTAGTTTCGACGACGGCTTGGTCATCCACACGACCGGAATATGACTCACCCTGGCACACTGTGTAGTGGTGACTCCTCGCCAGGCGGCGAGAGACAGCAATCAGGCACGACGACGTAAGCGAAAGCGGTGAAGACAGATCGTGCATCGGAATGGGTAGTAGCCAATCAAATGCATGAAGAAATCTTTCCAGCCGTGCCGGGACACGCGCTTGGCACTACCTGAGCACATGGGACAATAGACCATATCGTCTGTCGGTGCGCGCCTTTCTCCGTCGCATCGGGTAAGATGACCGGGGTGCGCGGGAGGGTGAGTGTGAAGCAGTTGTGACGGGGACGCAAGTCCCATCGGATGGAGGCCCGTCGGCATGGTGAATCGGCCGAACACGCTCACTCGACAGGGAGCCGAGCCGCCGCTCTGGTCCATTGCCGCATCCGCGGCGGTGATTATTCTCACCCCGATGGTGCTCTTCTCCCTTGCACCGGAAGGGCCGATTCGCGAAGGGGACACCGTCTTCTCAACCGGGGCCCATAAGGTCTCGCTCTACCACCCGGACCAGTACCGGCAAGCCGGGTATGACGCCACGTGCCTCCTCGATCCCAAAGATCCGATGATCATCCTGCAAACGCCCCCTGAGGGTTCCGACGAGGAGCTACTGGCCCAGGTTCAGGGAAAGAGCGCCATCGAGTGGCCGTTCTGTCCGCCTCAAGCCGAATTGCTCATTAAACAATTCCAGGTCACCCAACAACCCAGCCTGTTGCAAGACCTCCGCGACGGCATGTTCAGGCTGCTCAAACGCGTATAGCCCGGGCGTGCGGCTCCGTCACCCTCGCAGCAACGACGAGAACTTCTGACGGAACTTGGCAACTTTTGGCCCCACCACATACGCGCAATACCCTTCGGACGGATTCCGCGAAAAATACTCTTGGTGGTAGCGTTCCGCCTCATACCACCGCGACGCCGGAACCACTTCGGTCACCACCGGGTTCGGGTAGAGCCCGGCTTCCGCCATGGCTGCAATCGCCTCCTGCGCGCCCCGTTGCTGCTCCGGCGAGTGATAGAAAATCGCGGAACGGTACTGCGTCCCGATGTCGTTTCCCTGCCGATTCAGCGTTGTGGGATCGTGAATGACAAAAAACACGTTCAGCAGATCGCGGTAACTCACAACCGCAGGGTCGAAGGTAATCCGCACCGCTTCCGCGTGGCCGGTTCGTCCGCCACAGACCTGCTCATAAGTCGGCGCGTCTACCTGTCCGCCGATATATCCGGATTCAACCGATTGCACGCCTTTCACCTGATCATAGACCGCTTCCAAACACCAGAAGCAGCCGCCGGCCAGCGTGGCAATCTCCGTCGCTTGCGCCATCACTCACCTCTCCTCTTCCGCCACCATGCCGATCACGCCTATCCCCCGTTCCACCACTCCCGGCCTTCACGCCGCAGCAAGGCCTCGGCCTCGGGCGGCCCCCAACTCCCGCCGGGATAATTCGGGAAGGCCGCCGCCCCGGGCAAGGACTTCCACACATCCAGAATCATTTGCACCACCGCCCACCCCAACTCAATGTTGTCGGCCCGCTGGAACAGGGTTGCATCCCCGGCCATCGCATCGTGCAGCAGCGTTTCATATCCCGTGTGCGGCGCGTTCCCGAAATAGTCCGCATATTGGAAATCCATGTCCACCGTGCCGATCCGCACCGTCGGCCCCGGCACTTTGGCATCGAACCGTAAGGAAATTCCCTCATCCGGCTGAATGCGGATGACGAGCACATTCGGGGCCAGCCGATCGACTTGGGTTTTCCGAAACAGCATGAACGGCGCCTGCTTGAATTGGACGACAATTTCGGTCAATCGCCGGGTCATGCGTTTCCCGGTGCGCAGATAAAACGGCACGCCGGCCCAGCGCCAGTTATCGATGAAGAGCTTCATTGCCACAAAGGTCTCCGTTGCCGATTCCGATCCCACGTGCGGCTCCCCCCGATACCCGACGACCGGCTTCCCGTCAATTACCCCCTCGCCATACTGGCCGAACGCCACAAAGCGCAGGACGTCGAGCGAGCTCAACGGCACGACACCGCGCAACACCTTGGCTTTCTCGTCACGGACGGCGTCCGCGGCAAAGGAGTTCGGGGGCTCCATCGCCAGGAAGCAGAGCAACTGCAACAGATGGTTCGGTACCATATCCCGCAATGCGCCGGCCTGCTCGTAGTACCGGCCACGGTGCTCGACCCCGAGACTCTCCGCCACCGTGATTTGCACGTGATCGATATACCGCCGGTTCCACAACGGCTCAAAAATACCGTTCGCAAACCGGAACACCAGGATGTTCTGCACGGTTTCTTTGCCGAGGTAGTGATCGATCCGGTAGATCTGCCGTTCCTGCAGCACTCGCTGCAGTTCATGATTGAGAGCTTTCGCCGAGTCCAGGTCGTGCCCGAAAGGTTTTTCGATAATCACGCGACGCCAGGTGCCGTCCCGCTCCACCGTCAGGCCGTACTCCCCCAGATGCGTCACAATCAGGCCGAATAAGCCGGGAATGGTCGCCAGATAAAAAATGTAGTTTCCCTTGGTCCCGGCCGCACCGTCCACTTCCGCCAGGAGCTCATTCAACCGGCGATAGGTAGCCCCTTCCTGAAAATCTCCGGCCAGATAGTGTATGCGCTGCGAGACGGCCTGCCAGACGGATCGATCGGCGGACGCGGGCAGATATTCGCCCATGACCCGATCCAATTTCTCGCGGAACGCTTCCGTCGTGCTCTCCGGCCGATCTAGTCCCACGATGGCGAATTCCTCCGGAAGGAACTGCCCGGCCATCAGGTTATAGACCGCTGGCAGCAGCTTCCGTTTGGCAAGATCGCCATCGATCCCGAAAATGACCATCACGCACGGAGTACGTAGCCGGGGAAGATCCATCGTAGCCCCTGGGTTCATAGACACGGTGCCCTCACGCGATGCGACATCCTGCCTGATCCCTTAGATCTACGCAACCTCCGCTTCCATGCGTAGGCAGTTTTCCGACTTTGAGTAGGCGCTCTGCCGACCCCGTGGTACTGATGAGAGATCCACGCACACGATCACCCACCCAAGCGAGCAGAACCATGCACCTCCTGTCGCCGCGTCGCCTTGTGAAACCGGTTTTGGGTAGCCTCCGTCACTGGCCCCTCTGCCTTGGCCTTGCCGGTACGCTGGCGCTCGTGAACGCATCAACGCCGGCGGACGGCTCCACCGTTCGGCTCAACCCGCAGGATTTGCAGATCGAGTTGCCGGCCGACAGTCTCTTCGGAGCGCTCCCGGTGAACCGGCGACTCACTGTCTTCATTCATGTGCCGAACGCTTCGGCCTGGCAGGACATTCCGCTGCTGGCCCAGTTTGAGATCCCCGACACCGCCCCGTACGTTGTGCCTATGGACATGGATCATGACCGGCAGGGGTACTCCGCCACCGTCGATCTTGGTCGACTACCCAGCACCATGGGAACGCCCCCGAAAGCGACATCCATTCAAGTCCTGATCGGCCGCCCCCATGGAGAACAGGTCGAGCCCCTGGTCCGGCGCACCGTCGTGATCACGATCGCCATTCCAGGCTATGCCGATCACCACCGGGGGCCGGCTGACCTCTCCCTCCATCTGGCCGAGGGCCCGCTCAACCGGCAGGATACCCCGACCGATCTCGCCTTGCTGGGTGGGCAATTGGAAGAGGAAGAATTGGTCGGAACTCGACCCCTCGCACGGCAGGAGGGCTATTGGAAGATGCTACAGGGACTGATCCGACAACGGCTGCACAACGAGGACGGAAAGCGCGCGGCCACTAGCGTTCGTCGGGCACCCGGCATCGGCTTTCGGCTCTATGCCAACGGTGAGGCACAGCTCATTGAAGTGGAACATAGTTCGGGCGACCTGACGCTCGACCGGGCGGCACTGTTGGCCGTGGTGAATGCCCACCCATTCCCCCCGTTTCCACCCGGCACGCCGGACAGCTACGTGGACGTGCATGTCGATGTCCCGCCTCGTACCTATTGATACAGGGAGCGACTTCTATGGTTGAAGCAAGGGCCTAGTTATTCTGTGTCCGCTTCAGCCAATCGATGAACTTCTGCAGCCTGGCATGCTCTTCGTCGTGCACGTGCACGAAGACCAGGCCAAACCCCGTGGCATCGGTCCAACGTACTTCGGCGACCTCCACCGTCAAGGGTTCGTAGGGCGCAGGAAATTCGACATGGAGAGACAGGCAGGCGCGCGCAGGAAGTGAGTCCTCGCTGACGACATGACAGCCTTCCTTGGAAAGGCTGGTCATCAACCCGCTTCCGGCAATCGACTGGCCGGAAAACGTGAGGGGCACCTGAATTTCATACCGGGGACTATCGCGGCGCTCCACATGGGCCTTTCATGACATGGTGGCGTGCGTTCATGCCGTACAACCTTGCGAGATGGATACGCCGTTCGGGTCCCGAAATCAACTGGCATTCCGAACCGCACCTCAGGCAGGCCACACAAGCCAGCCGGGGCACTGGTGCTCCGCCGTCAGGTCGTTGTGCGTATCGGGGAAGATACGAGTCCGTATCTGATTCTGCCACTCCCGCCATACCGTGCATGCACTCCACGTATTCACGCTAAGCGAGCAGGCTCGACAATTCCCATAGATGAGCAGACCGGTCTCCAGGCGATGCCGACACCGGACTGGCACAAGGGTTGCTGCATCAGATGCGTAAGACTGGCCATTCATCACGTGAGAGGACATGGATCATGGAACTGACTGTGGACATACTCATCACCATCGCGGCGTTCTCAATCTTGCTCGTGTACTGGGTCACGGAGCTCCCCCATCGGGCATGACAGGCACGCGCGGACGCGCACTGAGCCATAGAGAGCGGAGAACGATTACGGGCAAAAGGAAGAAGAAGGCATCCCCATGTTTTCCCTGAAATGTCTCCAAATTTCGCGAGGTTCCAAGTCAAGCCCCCTTGCCATCCTCCTGCTCATCCTGCTTCCGTTTCCCATCGGCATCCCCCTGGTCCTCTGGTTGACGGGCCGTCAGTGGTCTCACGGGAGGCTCAGGGTGCCTCCAGCCTCTTCAGATCGCCACCCTTAAGGATTCACCCGTGAGGAGTTTCACAGGGTCCCTTCTCACACCCCCGCTAAAGTTCAGAAAAACCCGTACCGAAAAGGTGTCTACGCCCTCAGGAATCGAGGGTGAAGGCAAGGAGGCCTTACCAATGGACATGGATCTTCGTTCATCCACACGAGTCACCGTCGCGTACCCCGTCCGGCTCTCCGGAGACGCAATGTTCGGTCAGGGTACCCTCATCAATCTGTCGGCGCCCGGGTGCGCCATCGAAACAACCCTTCCCGTTCAACCAGGCGATTACCTTGAGTTGCACGTGATGGCTCCGGACCAGGCCCGCCCCCTCACCGTGGGGCTCGCGAAAGTCCGGTGGGCCACCGAGCAGAAGGCGGGTGTGGAGTTCATTCGGGTGCGTCAGGATGAGCAGAACCGCTTACAGCGCTTGATCGGGCAGGTACTGGAAGAATCGACCGCCGGCGTCACCCGGGACCGGCAGGAATTGACCGCCGCTTAGACTACGGCTGAACACAGGATCCCCTTCGTCGGCGCCTGGTGCGTGATGGAAGAGGGATCCACCCCTCAGTGGCATGAATCACCCGGACACAGCGCGTCAGTGCGCCCCTGGGTCCGAGGCAGGATTCGCCATTCGTTTGACGATGATTTTCCGCCCCACGGTCATGAGGGTAAAGGAAATCGCGAACGCGATCGGCACAAAAATCGCCGTGGCCACGTTGGCATTCTTGATCCACCCCAGCTCATAACACGCCTTCAGCACATAGCCGCCCAGGCCCGTCAGATAGTAGGTGATGACGATCACGGAGAGACTTTCGACCGTGCGCTGCAGAATCGCCTGAGCGCGGGTCGTGGAATCCACGCTGGCCAGCAACTTCATGTTCTGATCCTGCAACTCGATATTCTGTTCCTGCAAGCGGAGCTCGATGTGGGTGCGCAGCACCGCGACCGTGGCTTCAAAGTCCTTCTCCATGGCATCGATGCGACGGAGCAGCTGTTGATAGCCATCGGTGACGCCGGTAATTTTCCAGCTCACATACTCGGAGATCTGGCGAAGCGGAGGATAGGGCCGTTCCTGCAACGCCGCCAGGTTGCTTTGCACGATACGGTCGTATGGTACCGAGGCCGAAAGCCGGTAGCGCATCGATTCGGCCAACCGGCTCACCTGCAGGAGATCCTGCGTAAGCACTGTCAGCCACTTCTGCATCGTCGGCGGCGTGGTCCCGCCCAATTGTTCGATCAGCACGGCCCGTTGATAGAGGTGCCGCTGCTCATAGTCATGGATTTGATCGACGGCGCGGGAGAAGGCCTTCATCGGCAACATGACCAGATGGTAGTAATTTTCGATCGCGACGATCGTATCGACAATCTTCGCCACCTGCTGCCGAAGCGCCTGCTCAGACGTGGAACAAATCAGGTACCGTTCCCGATCGAACTCATCGGGCGTGAAACTCGTCACCGCCACGATCTCGTCCCCTAGAATGCGGCTGCCATACACCATGGCGCCGGGGAGTCTCGCGGGCAGTTCCCGCTCAAGCGGCAGCTCTTGCGGCAAAAAGAGCAGGTCGAGGGCGTTCACCCGAATGCCCAGGGGGCAGAGGGGCATCACATAGCCGGGAAAGGTGATCGGGCCGAAATCCAGCGGGGCGGTGCTGTCCTTGAGTACATGCCACACCTGGTAGCTGTAATATTCCGTGTGGGCTTCCCACACGACCACCAGCCGGTCGCCATTGGCGGCGACCTTGAAGCCATACCCGAACCGTTCCTCAATCGCACCTTCAGTAATGTCCAGCGCCTGGAGCAGATGCTGGAACTCCCGGCGACTATTGGGCCGTTCCACCGGCGGATTGGCCATCCGGTACGCGACGTGATGAATGTGCGCAGGCACACCTAGCCACTGCGGCAAATACTGCTTGTTGGACTGATGAATCCGATTCAAAAACCCCGCGGGGCGGGTATCGGTTCCGGCAGGTTCGGCCGAGTCCGTCATAATGTCCGCTGCTCCAGCTCATAGGAGAACCGCACAGGGCGCGCTCCCCGCCGTACCGGGGTGCCCCCAGAACGAAGTCGGCATCGGACCAGTATGTCAGTCACAGCGACGACGGACTCCGTCATTACTCATCTTCCTCTTCGATATCTTCAATGCCTTCGTAGCTGACATCCCCTTCATGGATGGAGGAGGCCATCTTCTCGCAGGCGGATTCAATAATCTCTTCAGCCTCTTCGGGTGAGTCGGCTGAAATCAAAAACTTCACGGTAATTCCAAAGCGCTGGTTCACGAGCATACTCCTTCGGCGAATGAGGGGGCAGAACGTCTGTCCCTGCTGAGGCTCAATACCATAAGCTCCCGCGTATTGTCACCATGCCGGCACAGAAGGGAAACCTGACAGGCTGAGCGGGACGAATGCGAGGCCATTGCTCTGCGCCCCCCGGGGGGCGTCAGGCGGCCATCACGGCACGATGATCTGCGATCAGATCGACGTCACTGCTGAGCGGCGGTTGAATACTGAAATGGAGAGGGGGAAGGGGCAAGAAAGGGCTGAAACCTGGCCCCGGCGCCCCACAGGCAGGCGCCGGGGACTCTCGTCTATTTGCGCAGCAACATGTGTCCGCGCCGGTTCTGTTGATGGCAGACCTCGTCATGGTCCGCACAGAAGGGGCGATCTTTCCCATAGGAGATGATCGCCACCTGCTTGGGACTGACCCCCATATCGACCATGAAGCTCTTGGCAGCCTTCGCACGTTTTTCTCCAAGCACCAGATTGTAATCGTGCGTTCCGCGTTCATCGCAATGCCCGGAGATCTTCAGGAGCGCCTTGGGGTTCTCCTTAAGCCACTCGGCATTGACGGTGAGGGCCGCGACGCCGTCATTGTCCGCCACGTTATACCGGTCATACCCGTAAAACACGTCCTTGAGGCCGGCTTCCATGGCGGCCGCTTCCTCACGTCGAATTTCTGCCGCCCACTTCTCGTCCTGTGCTCCCGACGTCAACATGTTCCCATACGGGCTCCGGCTGAGGCGTTCCTCACCGGAGATTTCTCCGTTCACAAGCGGAGAGAAGCCCCGCAACCGGCCACCTTCGGCCTCGGCCATCTCCTGTTGTCGACCGAACGAAGGAGAGCGGCCGTCACGCCCAGCCTGCTCGCTTCCGTATCCACCCGAAGCACCTCCAGACGATGTCGACAGAGAGGGCTCCGAGCTGGAGGCCTCATCAGACCCGGACTGGAACCATTTCATGTTGCTGCAACCCGACGCCGTGAAGACGAGGATTGCGATTCCGCCCATCATCAGTTGCGACGCGCCACGGTACTTCATGAACCTTGCTCCTTCAGGCTGAGGTGTAATCGCTGTCTTACGTTACAAATATAGCACCGGCCTCGATTTCCTCAGGATTTCGCACAGACTCACTGGAAATCGCTGTGACTTCGAGCATTTACGCGGCGATGGCAGAAAGACGTGAGGTCGTGAGGCCTCCCCAAAACCGCCGTTTTTCAGGCTTTCTGAGAGGCAATGGCACGAGACAGGGCCGAGGATCAGGAGCGTGAATGGAGCAGTGCCCCTAGGAACACATTTGGAACTTAAAAAGGGAAGGTCACACGAAGGATCTGTACAGAGGTCAAGGCGGAGCCGAAAACGTCGATTCTTTTCCAGCGGACTGGTGCGCCCGGAGGGACTTGAACCCCCAACCCTCGGATCCGAAGTCCGATGCTCTATCCAATTGAGCTACGGGCGCGCGCCGGTATAAGAACCACGTTACTGCGGGGATGTCAAGAAAGGCCGCACGCTGCTTCGCCCCCTCGTGCCGGCATGTGACAGAACGTTCACCGGCCTGACTCGCTCGCTGTCAGGTGGAGAATGCGATCGGCAACCTGTGCGCTCGAGACCCCGTCTGTCGGCACCACATGGGTGGCGGCAGCCTGATACTTCGGGGTCCGTTCGGTCAACACATCACGGATTTCTTCCGTAAACGATTTTGTCCCCGTCAACGAGGGCCGCTGCGTATCGCCGCCGATCCGGCGTGTGATGGTTTCAACGGTCGCAGTCAGCCAGACCAGCGTTCCGTTCTTGCGCAGCACCTCCACATTCTCCGGCCGGAGAATGGCGCCGCCACCGGTATCAATGATCAGGTGATCTTGCGCGGCCACATCACGGCAGACGGCCGACTCGAGGTCACGAAAATGGTCCCACCCGAACTGTTTCACGATTTCAGGCACCGGAAGGTTGGCCCGCTTCACAATCTCGGCATCGGTCGAGACCACCGTGCGCCCGAGCTTGCGGGCGAGAATCTTTCCGACCGTGCTCTTGCCGGTCCCGCGATACCCGATCAAGACGAGATTCATGCGTGGCTGCCTACCTGAGACAAGAGACCGGCAGCGGGGGCGACGGGGGAACGATGCACAGTTCTGTTAGACAAAGCGCGACTCCAGCACATGCCGCATGATGTCGACCGGGGCCGGCTGTTTGGTCCACAGCTCAAACTGCATCACGGCTTGGTTGAGGAACATCTCCAATCCCGGAATGGTTCGGCAGCCTGCCGCCCGGGCCTCCTGCAGGAGTTTCGTCTCGCGCGGGTTGTAAACGATATCCATCACCGTCAGTTCCGGCCTGAAGAGATTGGCCGGCACGCAGGAGTCGCCCACCTGGGGCGACATGCCCACCGGTGTGCAGTGAATCAGCGTACGGACATGCGGGACCCAGTTGCGGAGCATGTCCAGCGTCAACGGGCCGTCCTCGATCGGGATCCCGGTTTTGTCCCGCAGATCCCGCACCAGCCGCTGCCGCTCTGCCTCTTCGATTCCGAGAATGGTAAGACCGGCAATGTTGCTGCCCGAGGCCAAGGCGAAGGCGATCGCACGGGCCGCGCCGCCGGAACCAAGGATCAACACCCGATGACCATCCAGCAGCGCGCCGCCTTCCTTCAATGCGCGCAGGGCGCCCGAGGCATCCGTGTTATAGCCCTTGAGCCGCCCCTCCTCGATCACGATGGTATTGATGGCGCCGATGTGTTTGGCGGTCGGCTCCACCTCGTCCAGAAACGGAATCGCGGCGACCTTGTGCGGGATCGTCACGCTGAACCCACGGGCGTTTCCCAGAGCCCGAATCCCCTTGATCGCATCGCCAAGCGCTTCCACGCGAAACGCCAGGTAGACGAGGTCGAGCCCGAGTTTCTGGAACGCCGCATTGTGAATCGCCGGCGACAGGGAATGTTCAACCGGGTTCCCGAGAATGCCGCACCATTGAGTGTGAGGTGTGATGTCCATACGCGATGATCCTGCTTCGTGCACGATGATGTCCCCGCCGTGCCCGGCGGGGCAGACTGCCGACTACCCCTTACTGATGGTCATACCGCCATCGATCGGGAAAGTCTGACCGGTTACCCACATCGCCTCATCGGAGGCGAGGTACAGCACCATCTTGGCGACTTCCTCAGGCTTCCCCACCCGACGGATGGCATACTGGGCCATGATGGGTTCCAGACTGCCTGGATCAGCCATCAAAGGCGCGGCCATCGGCGTGTCGACCAACCCAGGGTTCACCGCATTGCACCGGATATGATCCTGCCCGTAGTCGACCGCCACGGATCGGGTCAACGCATCCAACCCGCCTTTCGACGCCGCATACGCCGACAGCCCGCGAATGCCGATCAGACTGGCAACCGTAGAAATGTTGATGATCGCCCCGCCGCCGGCTTTGATCAGTTCGGGAATTGCCGCCCGCGTCATCCGGAAGACACCCGTCAGATTGATGTCCAACACCTTCGACCAGGTGGCGTCATCCGTCTCGTGGATCCGCTTGCCGAAATCGCCGATGCCGGCATTGTTCACCAGAATGTTCACTTTGCCGAAGGTCCGCGTGGTCTGCGCCACGACGTCCTGCACGTGCGCTTCATCCGTGACGGACCCAACAACCGCCAGTGCCCGCCCTCCGTTGACGCCGATGCCCTTCACCACGCGGTCGAGTTCTTCTTTCCGGCGGCCGGTCACGACCACGTGCGCCCCTTCGTCAGCGAACAGTTTGGCGATGGCCTCTCCGATCCCTGCGTTGCCTCCGGTGATGATAGCGACTTTTCCCTGTAATCGATTCATGCCGTTGCGTCCTCCCCCTCGCGCTCGTCCTGCTCCTCTTGTGAGGCGACCTCCGCCTCCGCCGTGCGGTGAGGACGTGACCACCAGCCCTCTTCCACCTTGCGTGCGACGGTCAAAAACCCGGAATGGGCGACCATCCGATGGTCGGGCCGAACACTCCGTCCCTGGATCGACCAGGTCCGCAGCAAAGTTTCAAAGGTTTCAATCATCCCGAACACCGACGTGCGTTCCAGCGCATCGACGGTTTGCATCACCTGCGGCACGGTCGGGACAAAGCTCAAATAGATGCCGCCGGAACGCAGTACCTTGGCCGCATGGGGCACCACCTGCCAGGGCTCGGGCAAATCCAACACCAATCGATCGAAAGGACGCCCATCTTCGAGGATGTCGATCCCTTCATAGGCGTTCTTTCTCATGGGCATCAAAGTGGAGACCGGCCCCATATAGCGTTCGATATTCGTCAGCGCCGTCCGCGCAAAGTCTTCCCGCGCCTCATACGTCACGACCAGTCCGGTCGGACCGACCGCGCGCAGCAGGGCCATCGTGAGTGCTCCCGACCCGGTGCCGGCCTCGAAGACCCGCGCGCCGGGGTAGACATCCGCCCACATCGGAATCAACGACAGATCTTTCGGGTAGAGCACCTGCGCCCCGCGAGGCATCTTCAGGACATACTCTCCGAAGGTCGGCCGTAAGGCCAGAAAGCGCTTCCCCTTGGAGAGGGTCACGATCGACCCGTCAGGCTTCCCGATCAACTCATCGTGGGGGATGGTTTCGCCGCTGAAGTGATAGATATCTCCGGCTTTCAAGGTCAGGGCGTACTGCCGCCCCTTCTTATCGACTAGATGGACACGTTCTCCGTTTTGCAGTTGTGACATGGGTCGGCATTCTATGGGACTGCCGGCGTGTTTTCAACCAAACCGCCAGAACCGCCAGCCTCTCCGCCGCTCCACTTGACACTTCGTCGATGGTCCCTATCTCCATGAGGAAAGGAATCCAGCCCGTGCCTGTGTCCGTAGTACCAACAAGAACGCCCGGAAGGGGGAGCACGGCGGTCGAATCCTTTTTCCACCCTCTGGTCTCTAACGAAGTAGTGCATGAACCGGTTCCTTGAGATGGTCCTATAACCAACCTCCCCAACTTCGGGGAAGAGGGGTGACGAGAATGAAAGACGCATCGGTCATTCAAGACGATACAGAACCGTCGGTGGCAGTGGCGGTTGACCCGGACGCGGATGATCCGGAGGCGAGCACCCTGCTGGACAGCATCGCCCAGGACGACCAGCCTGAGGTTGACCCCGAAGCCCAAAGCCCTGAGCGGCCGTCCCGTTCGGCGTCTTCGCCGTTTCTTTTGGAATCATTGTACTTTCGTTCGTTCGGCGAGCGTGCGCTCTTAGAGCGGGATGAAGAGATCGCATTGGCCAAACAGCTCGACCTTGGCACGCAGCAGATTCGCCAGGTACTCCAGCAAGCGGTCAAGCTCTGTGGGCGCCTGAAACGAACCGACCACATCACCGGCCATGTGCAGACGCTCCAGACGGTGCGTCGCCTGAGCGGCCTGTCCGCCACAGCACTCAATGAGGCTGACGAAGCGCTGACGCAACTGCAGCTCGACACCACTGCCGGCGTGAGGATCCCCGCAGCCGTGCGAAAGGAGCTGGAGATCTGCCTGGCACAATTGCGCGCCTCGCGTGTCACGCTGGAGACGGCGAAGGATGAGCTGGTGCGGTGCAATCTTCGCTTAGTCGTCAACGTGGCCAAACATTACACCGGGCGCGGCCTCACGTTGCTCGATCTCGTCCAGGAAGGCAACATCGGGCTGATGAAGGCGGCCGAACGCTACCAACATCGCAAAGGATTTAAGTTCAGCACCTATGCGACGTGGTGGATCCGTCAGGGCATCACTCGCGCCCTGGCCGACCAGGCGCGGACCATCCGGATTCCTGTGCACCAGACCGAAGCGTCGAACCGGATTTTGCGGGCTTCACGGCGACTGGTGCAGCAGTTGGGACGCCAGCCTCGCCTGGAGGAAGTGGCGCTGTCCATGCGGATGCGCCCCGACCGGCTGCAGGAAACCATCCAAGCATTCCAGGAACCGGTGGCGCTGGAACATCAGGTCGGCGAAGGCGGCACGGAACTCGGCGAGCTCCTGCCGGATCAGCAGGCGGTTCCGCCGGACGCTCATGTGAATCGCACGGAGATGACTCGCGAAATGGATCGGATCCTTGGCACGCTGACACCGAGGGAGCAGACTGTGATCCGCCTACGGTTCGGCATCGGCCACGATCAGGCGCGAACGCTGGAGCAAGTCGGGCAGCAGCTATCGGTCACCCGTGAACGGATTCGACAGATCGAAGCCAAGGCGCTCAAGAAACTCAAGAGCCCGATGGTGAAAGAAATGTTTGCGGCGCTGAAGTAAGCCTGACTGAGACAGACGATCGTGAAGAAGAGACGGGCGAGGCATTCTGCCTCGCCCGTGCTGTTTTCTGCGCGCTTTCGCCATGCCCTCCATTGTGAGAGAATGCGTGCACGGAGGATGGCGACCCTATGGTGACAGAAGCCTACAGTCGTGACGCGGTCGCCCGGCCACACTGGAATCGATGGCAGACCTGGAGCCTCCTTACACTCCTCCTCGTAATCCTGAACACGAACGCCTACGGCGCAGACCGGCCAGGCGCCAACACCCCAATCCAAGAACTCTCGGTGCCGGCCGTCGTGACCAAGGTTCGGCCTTCGGTTGTGACGGTGCTGACACGCGGCATTCCGCAAGGCGGCTCACAACATGGCGCGCCTTCCGGATCCGGTTCCGGCATCATTCTAGACGCCAGCGGATACATCCTCACCAACAATCACCTGGTTCAAGGAGTGACCAGCGTGGTCGTGGGCCTCTCGACAGGCCGGCTCACACCCGGACGTGTCGTCGCTCGCGATTTTCTGCTCGACCTCGCACTCGTCCGAATCACCGCCCCGGATCTGGTGCCGGCAGAGTTTAGCCGCCGGACCAGCTTCGACATCGGAGAAACCGTGATCGCCATCGGCAATCCGCTGGCTCTCAAGGGCGGGTCCACCGTCACGGTGGGCGTGATCAGTGCCCTCGAACGTTCAGTGCTTACGCCGGAAGGGGAAACCCTCTACGATCTCCTCCAGACCGATGCGGCCATCAACCCCGGAAACAGCGGCGGCCCGCTGGTCGACCGCTTCGGGCAGGTGGTCGGAATCAACGTTGCCATCGCGCCTTCCGCCCAAGCCATCAGTTACGCGATCGCCATCGAGGCCGTCACCCCGCATTTTGAATCGATGATTGCCCGTGGATCTGTGTCGCGGCCGGATCTCGGCTTGATCCCGATTACCATTACACCCAGCATTGCCGCGAGTTTCGACCTGGAAAGTGATCGGGGCATCCTCGCCTTGCAGGTTGATCCGTCTAAACCGGCCGGACAAGCCGGATTGCAGTCCGGCGACGTGGTGACGGCCATTGATAACCGCCCGCTCTACAACATGGGGGATTTCTGGCATGCCGTGACCCACGCCAATGAGCACATGGTCTTTCAGGTTGCCGCGCAAGGCAAAGCCGGCACCGCAACCATCACGGTACCACGCCCGAGTCTGCCACGGCCCTAAATCATGACGCGCCACCACCCCAGCTTCCTGGAGTCCGCCGGCGACGGCGTCGCCTCGCAGACAGACGATTCGAGTGAGCCCGCACACGCCGCGACCCTGGTCTGCTGCGCCACCCTCCCCTACGAACAGGCCTGGCAACTGCAACGGAGCTCCCACGCCACGCGAGCGGCGGATCGCTGCCATGACCTGCTCCTGCTGGTCGAGCACCCGCCCGTCTATACGGTCGGTCGCACGACTCAGGATCAACATTGGCCAGGAGATGCACATCTAATGCAGCAGACCGGCATTCCGGTCGTGCGAACCGAACGCGGCGGGTCGATTACCTATCATGGACCTGGGCAGGCAGTCGGTTATCCCATCCTCCGGTTGACGGATCACTGCGCAGGACCGAAGGCCTATGTTCGTCGGCTGGAAGCAGTGTTGATCGACACGCTGGCCGAGTGGGGCATCACTGCCCATCGGCGCGAGGGACTTCCGGGCGTATGGGTCGGCGGCGACCACCCGTCTAAAATCGCGTCGATCGGCGTGCGAATCTCCCATGGCGTGACCATGCACGGGTTTGCCTTGAATGTCAGCGTGGATCTCGCGCCGTTCTCCGCCATTGTTCCTTGCGGGATCGCCGGTTGCCGCGTCACCTCGATGGCGGCACTGCTGGGCTCCGCCCCCGAGGTCTCTGCCGTACACCAGCGTATTGCCGCCCACTTTGCCGAACAGTTTCATCTGACCTGGGCCGCAACCGGGAGGCCTGAGTCGATCGTCGACCTTATTGACGCGGCCGACCATTTGAATGCTTCGCCCATTGCGGCCTCACTCATTTCGAAGGAGCACCCTGATGACTGAACTGGATACCCACACGTTCCGTCTGGCCGTCGCCCAATTTAATGAGGCCGCCGAAGCGATGCACCTGGATACCAATCTGCGGGAGCGCCTCAAACTGCCACAACGTTCCTTGATCGTGAGCGTGCCGGTGCGGATGGACGATGGCCGCGTCGAAGTGTTTACCGGCTATCGTGTCCAACACGATACGGCCAGAGGCCCGTCCAAGGGAGGCATCCGCTACCATCCCGGCGTGAGTTTGGGTGAAGTGGCCGCGCTCGCCATGTGGATGACATGGAAATGCGCGCTCGCCGACCTCCCCTACGGCGGAGCCAAAGGCGGCGTCAAGGTCGACCCGAAGCAATTGAGCCGTGGAGAACTTCAACGGCTGACGCGGCGATATGCCGCGGAGATTTTCCCGCTGATCGGCCCGGACAAAGATGTGCCCGCGCCGGACGTGGGAACGGACCAGCAGGTGATGGCCTGGATCATGGACACTTACAGCCAGCAGGTCGGGTATGCGGTGCAAGGAGTGGTGACAGGCAAACCGCTCTCCATCGGCGGCAGCCTTGGTCGGGAAGAAGCCACGGGACGCGGCGTCGTCTACGTCACGCTCGAAGCCTTGCGTCACCTCAAGTTGGATGTCAGCCAGGCCACTGTCGCGATTCAGGGGTTCGGCAATGTGGGCTCCCACACCGCTCTCATCATGCAGCAAGCGGGCGCACGGATCGTAGCCGTGAGCGACGTGAGCGGGGGCCTCTACAACCCCAAGGGCCTGGACATCCCCGAACTCCTCCGCCGTTATCGCGAGAAGCAGGAGCCGCTGCACGAGAGCAAGCTCGGGCAACCAATCACCAACGAAGAACTCCTGCAACTCGACTGTACCGTGCTGGTGCCCGCCGCCCTCTCGGAGCAGATCACCGGCGCGAATGCGGCCAAGTTACGTTGCCGGATTCTGGCGGAGGGCGCCAATGGCCCGACGACGCTAGAAGCCGATCGTATCCTCACCGACAAGGGGATCTTCATCATTCCGGACATTCTGGCGAATTCCGGCGGTGTGATCGTCTCGTATTTTGAGTGGGTGCAGGATGTGCAGCGATTTTTCTGGAAAGCCAAGGACATTCAAGACCGGCTTCAGGACATTATCACCAGCGCCTTCCACAGGACGCTGCAGTTCTCGATTCAGAAACGGACCACGATGCGAATGGCTGCGCTGATGTCAGGGATCGATAAGGTCGCCCAAGCCCATCTGCAGCGCGGATTGTACCCGTAGGATGGTGACTGGACTGAACTCGCGGCCCACACCATGACACGGTACATACTCGCGGCGATTGCCGGGATCTGGATGGCCGACGGTCTTGCCCTCTTGATCGCACCCCTGCTCGTCATCCGGCGACTACAGGACTCATTGGCCGAGAATCCCCAGATGCTCCGATGGGAAGCCATTGGCATGGCCCTCGGACTCATGCTGGTGCTCTGGTCAGCTCCGCTCCCCTATCAGCCACTCTGGTGGGTGACGGGCGGGGCCATGGTCCTCAAGGGTGGCTTCATGACCTGGGGCCCGGACGAGTGGCGTACGCCGATCTTATCCTGGTGTTTCGCGCGCGAGGCCATCGACTATCGATTTGTCGGCCTCTGGCTGTGCATGCTTGCCGTACTCCTCCTGCATGCGTTAGGGTTGTTGCACGGATAACCATTTGGCAGAAGCGACTCGCGACGCCTCGCACCGATATGACTCATCAATCCATCGCCGCACTCTGGGATGAACACAGCCGCGAAGGCTGGCCAGACTTTTCCAGCCCGAATGAGGGACAACTCATGACCCTCGACACGGTGATCGGCGGTTGCGCGGTGTTTTACCTGGACGGGCAGCCGGAAATGGACAGCCAGCGTCTCGTCATTTTGGAGGACTGTGTTGCCGATCTGGATGGACTTCTGGAAGACCTGTCCGGTGACAGCCTGGGCTATTTTCAACGCCTCCGCCAACTCGCCACCGCACTGGTGACTGTGAATCAGACTCGCTGAGTTCCCCCCGCACCGTCGTGCGGAGACCGGCCCCGGGAGGCCAGCCCCCGCGTTGATTCGTTACGGAACCTCGACGATGTCGTTCCTCATGGAACCGAGCATTCCCAATAACTCGCTTTTCTCACCGACCGGCACGTGAAACGTGTCCAGCGCGGCCACGAGATCCTGCACCAACGCGCCGAAGTCTGCCGAGCTGATCTGCATCCCGAGATGGGTACGCTTCATATCCCGTCCCTGGTACGTGCACGGTCCTCCGGTCGCCTGGCACACCTGATCGACGAGATGCCCCTTCAGCTTGGGAATGTCGGTACTGGCAAAGCGGCTGTTGATCCGTCCGTCCGCGGCGACATTGGCGACGAATTGATCGACGACGGCGGCAATCGCAGGTTTCCCCCCAAGGCGTTCATACAACGGTTTCGTCGTCGTGGCCCCAGCTGACGGTTGCGCTGAGCCTTTCACGCCACCCGTGTCCGCACAGCCGGCGAGCATCGCCACCAGCCCCAACACCGCCAGCCCCACTCCGTACAACCTTCCCTCCATCATCCGCATACGCGCCCTCCTGTGGTCTGCCTGGTGCCGCCGTCTCGTTCCACCATGGACCGTGAATCTATCGACGACACCTGTTGACCTCAGACCATACGGGGCCTAAGATGCATTCGTCTAATATATTGTTTGCATACAATCCATAGGCTATTCCTATAGTATGAGGATGCCTCGCATGGAGCTGCGCCAGATTCACTATTTCATGGCTGTGGCCACGCACCAGAACTTCAGCCGGGCCGCAGAACAGGTTCACGTCTCACAGCCGTCGCTCTCGGTGCAGATCGGTGGCCTCGAACGGGAATTGGGAACCCGCCTCTTTGACCGGTTAGGCCGAAAGGTGGTCTTAACTCAGGCGGGTGAACTGTTTCGTGTGCATGCAGAACGGGCCTTGCGCGAATTGGATCAAGCCGCACAGGTCGTGCAGGAGTTGCTGGGTGCCAAGCGTGGGCGGCTGGTCGTCGGCACCTTGTCGACCGTCAATTCCTACCTGATCGCCCCGCTTGTGTCGCGGTTCAAGCAGCGCTTTCCCGATATTCATCTACTGGTCCACGCCCAGCCCTCCTCTGACATTGTTCAGGGGCTGCTGGCCAACCGGCTCGATATCGGAATTTGCCTCCTGCCGCTCAACCACCCTCACCTCACCACCGTCCCGCTCTTTCAGGAGCGGCTCGCCCTCATCGCTCCCACGAATATGAGTATTGGCAAACTCCGCACCCGGATGCAGGATCTCGCCCGACTGCCACTGGTATTGATGCCCGCCGATTATTGCCTGCGCAAAATGGTCGAAGCCGAGTGTGCGAAGGCCGGAGTGCACCCACAAGTGGTCTTGGAGATGAGTTCCCCGGAAGGTATTCTGCAGGCCGTGGCCGAAGGTACGGGAGCGACAATTCTTCCCGAACTGTATGTCCGGTCCCGGCTGCCCACCACACGACTCCAAGTGATCGATCTCTACGATCCCACGCCGTGTCACACGGTCGGACTCGCCTATCTCACCAAACGGTACCGTGGTGTGGCCGCGGAAGAATTTGCGTCGTTGTGTCAGAGCACCATGCAGGATCTGCAGACCGCCGTCACGTCCCCGCCCACGAGCACACGGCCCGCACGACCCTCAGCCCGAACGGCTTCGCGATCGCGCTCATCACGACAGGCGCCGGTCCCTTCTGCTGGCTCGACCTTGAAAGTCAGACGGCGCGTTGGATAGAATGCCCTGTTGCCTGGGCCATTTCATTTTCCCTCAACACGCACTAGTGACACCGGTCGACTCCTCGAGATTGTTGTTAAGGAGGCATTCATGATGCAGCGCAAGCGGACGTTCACAGCCTTGATGGCCACGCTGGGGTCCCTTTGCCTCGCTGCCGCGGTCGGTGCCGAACCGTATGAACTCAGCAAGAATGACCTGACAGATCCCAAAGGCATCGCCAGCCAGGATGTCTCCCTGTTTGGCATCAAGCTGGGCGACGATGAGGCAAAAGCACTCGACGGACTCGTGAATGAAAAGATTCCCGGCATCAAGGCGGAGCAGGAAGCCACCTTCATTTTCCTGCTGGATCAGCGCAAGCCGACCGGCCCGATGGCTGGTGTTCGGGTGCAGGACGGGAAAGTCGACCTGATTTTCATCAACAACCGTTTTGCCTTTAAGACACGGGGCGTCTTCCGCAATGTCCTCAACAGCGAAAGTCCGGACGACGTGCGCAAGATCCTGGGCAAGGAAGATTACGGTGATGAAAACGTGATGGGCGCTATGCTCGCCTATGACAAGCAGGGTTTCCAGGTCAATTACCTGGGCAAGGACGTCAACGTAGAATTTTCGCTGCCTCGGTAGGATTCACGGTCTACCGTTCGGTTCAGGACACCCTTCGCATTCCCTGACATCCCTCGCTGGATCCCTTCAACGCATTCCCCGCCACAGAGCACAATACATCGCCGATCCCGTAGAACAACGAGATCGGCGGAGTGCCGACACAACCGTCAATGCAAGAGGAGCTTACCGAGCCAGAGCGGCACGACTATCACTGAGTCGCAGGCCGTAGTTGATGAGGCTGGTGGCCGTATTCCACCGGCGTTTGGAGTTCAGGATCACGAGGAGCAGATCACTGCCGTCCTGGGAGACTTTCGCAATCAGACACCGGCCAGCCTTGGACGTAAAGCCGGTCTTCACCCCCTGCACCCCGGGAATCCGGCCCAGCAGCCGATTGGTGGTGCGCAGGACATAGGCGCGGTGCTCATTAATCGGCATGATGATTTCACGCTCTTCGCGGACGAGCTCTTTGAACACGGGATGCGACATGGCGATTTCGCTCAGCTTCGCCAGATCTTCCGCCGTTGAATAGTGTTCAGGGGCATCGAATCCGCAAGCGTTGCTGAAATGGGTGTTGTGTAACCCCAACGCCACAGCCTTGGCATTCATCAAATCAACGAATCGTGCCTCATCCCCACCCACATGCTCGCTGGCGGCAAGACACGCATCGTTGGCTGACATGATCAACATGGCTTTCAACAGATCTTCCAGCCGGAAGATCTGGCCGGTCCGCAGTCGCAAATGCGTCTTGTGTGCGCGGGCGGCTTTGGGGCTGACGGTGACTTCGTCGTCGAGATGGCCGTATTCCAGAATCACGAGCGCGGACATGATTTTGGTGAGGCTGGCCGGGGACAGACGCTTTTCACTTTCGAACTGATACAGCGTCGTGCCCGTTTTCAATTCCTTGAGCAGGATGCTGTGGGCCGGGACGTGGCGCCACCGCAGACTGTGGTGTGCTTGCTTGGTCGTGGGAACCGGTCTCGGATCGTAAGGCACCGTGATGACTTCGTCATCGACCTCTGTGTCGACTGCGAGGGCCTGGCCGCACCATGAAGCGGACGCGAGAAGGAACACGGCAACACCACCCATCGACCACGCCTGCCATGAATGCTTCATGCTGAGTGTCTATGCTTTCTTGCGGCAACCAGGCTCTGCCTGGTTGTCACAGGGTATACGTTTCGCGAACCTTCGTGCCACGCAGACTGCTGGCAATCACCTTGTGGAAAAACCGCAGCAAGTCGGCCAGATCGATCCAGAAGCCACAATTCAGGCAACGGGCGTACAGACGGCGATTCATGAGCGTATAATGCCGCTCCACCATCATGAAACCTTTGCATTTCAGGCAATGCATCGCCCGACCGTGATCCTTCCCACTTGCTTGCGTGGACGTTCAGTCCCATCTCAAGCCGATACGCACATCAACAGACTATTTAGCGGAGACGATTGAGGATGAGGGCAAGGCAGCCGGCCAATAACCCACCCCCGAAGATCGTGGTGCTGATCGAGAGGATTGCGCCAGAACTTCCCGACGGGTTGGTCCCCGAGACCAGATCGCGCATTCCGCCCTGAACCATCAAGACTGCCAGTGTCGTCAGGCAGCCCATGCTGAACCACCACAGAAACGATCGCACGAGCCCCCGCGTCTACTGGCTGAAAAGAGCGCGGACCTTTGTCCGACGACCTTTTCGAACTCTATCCGAGCCCTAAAGAGGTGTCAAGCAAACCGCCAGTCTTCTCATCGGTTGAACCGACGCAAACCTGAATCGGTCGCTACTCCGCGGTTCCGGCTGCCCCTTGCCGCATCCGCCCGTGATGCAGAAACACCGACACGCTGCCGGCGCCATTGTCCGCCGTCACCAACCCCGGCTCCTCCGCATTGTCTGCGGACACGCGATAACTTGCGACGGCAAAGGGCCCGTTCTTCGTTCGATAATTGCGCGGCGGATAGTGAAACGTGCCGTCCCCGCGCCCGAATATGATGGACAGATCGGTGGACTGCAAGTTGACGATGGCCACATCGTCGATATGGTCGCCGTCAAAATCATGCGCCACGCCGAAATTGGGGCTGGCGTCGGCGCCGGAATCTTTCCCCGGTTGAAACGTGCCATTGCCGTTTCCAAGAAACGTGGTGAAGCTGTCCCCTTCTCCGTTAATCACCAGCAGATCGGTCAGATGATCATTGTTGAAGTCGGCAAAACTGACCCCCAGGGGTCGTTTTCCGGTCTTATAGTCTTTCGGGTCCCGGAACGTCCCATCTCCAGCCCCGATCCAGACAGAGACCGCGCTCAACATCGGTCCCCCGTTCGTCACCACCAGATCCGCCTTGCCGTCCTGATTCAGATCCTTCAGCGCCAAAGAGGTGGGCGTGTCCCCATACTCATACTGCATGCCGGGCCGAAATTCGCCCCGACCGTTGCCGAGAAAAATCTTCACTTTATCGTTGCGTAAGGCCACGACCAGATCCGGGTGTCCGTCGCCATTAAGATCTTCACTGGCCACCGACACCGGCGCGCGATGGACGGGATACTGCGGCCCCTCATCAAACTTCCCATTGCCGCGCCCCAGGAGAATGGAGACCTGATCTCCGCCGGAGCAGGCCAGCACCACATCGAGCTGATCGTCATGGTTGAAGTCGTTCACCGCAAGCGATCGTGGTTCCTGACAGACTTTGACCTGCACTTGGTCGCGAAAGGTGCCATCGCCGTTGCCGAAGAGCAACGAAATGGAGTTACTGGAGATGTTTGTGGTGACAAGGTCCGTGACTTGATCCCGATTGAAGTCCGCGGTCGTCACCGTGGTCGGATTCTTCCCCACGGGGTAACTGGCAAAATAGTAGAAGGGGTCCGGGGGAGTATAAGGATCGCCCTTAGAACAGGCAGACAGCAGGGGGACACAGATCAACAGCGTCAGCGCAGCACGGCACATCGACGGCAATGTCCTGTCTCGAAGGTCGACAGTCATACGGATCCTGGTGAAAAAGGCATGACATTCCGGCCAAGTCCATGCTTCGCCGCTCCCACTCCCCACGTGTTGGGCGGAGTATACAGACCGCCCTCCTGCTTCGCAATGAACTCTAGCGTCATCATTGGTGGCGATCGCCCGGCCATCGTCCCGAATGGACTCTGAGATCTAGGCCTTTCGCCCCTTTGAAAACTCGGAAAGCCTTAGGCTACAATGCTCGCCAAGTGTGGAGGAGGTGCCCATGAGCAATAAAGTGACGATCCCGTTGACCATGTATGGTGTAGCCGAAGTGTTGAAGTGGTGTATTGACCGTAACAACGGCCGTGTACCCGGAGTCGATACAGAAGGCTTTAAGAAGATGCAGGCGCTGTTAGCCGAGAAGCCGACGACCAATGATTATCTGGCTCTCGACCAATTCTGGAAGAGGCAGATTGCGTTGGAACTGACGGAAGATGAAGTGTCGACGATCGACCGGTGCCTGTACGACATTCCGAATTTCGACAACGAACCACTGCCGCAAATTCGTCATAAGTTCTGGCCCCAGGTCGCCGGCGTCGCCGCGCACTAAGCGAGCAGCTCCACTTCAATTTTCTCGATTCTGGAATCCACCCGCAGGGGAGACCCGTCGCGGGTGGATTCGTGTCCAACTCGTCCAATCCCCGGCCATAGACACGCCGCTGCCCCACACCTGCGCGCAAGCCCGCTGCTTAGGCAATTCACATCCACCTCTGCCTGAGCCGAATGCTGTCACGACCCTCTCCCGCCCCTGACTCATCTCTTCGCCGGTACGCACTGATCCTCCATGGAGTCTATCGAGGAGATCGGAGCTGTGCGCAGAAGAGGACGGGAACAGTGCCGTGGAGGGAAGTTCGGGCAAAAAAAGACCCGCCTTGCGGTTCTAGCGCAAGGCGGGTCGAAAGCACATTATTTGGCCAAAAGCTGGTCAAGCGACGCTCGTCAACAAACGCCTAGAGCGACCCTTCACCTTTGAGAAATTTCCTGAACCGCCCCATGAGTTCGGCTCCCAGGGTACCGCCTTCTGGTTTCTTTACCTCGGGATCACTGAAATGTGAACGGATTTCCTGGAGCCGTTTTTCGGCTTGATCGTTTCCCTGCAACCGTTTCGTTTTTTGGAGCGCGGTGTCGAATGCATCAAACGTCAGCTCGTTGTAGCCGAACGAGCGGATCCGCTTCACGGCCTTCATCATCGCTTGATTGCGAAAGGTGGTGAGATGCTCCGAGTCGACTTCCTTGAGGCCCAGTTTCCGCGCTCTGCGTTCCGCCGCCTTCCGAATACCGCTGCGAACAAAATCCGGCGACGTTTGCAGCCGCTTCCACGCCTCATCGCTCCAGGCCACGCGCTCCTGGGGTGCCTCCCAGAGTTGGACGGCGGTGTGCTCATCGATCCTCGTCAGCCCCTTCTCCCGCGCAAGCTCCTCGGTATCGTGCTTGATCATGTCGCTGACGAAATCCATGGCGATCGGCGGAGACTCTTTGATCTTTTGCTGGAGCAGCGCCAACGCCCCTTCGGTCCATTCGAGAGGTTCCACATTCTGCTCACGAATCTCCCCAAGGGCTTCGACCTTTTCAAAGAGATCGACGTTCACTTCCATGTGCCCACCCTTCCGGGCAATCTCATCGGCGATCTGCTTGATCATCCCCCGCATGAACTCCGGCACTGCGGCCAAGCGTTCCTTTGCAGCAGCCGTCCACGGGAGCTGGCCCTTGGCCATCTGGTCGGCGGCTTCGGCCATGCCGCCTTCCCCGCCCATGGTCCCCATCATTTGGCCTTTGAACTGCTCGAGAATTTCTTCGGTGATTTCAGGATAGCCCAATTCTCGCGCCTTTTTCTCCGCCAAACGACGAACCATCCCTCGCAAAAACATGGGCGCACGCTCCATACGCTTGAGCGCGCCGTCGCTCCACCGGACTTCAGGGGCTGCTATATTTGACGACTCTGCCACGGTATCACTCCTGTTACTTATTGAGTAATTCCTTCAGTTCCTTGCCTGCCTTGAAGAATGGCACACGCTTGGCCGGAACCGCAACCGTCGCCCCGGTCTTGGGATTGCGACCTTCCTTCATCCGTCGGGCGCGGAGACGAAAGCTGCCGAATCCCCGGATCTCCGTCTTATTGCCGCTTCGTAGCGAGTCCCGAATACAATCGAAAATCGTGTTGACCACGATCTCTGCCTGCCGCTTCGTGAGTGTAGTGACCTGCTCGGATACTCGCTCGATAATCTGCGCTTTGGTCATCGTCCCTCTCCTGGTAGGGTGGGCTTACGTACGGCTGAATGCTGCATCACCATCACCCTGGTGCTCCGGCCGCTCAGAACGCCATCAGGTATTTCAGCTTGACGCCGGTATCGAACTCCAACTTCGGTAACACCGACGCCCATCGTGATTCGATGATCTCCCGAAATGAGAACCGTTTGCGCGGCTCCACCACCTTCGGCTCGCCTTCCATGCCGGCAATGTCCGCGGCGATATGGATCGCGTCGTCGAGATCGCCTAATTCATCGACCAGACGCGCCTCTTTAGCCTGACGCCCGGTATAAATACGCCCGTCGGCCAGCGGCTCCACGTCCGACACTTCCAATGAACGACCGTCGGCCACCGCTTGGATAAACTGGTGGTGCACGTCGTCCATCACGGATTGCAGCAGTTTGCGCTCCTCATCGCTCATCTTACGCAACGGCGAGCCGACGTCCTTGAATCGTCCACTCTTGATGACGACCCCTTCGACCCCGACTTTTTTCATCAGGCCTTCGAAGTTCGCCATTTCCATGATCACGCCGATGCTCCCGGTCAACGTGCCGGGATTGGCGATGATCCGGTCCGTCGCCGCGGCAATGTAGTAGCCTCCCGATGCGGCGACCGTCCCCATGGACGCGATCACCGCCTTGTTACTCTTATTCTTTACCCGCTTCACGGCATCGTGGATCTCCTGGGAAGGCACGACGCCGCCCCCAGGGCTATCGATCCGCAATACGATCGCCTTGACCAGCGGGTTTTCGCTGTATTGCTTCAACTCGCTGATCGTGGCTTGGGCATCAAGGATGACGCCCTCGACACGAATGAGGGCCACACGGTCCTGCCCAGAAAAGTCGAGGTCGGGGAGGAGCGCATTGATAAGTATCAAGGCCCCTCCCCCGATGACGATCGCCCAGACTATCCGGCGCAGCATGCTCCGCTTTGGTGGAACCGCGGTGTCTGGTTGTGGCCCCATTCGATCTCCGGGTCTCTAGGCTTCTGAATCGCTCTGATTGTCCTTGCGCTTCCGGCTCTGCTTGGCCGCGCGGCCCAGGCTCTGATCGATGCCACCCTGAGAGGCGTGGAACTCTTCCACTTGGCGCCGATCCGAATCGAGCTGGTGATCGCGCAGGCTCAGTGCGATCTTGCGCTCTTCACGATCCACCTTGATGATCTTCGCCGTGACGTCGTCCTGCAACTTGAATTTCTCTTCCATGCGGACGTTCGCATCGAGACCGACTTCGCTGATATGGATCAAGCCTTCCACATCGCCGTCGAGCTCGATGAAGAGCCCGAAGTCGGCAATCTTGCTAACCTTACCGGTGATGCTATCGCCCACCCGGTAGCGGTTCGGAATCTGCTCTTCCCACGGGTCACGGGACAACTGCTTGTACCCCAGGGAGAGCCGCTCCTTTTCCTTGTCGATACGAATCACGACCGCATCCACCTTCTGGCCCTTCTTGAACAGCTCGGACGGATGCTTGATGTGCTTCGTCCAGGACATATCGGAAATGTGGATCAAGCCGTCGATGCCCTCTTCCAGTCCGACGAAGGCGCCGAAATCGGTCAGGCTCTTCACCTTCCCTTCGATGCGCGTGCCGGCCGGATACTTGGCCTCGATCATATCCCAGGGGTTGGGAGCCGTCTGCTTCATACCCAGGGAGATCTTCCGGCTTCCCGGATCGATGTTCAAGACGGCGGCTTCGACCTGATCGCCCACCGAGACGACGCGCGACGGATGGCGCACTTCGTGCGTCCAGGACATTTCCGACACGTGCACCAAGCCTTCCACGCCCGGCTCCAGTTCCACAAAGGCGCCGTAGTCCGTCAGGCTGACCACACGGCCGCGCACGCGCGTGCCCACTGGGTATTTCGCCGCCACACCGGTCCAGGGATCCGCCGACTTCTGCTTGAGGCCCAACGAAATACGGCCGGTCTCCCGATCATACTTGAGCACGGTGACTTCGACCTTGTCGCTGACCTGGAACAACTCGGATGGATGTCCCACGCGTCCCCAGGACATGTCGGTGATGTGCAGCAATCCGTCGATGCCACCGAGATCGATGAACGCTCCGTAATCGGTGATGTTCTTGACCGTCCCCTGAATCAGCTGGCCTTCCTTCAGCGTGGACAAGGTCGTCTGACGCCGACGATCGCGGGTCTCTTCCAGCAGCACGCGCCGGGAGACCACGACGTTGCCGCGGCGATGGTTGATCTTGATAATCTTGAGGGGGAACGTCTTCCCGACCAGGCTGTCGAGATCGCGAACCGGATGCAGATCGATCTGGGAGCCGGGCAAGAACGCCTTGACGCCGATGTCGACCATCATGCCGCCCTTGATACGGGAAATGATTTTGCCCTCGATGCTCTTCTCTTCTTTGTGGAGCTTCTCCAATTCCTCCCAGATTTTCATCTTGTCGGCTTTTTCTTTGGAGAGCACCAGATTTCCGTCGGCATCCTCACACTCTTCGAGATACACCTGGAGACGATCGCCCACTTTCAACTGCCCCAATTCTTCATGGGAGAATTGGTCGGCTGGAATCATGCCCTCGGACTTGTAGCCGATGTCGACCACGACCTTGTCTTTGCCGATGGCGACCACCATGCCTTCGGTGATGGTGCCTTCCTCAAAATTGCGGAAGGTCTCCTCATACATCGCCGCCAAGGCATCGCGATCAAGTTTGGGTTCGCTCTGGGGTGTGGTAGTACTCATGAAAACATCCTCGTCCTCCGGCTTGCGCCGGGTGCTGATTGTGAAAAAGGCCCGGGTCTTACTCAGCGTTGCAAGACCGGGCTGTTGGTGTGGCTGCGGCATCACGGGGTGTGCCGGCCTGGGCCGGACCATCTCCCGGATTCGGAACCTGTCCGAGTTCCGCAATTTTCGCCATCACCGTCCGACTGACATGTTGATAAAACACTTTGCCTTCCAACTGGGCGGCGTCTGCCGAGAAGTCCAACGGTTCTCCGTACGTCACCGTCACACGGCGGAACCTGGGCCATTTGGCGCCGGGCGGCAAGACATCAAACGTGCCACCGATATGCGCAGGCACCACGCGGCATCCCGTCTGCGACACAATCACGCCAATACCCGGCTTCCCCGGCTTCAAGGCACCGGTCATCGTCCGCCCGCCTTCGGGGAAAATGGCCACCGCCTTGTCCTCTTTGATCAAGGCCACCGCTTTACTGAAGGCGTCCCGATCGAGGCGACCGATCCGTAATGGAATCCATCCCAACGCTTGCAGCAGGCCATTGAGCAGCGGGATTGGAAACAGATCATGCCGCCCCATGTACCACACCCGCCTGGGAATGCCGCAGCCGAGCAGCGGAATATCCAGGTAACTGGCATGGTTCGAGGCGATCAGCAGTCCGCCATCTCGCGGCACCGTACCGACGGTCCGATACCGGAAACACACCCATCCGATCGTACGAGACAGGACCCACAACAGACCATAGAGTGCGGAGCTCACAATCGCGCCGCAACCACTGCCATCATATGTGACACGACCGCGTCCACCGGCATGCTGGAGGTATCGATGTGCTCCGCATCGGGCGCGGGGATCAAGGGCGCCACGGCACGAGAGCGATCCCGATCGTCCCGCCCGGTCAGGTCGCGCTTGGTCTGATCGAAGTGCACCGAGTGACCGGCTGCAACCAATTCGAGATGCCGTCTGGTCGCGCGAACCTCGGCATCGGCTTCCAGAAAAAACTTCACGTCGGCTTGAGGAAACACCTTGGTGCCGATATCGCGACCTTCGGCGACCACACAGCCTTCCTCCCCGATCTTCCGCTGCACCGGCAACAACCATTCGCGAACGGCCGGGATGGCCGAAACCACTGAGGCCAGCGCCGTCACCCCCGGTGTGCGTAATTCGCCGGTAATGTCGCGGCCATCCAAGAGCACGTGAGACTGCTCCGGCCCGCAGGCCATCTGCAAGGTCGTCTTCGGCAACAATGCCGCGATGGCGAGCGGATCATCAGGACTCACGCCCATATCTCGCACCTTCCAGGCAATCGCCCGGTATAACGCGCCGGTATCCAGATAGAGGTAGCCGAGTTCCCGGGCCAGCAGTCGTGCAACCGTACTCTTACCCACTCCAGCCGGACCATCTATGGCGATGATCAATCCGCGTTTTGTCCGGTCTGCATCCACACGCTCAGACACTCGTTCCTCGCACTATAGACGGTTCGTAGAATCAGTCAACAGTTCCAGAAGCTTCCCGTCAAACCCCGGGAATGATGTTTCGATACAGGCCGTATCGATGATCTGAGTCGGCTGCCTGGCAGTTAATGCCCCGATGGCGACGGACATCGCGACCCGGTGGTCGCCATGGCTCTCGCATGTCGCTCCGGTGAGCGCCCCATTGATCCCGTTGCCTCCCAACCCCTGGATCACCATGCCGTCAGGCCGCTCTTCGATTCGCGCACCCATCGCCCGCAGCTCCTTCGCCATCGTCGCGATGCGATCGCTCTCTTTCACCCGCAACTCTTCGGCACCGGCAATCACCGTCTCCCCCTCCGCTACCGCGGCAGCCACGCACAAAATGGGGAATTCATCGATGGTCTGGGGGATCTGATCCGGTCCGATCCGTACACCGTGAAGCGGCTTGGAGCGCACGCGCAGATCAGCCACCGGCTCTCCGGCCTCCTCGCGTGGATGGAGGATCTCAATCTGCGCACCCATCTGGCAAAGGATCTCCACCAATCCGGTTCGGGTCGGGTTCATCCCGACCCCTCGAATCGTCACGTCGGAATCGGGCACAATCGAGGCACCGACGAGGAAAAATGCCGCGGCTGACAGATCTCCCGGCACGACCACGGGCTTCCCGCCCCAGCGTTCGGACGGCCGCCCCTCGATCCGCACCGTGCAGCCCTCTCGCTGGAATGGAATCCCGAAATAGGCAAACATCCGTTCGGTGTGGTCCCGCGAAAGACGCGGTTCGGAGATCGTCGTCAGGCCGTCGGCATAGAGCGCGGCAAATAGGAGGGACGACTTGATCTGCGCACTCGCCACGGGAGAGACATAGGACACGCCCCGCAATCGAGTCCCTGTAATGGCCAAGGGGGCCAGCTCTCCACCTTTCCGCCCGGCGATGGTCGCGCCCATCGTCCGCAGGGGCTTCACCACACGTCCCATCGGGCGACGACGGATCGAGTCGTCTCCGGTGAGGATGGTGAAAAAGTCCTGCCCGGCCAGGAGACCGGCCATCAAACGGATTCCCGTCCCCGAGTTCCCGCAGGTCGGCGAGGGTTGCCTGCTGCGCGGCCAGGTCGGGATCGGAGAGGATCCGGGTGAGCTCGGCGAACTGCGTTTTCGCGTCGGCCCACTGCTTCGCATCGTAGGC
>WBZQ01000380.1_pt1 | contig 36599 bp, 28 predicted proteins | sample 5204251 | NCBI WGS metagenome assembly WBZQ01 (sample SAMN12412402, study PRJNA552823) | activated sludge metagenome | isolation source: activated sludge from nitrification reactor of wastewater treatment plant... | place: USA: Virginia | collected 2017-09 | reverse complement strand
CCGCGAAGTGCGACGTGAACTCGTCGGCGAGCTTCTTGGCTGTCGCGTCGTACTCCTCGGGGATCGGCCACGTCGACCGGGGGTCCAGCAGCGACGAGTCCACGCCGGGCACCGCGGTGGGCACCGCGAAGCCGAACGTCGCGTCCGTACGCATGGGCACGTCGTCCAGCTGTCCACCCAGCGCGGCCCGCAAGAGCGCGCGCGTCGCCTTGATGGGCATGCGATGGCCGACGCCGTAGGGGCCGCCGGTCCAGCCGGTGTTCACCAGCCAGACGGCGACGTCGTGACGGGCGATGAGCTGGCCCAGCATCTTCGCGTAGACCGCCGGGTGCTGGGGGAGGAACGGTGCGCCGAAGCACGCGCTGAAGGTGGTCTGCGGCTCGGTGATGCCCACCTCGGTGCCGGCGACGCGCGCGGTGTAACCCGCCAGGAAGTGGTACATCGCCTGTGCGTGGGTCAGGCGGGCGATGGGCGGCAGCACGCCGAACGCATCGGCCGACAGCATGACGATGGTGCTGGGGTGGCCGGCACGGGCCGGGATGTGCGCGTTGTCGATCGAGGTCAGCGGGTAGGCGCCGCGGGTGTTCTCCGTCAGGGAACCGTCGTGCAGGTTGAGTTCGCGCGTCACCGGGTCCATCACGACGTTCTCCAGCACGGTACCGAACATCCGCGTCGTGCGGAAGATCTCCGGCTCGGCCTCGGCCGAGAGGCCGATGACCTTGGCGTAGCAGCCGCCCTCGATGTTGAACACGCCGTCGTCACCCCAGCCGTGCTCGTCGTCGCCGATCAATGGGCGCAACGCGTCGGTGGAGAGCGTGGTCTTGCCGGTGCCGGACAGGCCGAAGAAGACGGCCACGTGCCCTTCGTCGGGGTCGACGTTGGCCGAGCAGTGCATCGGCAGCACGCCGTGCAGCGGCAGGCGGTCGTTCATCAGGGTGAAGATCGACTTCTTGATCTCGCCCGCGTACTCGGTGCCGCCGATGATGACCTCCTGCTTGGAGGGGTGCAGCACCACGAAGTTCGGGTTGCCCGTGGCGTCGGTCGCCGGGTCGGCTTCGAACAGCGGGTCGTGCAGGATCACGGCCTCGGGTTGATGCGTCGCGAAGTCGTCGCCGTCCGGCACGATGAACATCGTGCGGGCGAAGAGCGCGTGCCACGCACTCGGAGTCACGACGCGCAGCTGAAGGCGGTGGCGCGGGTGGTCGCCGGCATAGGCATCCACCACGAACAGGTCCTGGCCGTTCAGTGCCGCCACAAGCTTCGCGCGCAGCCCGTCGAACCGGCCCTCGTCGATGGGTTGGTTCACCGCGCCCCACCAGATGCGGTCTTGGCTGCCGGGCTCCCTCACCACGAACTTGTCCTTGGGCTGCCGCCCGGTATGGCGTCCAGTGGACACCACGAGCGGACCGCCGTTGGCAAGCTGGCCTTCGCCGCGCGACAGTGCGAGCTCGTAGAGCTCTTCGGCGGTGGCGTTCCACACGATGTTGCCCCGCGGGGCGAGCCCGTGCGCGTCGAGTCCAATCGGTCCGTGGCGTCCGGTGCTGGTGGCCATTGTGCTCCTCTCGGTCGACGGACAACCTACCGTGGGCGCATGCGGTGCGTCCTGGCCCGAGCGCCAAGGTTGTGGCCCCCGCGCCTGTGTACTTCACGAGGATGTCGCGGACCGTCTGATCGGTAGGTTCCGGGCATGGATCGTGACGTCTACGCTCGGGCGGGCATTCACCTGCCGGTGCTGCCCACCTTCGTGCTCGGTGGATTGCCGGGGCCGCCGGACTGGGCGCCGCGCCTGGCGCGTATCGGGATCGACGTGGTGGCGAGCGGCGCCGCCGAGGACACCGACGCCACCCTGACGACGGCACGCGACGCGGTCCCGTACCGACCGCTCAAGGCCACGGGTGCTGCTGCGCGTCTCGCGCAGGGCTCCTGGCTGGTGGAGCAGCCCACCGGGCCGGCGGGCGCGGTGCCGATCGAGCCGTCAGCGGTGATGGTGGGAGTCACCGGCGACTCGCTGGACGGCGACCCGAACCAGGTGGCCGCCGCCGTGCTCGATGTCGCTCGCGTGGAGCCGGCGAAGTGGTGGGTCGCGGCGACCGGGCTCGAGCGGCGCACCGTTCAGGACGCCGAGGCGATCCTCGCGCTGCTGGTGGAGGGCGTCAGCATGGCGCGTCTCTTCCTGATCAAACAGCAGTTCGAGTAGCGGTCAGCCGCCGGTCCAAAGCTCGCGGCGCAGGTCGCGCACCGGGCGCGCACGCGCCTCGAGCGTCGCCGGGGTCACCGCGCCGCGCTTGGTGGCGCGCAGCAGTTCCCGGTAGCCGGCGATCGAACTGCCGGTGCTGGTGAACAGCAGCAGGTTGGCGCCGGCGTTCACGGCGCGAGTGGCCATGTTCTGCTGGCCCGCCAGGGACTTGGCGTTGAGGCTGTCGGTGATGAACGGCCCGGTCACGCCGAGCTCGTGCGCCAGCTTGTAGGTGGCCGGTGACAAGACGGCGGGTACGTTGCCGGTGAGGTGGGTGTAGCGGGCGTTCGCGACCATCGTCAGCGAGGCCGGCTGCGCGCCGCAGCGCCGGTAGGGCGTGAGGTCGCGCTTCAGGCGTGCCAGGCCGAACGGGATCGCAACGGCGGCCTCGTCGGTGTTGACGGCCGAGCCGCCGAGGCCGGGGAAGTGCTTGAGCGTCGGCACCACGCCGGCCTGGTGCAGCCCGGCACTGAAGGCACAGGCGCCGACCGAGACGCGCTTTGCGCCACCCCCGAAGGCCCGCGATCCGAGGAAGCTGCGCTCACCCGCCGCGACATCCGCGACCGGCGCGAGGTCCACGTTCACGCCCACCGACCGCAACGCCACCCCGGTCTGTCGTCCCTCGGACTGGATCTCATCCATCGCGCGCGAGCCCAGTCCGCGGGCCGACTGGCTGGGCGGGAACGTGCTGAAGCGGCGGGCGATGCCGCCCTCCTGGTCGACGGCGATGATCAGCGGCGGGTTGCCCCCCGCGTAGGCGGCCGCCTGAAGGGCGGCGGTGAGCCTGCGCACCTGGGCTGCCGAGCGCACGTTGCTGCCCATCAACAAGACGCCCGCGATCCGTCCCTGCCGCGCGCGACGAAGCAGGTCGGTCGACGGCTTGGTGCCGGTCATCGTGGTCATCACCAGGTCGCCCGGCGTGATCGGGCGGGTGTCGCCCGGCGCCTGCACGCCGGCCACCGTGATCTGGCGTTTCGTCAAGCCCACGTTGCCGCCGTTGCCGGCCAGCAACGCGGTGGCCACGCCGGCCGCCACGGCAACACCGGCGCCCGCGGTCAGGCGACGGCGGCGGTAGTTGGGGCTTCGAACGATGGGGGAACTCCGATCAGGTGGTGACCGCGGCCGGGTCGTAGGACAAATTCGGTCCCAGCCACCGTTCGACCTCACCCACCGTCACTCCTTTTCGCTCGGCGTAATCGGCAACCTGCTCCCGATCGACGCGCCCCACCGCGAAGTAGCGCGCTTCGGGGTGCGCCAGGTAGATGCCGCTCACCGAGGCCGCCGGCAGCATCGCGAAGTGCTCGCTCAGCGTGATGCCCCGCTCCTCGGCGCCGAGCAGCGCAAAGAGCTTCGGCTTCTCCGAATGGTCGGGGCAGGCCGGGTAGCCGAACGCCGGCCGGATGCCGCGGTAGCGCTCCGCCACGAGGTCGTCGTGACCAAGCTGCTCGTCGGCGCCGTAGCCCCAGTCGCGGCGAGCCCGCTGATGGAGCATCTCGGCGAACGCCTCGGCCAGCCGGTCGGCCAGTGCCCGCACCATGATCGCCGAGTAGTCGTCGTGATCCGCCTCGAACCGCGCCGCCAGCTCAGCGGCACCCAGGCCGGCCGTGACCGCGAACCCGCCGATGTGGTCCGCCAGGCCCGAGCCGATCGGGGCCACGAAGTCGGCCAGGCAGAACGCCGGCTTGTCGTCGGCCTTCTCGCGCTGCTGGCGCAGCATGGGGAAGCGGGTGAGCTCGGCCGTGCGGGTGTCGTCGGCGTACACCACGATGTCGTCGCCGTCGGCGTTCGCCGGCCAGAAGCCGTACACGCCCGACGCGCGGATCGATCGGTCGGCCACCAGCCGGTCGAGCAGCGTCGTCGCGTTGGCGTAGAGCTCGGTCGCCGCGGCCCCGTAGGTGGGGTGCTCCAGCACGCCGGGGAACTTGCCGCGCAGCTCCCACGCGTGGAAGAAGAACGTCCAGTCGATGAACGGCACGATGTCGGCCAGCGGCACGTCCTCCAGCACCCGCGGCCCGGTGAAGGCGGGCACGGGGACGTCCTGCGCCCGCCAGTCGATGGCAAGGCGCCGTGCGCGTGCCTCGCCGAGCGTGATCAGCGGTCGCGCCGTGCGCCCGGCGTGTTGCTCACGCAGGAGCTCCTGCGCGGCCTGGATCTCGGTGTGCGTCGTTGCGCGCCGCACCGGGTCGATGAGCTGTCCCACCGCGTCGACGGCACGGGAGGCGTCCAGCACGTGGGTGACCACCCCGTCGTACTCGGGGGCGATCTTCACCGCCGTGTGCTGCTTGCTGGTGGTGGCGCCGCCGATCAGCAGCGGCATGGTCATCTCGCGGCGGCGCATCTCGCGTGCCACCGTCACCATCTCGTCGAGCGACGGGGTGATGAGCCCCGACACGCCCACCATGTCGGCGTCCTCGTCGATCGCCGCCTGCAGGATCGCGTCGGCGGGCACCATCACGCCGAGGTCGACGATCTCGTAGCCGTTGCAGGAGAGCACCACGCCCACGATGTTCTTGCCGATGTCGTGCACGTCGCCCTTGACCGTGGCCATCACGATCTTGCCGGCCGACGTGGCCCCCGAGGCCAGGCGCTCCTCCTCCATGTATGGCTCCAGCCAGGCGACCGCGCGCTTCATCACGCGGGCGCTCTTGACCACCTGCGGCAGGAACATCTTGCCCTCGCCGAACAGCTCGCCGACGACGCGCATGCCGTCCATCAACGGTCCCTCGATCACGTCGAGCGGCGCCGGATACTTCAGGCGCGCCTCCTCGGTGTCGGCCTCGATGTGCTCCACCAGCCCGCGCACCAGCGCATGCGACAGGCGCTCCTCAACGGTGCCCTGGCGCCAGGCTTCGTCCACGACCTCGCGTGCGGTGGGGTCGGCGCTGACCGTTTGGGCGAAGCTGATGAGCCGTTCGGTGGCGTCGGGACGCCGGTTGAGGATCACGTCCTCCACGTGCTCGAGCATGTCCGGTGCGATGTCGGCGTAGACGCCCAGCTGGCCGGCGTTGACGATGCCCATGTCGAGGCCGGCGGCGATCGCGTGGAAGAGGAATGCCGTATGCATCGCCTCGCGCACCGGGTCGTTGCCACGGAAGGCGAAGCTCAGGTTGCTGATGCCGCCGCTGATGTGCACACCGGGGCAGCGCTCCTTGATCTGCCGGGTGGCGGCGATGAAGCTGCGCGCGTAGTCGCTGTGCTCCTCCAGGCCGGTGGCGACGGCCAGCACGTTGGGGTCGATGATGATGTCCTCGGCCGGGATGCCGGCCCGCTCGGTCAGCAGGCGGTAGGCGCGCTCGGCGATCTCGACGCGGCGCTCGGCGGTGTCGGCCTGCCCCTGCTCGTCGAAGCACATCACCACGCACCCGGCGCCGTACGTGCGCAGCGTCTGGGCCTTGGCGAGGAAGTCCTCCTCACCCTCCTTCAAGCTGATGGAGTTGACGATCGGCTTGCCCTGCACGCATTTGAGGCCTGCCTCGATCACCGACCACTTGCTGGAGTCGATCATCAGCGGCACGCGGGCGATGTCGGGTTCGGTGGCGATGATGTTGAGGAACGTGGTCATGGCCTGCTCGCTGTCGAGCATGCCCTCGTCCATGTTCACGTCGATGATGTTCGCGCCGCTTCGCACCTGCTCGGCGGCAACCTCGGTGGCGGTGGCGTAGTCGCCGTCGATGACCAGGCGCGCGAAGCGGCGTGAGCCGGTCACGTTGGTGCGCTCGCCGATCATCGCGAAGTTCGCGCCCGGGAAGATCGTGAACGGCTCCAGGCCGCTGAAGCGGGTCACGTGGTCCGGTGCGGGCGGCACCCGGGGGGCCTTGCCGGCCACGGCGGCGGCTACCGCGCGGATGTGGTCGGGCCCGGTGCCGCAGCAGCCGCCGATGATGTTGATCAGCCCACCCTCCGCGAAGCCGGCCACCACGCCGGCGAGCTGGTCGGGCGTCTCGTCGTAGCCGCCGAAGGCATTCGGCAGGCCCGCGTTCGGGTAGCAGCTGATCGGCACCGGCGCGACCGCGGCCAGCTCCTCCAGGAAGGGGCGCATCTCCTCGGCGCCCAGGGCGCAGTTGATGCCGACGCTCAGCGGCCGGGCGTGCGCGATGGCGGTCCAGAAGGCGGTGACCGTCTGGCCGGACAGGGTACGTCCGCTGCGGTCGGTGATCGTCACCGAGATCTGCACCGGCAGGCGCATGCCGCGCTCGGCGAACACCTGCTCGATTGCAACGATCGCCGCCTTGGCGTTCAGCGTGTCGAAGATCGTCTCGACCAGCAGCGTGTCCACGCCGCCGTCGATCAGCGCCCGCGCCTGTTCGGCGTAGGCGTCGCGCACCTGGTCGAACGTGACCGCGCGCTTGCTGGGGTCGTCCACGTCGGGCGAGATGGAGAGCGTGCGGTTCAGGGGGCCAAGGGAACCGGCCACGAAGCGCGGCTTGTGCGGCTCCTTCGCGGTCCAGGCGTCGGCGACCCGGCGGGCGATTGCGGCGGCGGCGCGGTTGATGTCGGTGACGAGGCGCTCGGTGCCGTAATCGGCCTGTGCGATCGACGTGGCCGTGAACGTGTTCGTTGTGGCGAAGTCGGCCCCGGCGCCGAAGTACTCGTCGTGGATCGACTCCAGTACGTCCGGGCGGGTGAGGGCCAGCAGGTCCATGTCGCCCTTGAGCGGGCTGGGATGGTCCGCCAGCAGCGTGCCGCGGAAGTCCTCTTCGGTCAGCTCGAACCGCTGGATCATCGTGCCCATGCCGCCGTCGAGCAGCATGATGCGCTGCGTGAGGATCTCCTCGAGCTGGGCGGGCGTGGTCATCCGGATGAGGGTAGCGAAAACGTCGGTTGCGCAGCTGCAAGGTCGGTGAGCTGGGCGCGCGATGGGCTTCCGTAGTTATGCGCGTCCCTGGTCCTGATACGCACGTTGCGAAGGTGTGGTGCCCGTCCGCCGCCGCTGGCGTCAGTTCTCGTTGCGATGCTCGAGTCGTGCGAGTGCTGGGGCGAGGGGCAGGCGCCGCCGCCTGCTGGACACCCCAGAACGGTGCGGCAGGGCCGGCCCAGTGCCCTCGTCGATCGACGCTGGAACCGCGAGGACGTGATGGGCATGGACGAGGTTCGACAGCTCGAGCTACGAATGAGTGTCAGCGGGTGCACCTCCTTGGCTGGTCCGGCGGCCGGTGATTGCCGCTCCGTTCCCCGCGGGGCATGCTGCGTCCGCATCGCGTTCGTTGAGCGACATCGAGCTGCAGCGCGTGGCGGCAAACGTCGATCCGCCGCTAGGCAGCCGGGGGAGGGCCGACCACCTCGCCCATCACCACGTCCAGCCGGCGTACCAGCTCGCCGCGGGCGATGACGCGGTCGGCTCCCGCCTCGCGTACAGCGTCCATCAGCTCCGTGCGCATGTGTGACGCGAAGCCGACAACCGGGGCGCCCTTCAGGCGCTCGTCGGCGTGGAGGCGTGCGGTCAGGCCGGGTCCGTCGAGCTCCAGCCCGTCGATCTCGACGAGCACGGCGGCGGGCGCGGCGGCGTCGAGGACTGCGTCGAGGCGTTCGAGTTTGGCGACGCCCTTGGCGGTGTAACCGAGCGCGGTCAGCTGGCCGACGATCTTCTGACGCATCATCAGGTCGGGCACGATCACCAGCACCGGGGCGATATCACTCATGGACGACAGCGTAGTCCTTCTCGCGCAGGGCGAGGATGGCAGTGACCCCCAGGATCACCGCGCCGCCGATCAGGGTCAGCACGCCAATGGTCTCGCCGTGGAACCACCACGACCAGATCGGGTTGAGCGCCGGTTCGACGAGCAGCAACAGCGAGACCTCCACCGCGTTCACGTGTCGCACGCCGCGGGTGAGGAACATGTAGGCCAGCGCGATCTGCACCAGACCGAGGTAGGTCACGAGCAGCCAGTCGGTGCCGTTGGCGTTGCCGATCTGCGCGGTTGCGAAGGGGGTGCAGGCGACGAAGGCGATGAGGTTGCCCGCGAGCGTGGCCGCCGAGGCGGCGTCGGTGCCCTGCTCCTTGCCCAGCCAGCGCAGCCCGAGGATGGTGGCCGCCCAGCCCACGCTCGAGATGAGGGCCAGCAGGTTGCCGAGCACCGGTTGCGGAGCGGTGCGCACCGGGTCGGGCGCGTCGATGAAGAACAGCGACAGCGCCGCCACCAGTACCCCCATCAGCGCCAGATCCCGTAGGGGCACGCGCTCCTTCAACACGAACGGCGCGGCGATGGCGATCCACAGTGGTGCGATGGACTGGATGAAGATGGTGTTCGCGCTGGTGGTGAGCTTGTTCGCTGCCACGAATGCGACCACCGTCACCGCGAAGCCCACGCCGACGAGCACCGTTCGCCAGGTCCAGTTGCGGCGGGTGACCGGCACGAGCAGCGCCAGCGCGATCGCGGCGACCATCGAGCGCATGCTGGCCACCGCGAGCCCCCCGGAGAACCCTCCGAAGCTCGTACCCTTCACCGCCGCCCCACCCGTGGAGAACATCGCCGCGGCCAAGATGATCTGAAGGCGGGCGACGTGCACCGCGCCACCATCGCAGACCGCGACACCTTCGTGCCAATCGGTTCAGTTGCGACTCCGTGGTGTCACCGATCCGGCTGCCTTCGCTCGGTCGCCGGTCGCCGCTCGCGCGCGCGCGACGGCGATGTGCAACAACTCGTGCCTGGCACCAGGCGTTGCACAGGGTTGTGTCGTCGGTGTGAACTTCGGGCCAGTGGTGTGTCTGCACTCCGTGGTTTTGGCGATTCTCGCCGGTCCAGAACCGATTGCTTCACACAGCAGGGTCTGTGCCTGCGGGTGACCTGCAGGCTGCCGCTCCACATGGTCGGGACGATGCAACAACTCGTGTCTGGCACCGGGCGTTGCACAGGCGTGTGTCGCAGGTGTGAAGTCTGCGTCACGGTGCTGACACGCGTCAACGAAATTGGCCGGCGAACCGCCCGGGCTGAGCGGCCGTAGGCGCCTGAACCGGTCGTCGATGTCGCGATGCGCGGGACGTCGACGTCGTGCGATCGTCCCCCGGCTTACCGCGGCGTTGCCAGGAAGACCGGAATCGTGCGCTTGGTCTTGGTCTGGTACTCGGCGTACGGGGGAAAGACCCCAACGGCGCGCTGCCACCACTCTCGGCGTTCGTCGCCATCGAGCTCGCGGATGTCGTACTCGGCGGGCGTCGGGCCGTCTTGGATGCGCACCAGCGGCATCGCCGTGAGGTTGTGGTACCAGCCGGGGTTCTCCGGGGTGCCGCCCTTGCTGGCCACCAAGGCGTACTGGCCGCCGTGCTCCACGCGCATCAGGGGCACCTTGCGCACCTTGCCGGACTGCGCACCGACCGTCGTCACGACGATGATGGGGATGCCGGTGTCCATGAGCGTATTGGCCTCCGTGCCACCGGACGCCTCGTAGGTCTCGACCTGCTTGCGCACCCAGCCCTGTGCCGGGGGTTCGTACTCGCCATCGAATGGGGAAGTGCTCACGTGGGCTCCTTTCGTCGGTCGAGTCCATTCTTGCGCACGACCGCGCGTCTCACGTTGGTGCGGGGCCCGGCGATGCGTGCGACGTCAGCGATCGACCGATGGCCGCGTCAAGCTGGTCTGCTGTTCTCGGACCACGAAGCCAAGTGCCTGATACAGGCGGCAGGCATCGCTGCCGTCGTCAGCCACGATGATCAGCGTACGAGCACGCAGTTCGGTGAGTGCGAAGGACGAGGCCGCCCCGATCAGTGCACCTGCGAGCCCCCGCCGACGCCAGTCGGGGTGTGTCAGGACATCCTGATAGCGGGCGAGTCCGTTACCGCTGCCGAAGATCCCGAGGCTGGCGCGCAGGCCGCCATCCAGGAATGCGCCCAACCAGGTGCCGACGCCCCGCGCAACCATCGCTCGCTGTGTTGCCAGGCGGGCACGTGCGTGGGCCCGTGAGGCCTCGGTCTCGGGAAGGTCGCTGTACGTCGTCATGGCGGCCTGTGCCGCCCAGTCGTCGTCGCTACTCAGCGGCCGGATCACCACTCCTGGCGGAGGCAGGCCGGGTGGCAACGGCGAGGCGCTGAGAACGGGACTGTGATCGACCTCACATCCGACCTCCGGGAGTAGCCCGGCGATGGCCGCCTCGTCGGCGGCGACCCCGTCGACCCCGATCGCCAGGTGTTCGGCAGTCGGGAACTCCGCCCGAAACGTCTCGATTCGGCGTTCCAGCTCGCCCCGGGAGCGTGGGATCTGTGGGATCAGGATGAAGTTCCCCCACCAGAACGTCGGGTTCCCGGGCGTGCGCACGACGATGCAGTCGTCACCTGCCGTGACCCGGCTCCCGCCCGCTTGCAGCAGCGCGACGTCGGTTCGGTAGGCCAGCGAGCGAATCTGCACGGTGCGACGTTACGCCACACACGGCAGCTGCGCAGTGGCGCGCTGGCGGCACCGAGGATCGATCCGCTGTCACACTGCTCACATGACCGCACCCCTCATTCCGCTGGAGCACTTCTTCGACGATCCGCAGCGCGCTGCCGCGCGGGTGTCGCCCGACGGCGCCAAGCTCGCGTGGCTCGCACCCGCCGCGGGCGTGCTGAACGTGTGGGTGAGCGACCTGGCAGGCGGCCATGAGATCCAGGTCACGCACGACACCGACCGAGGAGTGCGCGCCTACGCCTGGACGCGCGACTCCGCCCGCATCCTGTACCTGCAGGACACCGGCGGCGACGAGAACACGCACCTGTTCGTCGCCGACCTCGACCACGCGGGCCAGCCGGACCGCGACCTGACACCGTGGGACGGCGTGAAGGTGAGCGTGGTGGACGTGCCGCGCCACGACGCCGAACACATCCTCATCTCGTCAAACCGGCGCGATCGCTCGGTGTTCGACGTGGAGCGGCTGAACCTGGCGACCGGCGCGACGACGCCGGTTGCCGAGAATCCCGGCAACATCATGGGCTGGATGACCGACCGTGCCGGCGGGCTGCGTGCCGCCTACGCGCAGACGCCCACCGGCGATCACCAGCTGCTCGTGCGCGACGACGAGACACAGGAGTTCCGCGTGCTCGCCGAGTACGCCAACGAGGACTCCGGCATGCCCTATGCGTTCACGGCTGACGGCGGCGAACTGTACGTTGGCAGCGCGCGCGACAGCGATCTCATACGTCTGGTCGCGGTCGACACCACCACTGGGGCCGAGCGCGTCATCGACGCCGACGACGAGGCCGACCTCGGCGGACCCATCATCTCCGACGCAACCGGGGAGCTGCTCGGCGCCGTCTACCGCCGCGACCGCCTCGTGGTCCACACGTTCGACGAGCGCCTCGGGCGCGACGTGCAGCGCGTGCGCGCGCTGCATCCCGGCGATCCCTTGATCGGCTCCACCGATGACGCCGAGCGCTACTGGACGCTCACGTTCGACGACGACCGCGACCCCGGCGCCACCTACCTCTTCGACCGCTCCACCGGCGAGTCGCGCCTGCTGTTTCGTTCGCGTCCGTGGCTTGTGCCGGCGACGCTGGCTGAGCGGCGTCCGGTGCGCATCACCTCCCGCGACGGGCTGACGCTGCGCTCATACCTCACCCTCCCGGTCGGAGCTCCGGAACGCGACCTGCCGATGGTTCTGTGCGTGCACGGTGGCCCCTGGGCACGCGACAGCTGGGGCTGGGACCCGCAGGCGCAGTTCCTCGCCAACCGTGGCTATGCGGTGTTGCAGGTCAACTACCGCGGCTCGAGCGGCTTCGGTAAGGCCTTCACCCACGCGGCCGAGCACGAGTTCGCCGGCAAGATGCACGACGACCTCATCGACGCCGTCGACTGGGCGATCGCCGAGGGCATCGCCGACCCCAAGCGGGTGGCGATCTACGGCGGCAGCTACGGCGGCTACGCGGCATTGGTCGGTGCCACCTTCACGCCGGACGTGTTCGCCGCCGTGATCAGCGTGGTCGGCCCGTCCAACCTCGTCACGCTGGTCAAGAGCTTCCCACCATACTGGCGCCCGCTGCTGGCCGGCACGTGGTTCAAGTTCGTCGGCGACCCCGAGGATCCGGCCCAGCTGGCCGACCTCGAGGCGCGCTCGCCGATCAATCGCGTCGACAAGATCGTGGCGCCATTGCTGGTCATCCAGGGCGCGAACGACCCGCGTGTCACCAAGCAGGAGTCAGACCAGATCGTGAACGCGCTGCGTGAGCGCGGCGTGCCGGTGGAGTACATGGTGAAGGACGACGAGGGCCACGGATTCGCGAAGCCAGAGAACCGCAAGGACATGTTCCGCGCGGTGGAGGCCTTCCTGGCGACGCATCTGGGCGGCCGCGCCGCCGAGGCGGCGCCCGAGCGGTAGTTGTTCTGACGGGTGACGGTGACGCCGCTTTCGCGGAGCGTGTCGAATCTGCGTCGGGTGTGTGCCGGTGAAAACATTTGTGCCTGGCACCATTTCTTTCAGCCGACGAAGCGCATGAGCGATCGACGCCAGGGTGGCGACAAGTGGTGACGCCTTCGTCGCGGAGCGTGTCGGATCTGCGTCGAGTGTGTGCCGGTGAAAACATTTGTGCCTGGCACCATTTCTTTCACTCGGGTGAGAGCGCCTGTCGCAGTCGCTGCGACCTATGGCGCCGCGCTCTCGGCCGCCGACCGCTCCCGGCCCACCAGGTCGATCACGTGGCTGGCGCCGCCCGGGTCCTTGCGCACGTGGATGGCGGCGCCCAGGCGTTCGGCGACCCCGGGCAGGTGGGTGATGATGACCACCAGGCGGCCGTCGTCGGCCATCCGCTCCACGCCGCTGATCGCAAGCTCGAGGGAGTCGGCGTCCAGTGACGAGAAGCCCTCGTCCAGGAACAGGCACTCCAGGCGACCCTCGGCGCCGCTGGCGATGTCGGCCAGCGCCAGGGCGAGCGACAGGCTGGCGAGGAAGCGCTCGCCGCCCGAGAGCGTGGCCGCGCTGCGCACCCGGTGGCCGCGGCGGTGGTCCACCACCGCCAGGTGATCCGGTTCGCTGCCGGTGAAACTGAACGCGCCGTGCGACAGGGCAAGCAGCCGTGAGGTTGCCCCCTGCGCCAGACGCTCGTGGAACCGCGACAGCAGGAACCGCGGGAAGCGGTTGGCCTGAAGGTCCACGGCCACCTGCGCTGCCAGGTCGGCTGCGGCGCGCTCGGAGTCCGCGGCGGTCGCAAGCCGTCGGGCCTCGCGCACGCCCTGCTCGGTGCGCGACAGTTCCTCCGCCGCCTCGCGACGACTCCGTTCCAGATCGCGCAACCGTGGCTCCAGATCCGCCGGATCGTTCACGCCATACGCTGCGCCGAGTGTGGCGATCTTGGCCCGCAGTTCGGCAGCCAGCACGTCGGCCGCGGCGGCCCGGGTGCTCGCATCGACCGCGCGGGCGCTCGCCTCGCTGGCCATGGAGTCGGCGGCGCGCACCAGATCGGGCGGCGCGAGCTCGTGCGACGGGGCGTCCACGCCGAGGCGGGTGGCGAGCACCGTCAGTGCCTGGCGCAACTCGCCCAGGGCGCCGCGCTCGAACGCGGTGAGTTCGCTCTCGGCGCGACTCACATGGTCACTCGCCTGCGACACGTACCGGGTCGACTGCAGCACCGACTGCTCGAGCAACTCCAGGTCGCGCACCGCGCCGGCCAGCGCCGCCACCGGATCGTCATGCGCCGACCACGCTCCCAGGCGGTTGGCCAGATCGTGCACCTCGGCCTCGTCACGCTCCATCCGTCGTGCCGCCTCCTCGAGCGAGCCGGCCTCGCGCTCCACGTCCGACGACAGCTCGTCGACCGAGGGCCGCAGCGTCGCGATCTCGTGGTCCAGGTCGGCCAGATCCCGTCGCAGCGCGTCGAGCACGGTCTGATCGTCGTCGCCGGCGCCGCCGACCGCGCGCAGCATGGCGGCGGTATCGGCGGCGGCGGTGCGGGCGGTGGCCTCGTGCAGCTCGGCGGCGCGCACCGCCCCTTCCGCCTTGCCGACGGCGAGCGCCAGATCGTCGGCGCGCTGCTGCAGGCGGCCGACGTCGCCCTCAAGGTCATCCAGGTCGTCGGTCGGCATGGGCGGTGGCTCGTGCACCACCTGGCCGCACACCGGGCAGCGGCCGCCTGGTTCGAGCTCACCGCGCAGGCGCTCGGTGAGGTGTGCGTGGCGCAGCTCGTCCATCGCAGCGTCCGCGACGTTGGCCTCTTCGGTGGCGACTCGCGCCAGGCGCCTGGCCTCGTCGCGGGCGGTGCGTGCGGCCGTGAGGGCCTCGGTGGCCTGGGTGGCCACGTCGCGCGCGGCGAGTGTGCGAGCGAGTGCCTCGGCCATGGCGGCGCGCGTCTCGTGTGCGGTGGTCGCCACGCCCAGGCGCGTGCGCGCGGTGGCGAGCTCGTCGCGGCGACGGCGCAGATCGGCGCGCCGGGCCTCGTGTTCGGCGCGCTCCCTCGGCAGCGCCTCCTGGGCCAGCGCGGCTCGTTCGGCATGGGCGCGCAGGGCGGCCAGCTCGGTGGCCGTGCCGCCGTGGCCGGTGCGCAGATCGTCCCGTGCGGCGTGCGCGTCCTGCAGCGAGCGCTGGGCATCGTCACGCCGCGTTCGGGCTTCGGCGAGGGCCCGCACCACCTCCTGGTGGCGCTCGAGCAGCTGTCGCCGGTCGCCGTGGCTGCCCAACTCGTCCAGCGCGTCACGCAGGCGCGCCGTCTCCGCACGCGCGGACTCGGCCGCGGTCGCCGCCTCGTCGGCCGAGCGCGCCAGCGGCTGCAGCCGCCGCAGGATGGCGTGCCCGACGGCGGCGTCGCGCACCGCGCGCGCCTGGCGATTGCGGCCCGTCGCCGGCGCCAGGCCCAGGCGGGCACGCTCGACGTCCAGCGCGGCCGCGGCGGCGATGCGGGCGTCGCGTTGAGCGATCGCCGCGGTGCGCACCGCCTCCAGGCCGCTGATGCCGAACAGCTCGCGCAGGATGGCGTCGCGCTCCTTCGGCGCCGACTGCAGGAACTGGGCGAACCTGCCCTGGGCCAGCAGCACGGCGCTGGTGAACGCCTGGAAGGTCATACCGATGAGCTGCACGATGTGGCCGTTCACGGCGGCTGCGCCCACCGCCCGGTCGGCCACCTCCCCTTCGTCGAGCTGCTCCAGCAGGTGCGCCGGCTCGGGGGCGTCGCGCCCATAACGCCGCGTGACGCGCCACGTGCGGCCGCCTGCGGCGAACGTCAGCGTCACCTCGCCCTGGTGCTCGCCCAAAGTGAGCAGCTCGCGTGAACCGCCCAGTTCGGGGGTGCGACCGAAGAGTGCGAACGAGATGCCGTCCAGGATGGAGGTCTTGCCCGCGCCGGTGTCGCCCGAGATGACCACCAGGCCGTGGTGGCGGAAGTCGATTGTCTCGTCCCGGTAGGAACGGAAGCCCATCAGGCGCAGCGAAAGGGGGCGCACTACTCCTCCCCCGCGCGCTCGAAGGCCGCGGCGAACGCTGCCACCAGCGCCGGGTCGGCGGGTCGACCGACCGACTCGAGCCACTGGGCGTACATCTCCGGCAGCGACCGTGCCAGCGGTTCGGCGTCCGGCAGCGTGGGGCCGCCGGCGTCGGCGGGGCCGATCTGCTCCACGCGCAGGGCCTGTGGGATGCGGTCGCGCACCTCGCGCACCACGTCCAACCGCACCGGCTCGCCCTCCACCTCGCAGAAGAACCAGGCGTGCTCGTGTTCGCGCGCCATCGCCGGCAACGCGTCCAGGGTGCCGCGCAGCCGCACGAGCTGCCGGCCGCCGCTCACCGGAACCTCGGTGACCCGCGCGGGTGCGCCGTCGTCCAGGTCGACGATCGTCACCGACGGGTTGGCGCCCTCACCCGAGAAGTCCAGCGCGAGGGGGCTGCCGCAGTAGCGGATGGTGTGGCTCGGGCGCTCGAACTGCTGTGGCCGGTGCAGATGGCCCAGCGCCGCGTAGTCGAACACCTGAGGGAAGGCGTCGCGCGCCACCGCGTAGGTGCCCGCGAGCGTCAGCTCGCGCTCGCCGCCACCTGACACGCCGCCGCGCACCATCAGATGTGCCAGCAGCACCACCCGCCCACCGCGCTCGGTGCGCGATTCGTCGGCCTGTGCTGCCAGCTGGTCCAGGCGTACGGACACCAGATCGGCGTAGGCCGCACGCGACGACCCGCGCTCCACGCCCGGCGAGGCCGCGTCGGCCGGCTCGGGCCAGGGCAGGCAGGCGACGGTGAGCCGGCCGCCCGTGGTATCGACGCCGAACACGGCGTCGGAGGCGGCCACCAGGATGCGGGGCGCGAGGTAGGGGGCCAGCTCGGCCCAGAACAGCGGTTCGTCGTGGTTACCGGTCACCGCCACCACGGGAGCGATGGCCGCCAGGCGCTCGAACGCCTGCAGGCAGGTCGACAGCACCACCGGCTCCACCATGCGCCGGTCCATGATGTCGCCGGACATGAGGATTGCGTCCACCTCGTGCTCGCGAGCGATGTCGGCCACATGGTCGAGCGCGGCGGTGAACTCACGCAGGCGGTCGACGCCGTAGAGGCGCTTGCCGACGTGCCAGTCGCCGGTGTGCAGCAGGCGCATCCGTCAGCTCGCCGGATTGGGGCGGCAGGACCTGTGCGCCGCGCGTCGAATCTCGGCCCAGCAAGGGCGGCGTGGGCGCGTTGGGGCGAGCAATTGCGCCCATGCCCCTTGCAAGCTGTTCACGGCACATGGTGCGCTCAGGTCCAGGGCGTCCTCCCGTGGGTGTGTGTACGAGCGACGATCCGGCGCGGGTCGGTCGGCACTCCATCCTACTTTGCGCGGCGTCGTGAGCTGTCGGGATTCCAGCCGAGCCGGGCGACCATCAGGGCGACCGCGATCAACAGCACCGCCACCAGGCGTGCGCGTCCCATCGCCCACGCAGCGTAGACGGCGAACGCGGCGAGCTCGGTGACGAAGCCGACCGCGCTCGTCACCGTCGCGCGGTACGGACCGCTGATGCGGTGCTGGAGGCGGCCCTGCATGACGGTCGACACGGCGCTGTAGATGCCGTAGGAGCCGGCGACCAGCGCGATCGCCGCCGGTCGGTGCCACAGGTCCGCGGCCATGAGGATCCCCGCTGCGATCGCCAGGGCGACGGCCAGGGCCGGCGGACGCAGGCGCTCGGCACCGCGCCCCGCGAGCCCGGCGCCGACTGCGCCTGCCACGACGATCACGAGCACCGCCAGCGGATTGAGGTTGGTGGGGATCGACCAGCTGTCGGCCAGAAGCGGGAAGTACTCCTCGAACGCATCGATCGCCTCCACGCACGCGACGGCCACCACCAGGGAGCGCAGCCCCCGGATGCGGCCGAGCTGCGCCACGCCCTGTCTCAAGGTCTGGAGGTACCCATCGGCTTCAGCGTCCGTGACAGCGGGTGGAGGGTCACGCGGCAGCCGCGTCGCGACCAGCGCGGCCGCCAGGCACAGTCCGGTGCTCACCACCGCGGCGGCGGTGAACCCGCCGATCGGGAAGATCGCCACCGCCAGCAGCGCGGCCGGGATCTGGCCGGCCAGGCCGGCCGCCGTCATGCGGCTGAAGATGCGCACGTAGTGCGCCTCGGCACCGATGGCCAGCAGGTGGTCGTAGAGGAGCGCCTCGATCGCCCCGGACGCCAGTGCGCCTCCGAGCCCCCACAGGACGAAGCCGGCAGCGAAGCCGGCGAACGTGGGCCGCAGGATCCAGACGCCATAGGCCGACGCCTGCAGGATGCCCGCGATCACGACTGCGCCGCGCCGTGACCAGCGATCGGCGAGGGCTCCCGTCGGCACCTCCGTCAGGATGGCGGTGAGCGACCACAGTGCGAACAGCGCGGAGATCTGCCCGTCCGACAACCCGCGGTCGACGAACCACACGGCGTACAGCGGATAGATCGGCAGCCCGTCCGACAGCAGCGACCAGGTGACGGTGAGTCGGCTGAGGCGGCGGGTCTCGCGATGGGCCGGGGATCAATTGGGAGGCATGGAGGGCACGATAGCTCGTGCCGCGTGTGTCGCGCTACCGGTCGCTGCGCCGGGGATGCCCAGGGTCGACGAACGCAGTGTGCCCACGTGCCCGAGCCAGCACGATCGCGATGGTCAGGGCCAGCAGGCCGAGGACGATGAGCGGCACGCGCCACGGCGCCTGCCGGTCGACGCGGTAGCCGACCGTCTCGAGCCGCTCGGCCTTCTGGGCCTGCTGCTCGATCCACGTGGCCTCGGGGATGCCGCCGGTTGCGGTGCGCAATTCCACGGCCGCGCTGCCGTACCGTCGCGCCCAGAAGTCGTCCATGCCCGTCGCGAACGCCACCTGGGCCTCGGTCTCGTGCAGCGCGATGCCGGCCTCGGCGGCCAAGGCGCGGATAGCACCCGCGCGTGTGACGACGGCCGAGTCGCTCGACTCGACCAGCCGGGTCACGAGCCCGTGGACCCGCCCGGAGGCGTCGATCACCGGGGCGCCCGAGTCGCCCTTGCGCACCGGGATCGTGGCGGTGATGCTGGTGCGATCATCTCGGGCCACGGAGCCCTGCAGCCCGAGGCGGCCGGTCCGCACGACAGGGACATGGCCTGCCTGGTCGCCGAAGCCGACGCTCGCGACCGGGGTGTTCTGCGAGGTCCCATCGTCGAGGGGCAGGGCGGGGGCGGTGGGGCGCGAGGTCTTCAGCAGTGCGATGTCCGACGAGTCGCGGCTTGCGATGGCCAGCGTGGCGACGTAGCCGCGCAGGTTGCCCACAAGGTCGACGCCGTCCGGGAGGGCGCGCACGAGCGTGATGCGACGCAGCTGCGCATCGACGCGAACATCGGTGGTGGACAGGCTCCCGACCCCGGGGACCTTCATCGCGATGAGCGTGTCCTGCAACTGGTCGGCGGTCGGCCGCACCACGTGGCGTGCTGCCGCAACCACCCCCGGGCCGACGCCGAAGGCCGTGCCGTCCAGCGTCACCTCGCGGTCGACGGTGATCACGTTGCGCGAGTCCGATGCGCGGCGGACGAACAGCACTGCCTCCACGCGGTAGACCGCCGGCACGGCCCGCAGGGCCGCACGGTCCAGCGGAGTGCGGGCGTCGAGGCTCGGAGTCGCCGCGGTTGCGCCGCCCGGCAGCGCCAACCCGCCGGCCGTGGCGACGGCGACTGCGACGAAATGCGTGCGGACGCGGCTCACGTCGCCACCCTACGCCGGGGCGGCGTCCGCCGACTCGGCCGCGTTCCTACGGGTTGCTCGCCAGGAAGATGAAGGCGGCGAAGAGCGCCAGGTGCACGGCGCCCTGCATGCGCGTCGCTCGTCCGGGTACCACCGTCAGCACGCTCACCACCAGGGTGAGGGCGAGCAACGTCACCTGCAGCGAGCTGAGTCCCAGCAGGAGCGGCGTGTCGATCCAGATCTTGGCGAATGCGATCGTCGGGATCGTGAGGCCGATGGTGGCGATGGTGGAGCCGAGCGCGAGGTTGAGGCTCGTCTGCATCCGTTCGCGGCGGGCGGCGCGGACGGCGGCGATGCCCTCGGGCAAAAGCACCATGAGCGCGATGATCACACCGACGAACGACTGCGGCAGTCCCGCCGAGCTCACACCCGACTCGATGGATGGCGAGGCCACCTTGGCCAGACCGACCACGGCGACGAGCGCGACGAACAGCAGCACGAGGCTCGTGCGCGACTGGCGGTCGGAGGGCGGGTCGGCGTGGGTGTCCTCGTCGATGATGTCGCCGTGCTTGGTGATGGGCAGGAAGAAGTCGCGGTGGCGCACCGTCTGGGTGAGCACGAAGGCCGCGTACAGCAGGGCGGAGGCCAGCGCGGCGAATGCGAGTTGGGCGGGGCTGAACTCCGGCCCGGGGCGGCTGGTGGTGTAGTTCGGCACCACCAGGCACAGCGTGGCGAGCGTCGCGATCGTTGCCAGGGCGGCACCGGTGCCCTCGGCATTGAAGTGGGTGAAGCGGTGGCGAAGGGCACCAACCAGCAGACAGGTGCCGACGATGCCGTTCAGGCAGATCATGACGGCCGAGAAGACGGTGTCGCGCGCGAGCGTGGACGCGGTGCCGCCGCCGCCGGCCATGAGCGTGAGGATGAGCCCGGCCTCGATCACCGTCACGGCCACCGCCAGCACGAGCGAGCCGAAGGGCTCGCCCACCCGGTGGGCGACGATCTCGGCGTGCTGCACGGCGGCCAGCACCGACGCGGCCAGCACGAGCGCGACGAGGGTGACGAGTACCGGCCCGAGGTCGCGGCCCCAGGTGGCGGCCAGGCATACGACGCCCGCGATCGGGGCGAGCAGCGTCCATCGGCCGGCCAGATGGCGAATGCGGTCCACGCGAAGAGGTTAGTGCGTGACGATCGGGCGTACCCGAGTGGAGCCGTCGTGTCCGGTCGCCGTGTGCCCGTGCACCCGTCGTGGGCCCCGTGGCAGGAGTTACCCCGCGCCGTGGCCGATCGCCGCCCGTGCGTCGCGCGCCAGGATGAGGTCCTCCCGGGCGGGGAGCACCACCACGCGGACCGCGCTCCCGGACGCCGCGATCTCACCGTCCGGCGGTGGCGAGGCGTTGCGCGTCGCGTCGATCGTGACGCCCAGATGCCCCAGGAGCCCGGCGACCTCAGCGCGTATCCGGCCCGATCCCTCCCCGATGCCCCCGGTGAACACCAGCGCGTCGAGACCGCCGGCGGCGACCGCCATCGCCCCGACCGTGGTGGCGACCCGGTAGGCGAACACCGCGAGGGCGTGATCGGCGGCCGGCGTCGCCGCCGCCTGCAGCTCGCGCACCGAACCCGAGACGCCCGACAGCCCCAGCAGCCCCGACTCGCGGTCGAGCGCCCGTTCGAGGGCGTCGACGTCGCGCCCGGACCGCAGGAGCCGCAGCAGCGCGCCCGGATCGACCGCGCCCGAGCGGGTCGCCATCGGGACTCCGTCGAGTGGCGTCATCCCCATGGATGTGTCAACGGAGCGGCCGTCCCGAACGGCGGTCACCGACGAGCCGCCGCCCAGATGGCACACCACGAGGCGACGGGCCGTGACCCGCTCGGCCGCCCATCGCACCGACAGGCCGTGGAACCCGTAGCGGCGGATGCCGAGCTCTACCCGCGCCCAGCGTGGCAGCGCATACTCGCTGGCCACCGGTGGCAGGGTCGCATGGAAGGCGGTGTCGAACACCGCCACATGGGGCACGTCGCCCAGCGCCAGCCGCGCTCGCCGCAGCGCTTCCAGCGACGGGACCATGTGGAGCGGCGCCAGGTCGACGAGCTCGCCCAGCGCGCGCTCTACGTCGTCGTCGACCACCACCGGATCGCGAAACCGCTCGCCGCCGTGGACCACGCGGTGCGCCACCACCGCCACGCGTCCTGCTGCCTGGGCGAGCTCGTCGACCCGGGTCGCCGCGCCGTCGGCGTCGACGATGGCGAGCTTCAGGCTGGTCGACCCGGCATTGACCGCGAGGACCGGGACGCTCACCCGCGCCACCGCCAGTCGGTGATCTCCGGCTCGTCCTCGCCGAACTCCCGGGTGTAGGCGCGCGCACGCAGGCGCCGCTCGACCATCTCCTGGCGCAGTCCGCCCGCGGTGTCGACCAAGCCTGGCACGCGGTCGATCACGTCGATCACGAGGTGGAAGCGGTCGAGGTCGTTCAGCATCACCATGTCGAACGGCGTGGTGGTGGTGCCCTCCTCCTTGTAGCCGCGCACGTGCAGGTTGTCGTGGTTGGTGCGCCGGTAGGCGAGGCGGTGGATGAGCCAGGGGTAGCCGTGGTAGGCGAAGACGATCGGGCGGCGGGTGGTGAAGGTGGCGTCGAACTCGGCGTCGGTCAGCCCGTTGGGGTGTTCCGAGTCCGGTTGCAGGCGCATGAGGTCCACCACGTTCACCACCCGCACCTTCAGGTCGGGCAGGCGGTGGCGCAGGATCTCGGCGGCGGCCAGCGTCTCCAGCGTCGGCACGTCGCCGGCGCAGGCCAGCACCACGTCGGGTTCCACGTCGCCGTCGTTCGAGGCCCATTCCCAGATGCCGACGCCACGTGTGCAGTGCATGATCGCGTCGTCCATGCCGAGGAAGTTGAGCGTCGGCTGCTTGCCGGCCACGATCACGTTGACGTGATGGCGGCTGCGCAGGCAGTGGTCGGCGACCGACAGCAGGCAGTTCGCGTCGGGCGGCAGGTAGACGCGGATCACCTCGGCCTTCTTGTTGACGACATGGTCGATGAAGCCGGGGTCCTGGTGGGAGAAGCCGTTGTGGTCCTGCCGCCAGACGTGCGAGCTCAGCAGATAGGTGAGCGATGCGATGTCACGACGCCAGGGGATGTCACGCGTGACCTTCAGCCACTTGGCGTGCTGGTTGAACATCGAGTCGATGATGTGGATGAAGGCTTCGTAGCAGTTGAACAGCCCGTGACGGCCCGTGAGCAGGTACCCCTCGAGCCACGCCTGGCACAGATGCTCCGACAGCACCTCCACCACGCGGCCGCTCGGCGCCAGCCCCTCGTCGGTCGGGAGCCGCTCGCCCTGCCACACACGGTCGGTGACCGCGAACACCGGGTCGAGGCGGTTGGAGGCGGTCTCGTCGGGACCGAACAACCTGAAGGTGCTGGGGTTCGCGACGATCACGTCGCGCAGGTAGCCGCCCAGCACCCGCGTGGCCTCGCTCGTGGACGTCGCGGGCGTGTCGACCGCCACGGCATGATCGCGGATGTCGGGCAGCACCAGGTCGCGCAGCAGCAGGCCACCGTTGGCATGCGGGTTGGCACTCATGCGCCGGTCCCCGCGCGGCGCCAATGCGGCGAGCTCGGAACGCAGCCGTCCCTCGGCGTCGAAGAGCTCTTGCGGCGCGTAGCTCTGCAGCCACTGCTCGAGGATCTTCCGGTGGTCGGGGTCTTGGCGTGCGGCCGCCACCGGCACCTGGTGTGCGCGCCACGTGCCCTCAACCGGATGCCCGTCGACCTCCTTCGGGCCGGTCCAGCCCTTCGGGGTGCGCAGGATGATCATGGGCCAACGGGGCCGCTGCGTCTGCCCGTCCTCGCGCGCCGCGCGCTGCGCCGCGCGGATGGCGGCGACGGACTGGTCGAGCGCCGCCGCGAGCAGCTGGTGCACCACCAGCGGCTCGTCGCCGGCCACGACGATCGGGCTCCAGCCGTAGCCCTCGAACAGCGCAGTGAGCTCGTGCTCGGGGATGCGTGCCAGCACCGTCGGGTTGGCGATCTTGTAGCCGTTGAGGTGGAGCACCGGCAGCACCGCGCCGTCGGTCACCGGGCTCAGGAACTTGTTCGCGTGCCAGCTGGCGGCCAGCGGCCCGGTCTCGGCCTCGCCGTCGCCCACCACGCAGCAGACCACGAGATCCGGGTTGTCGAAGGCCGCGCCGAAGGCGTGGGCCAGCGAGTAGCCGAGCTCGCCGCCCTCGTTGATCGAGCCGGGCGTCTCGGGGGCCGCATGGCTCGGGATGCCGCCGGGGAACGAGAACTGGCGAAACAGGTGCCGCAGCCCGTCCAGGTCGGGGCTCACCTGTGGGAACAGCTCGGAGTAGGTGCCCTCCAGATAGGCGTTGGCCACGACGGCGGGACCGCCGTGGCCAGGACCGGTGATGTAGATCGCATTGAGGTCACGGTCGCGAATGACCCGGTTCATGTGGACGTACACGAGGTTCAGCCCCGGCGAGGTGCCGAAGTGCCCGAGCAGTCTCGGCTTGACGTGTTCGGCCTGCAGCGGCTCGTGCAGCAGCGGGTTGTCGAGCAGGTAGATCTGGCCGACACTCAGGTAGTTCGCCGCGCGCCAGTAGGCGTCGATCTGCTCCAGGGTTCGCGCGTCGAGCGGGCCGGCCGGCATCGCGCTCATGTGTGCTCCCTTCCGCGAGGTCCTCATTCGAGGTTACCCCTGTGGACGCCGACGTGTGGAGAACGGCCGGTGACGGGATCACGACGCGCCGGTGCGGCGCATCACGACACTAGTGCCGGAAGTGCCGCCGCCCGGTGAACAGCATCACGGCGCCGCGCCCGTTCACGGCGTCGATCACCTCGTCGTCGCGGATCGAGCCGCCGGGCTGCACGATCAGCGTGGCGCCGGCGTCGAGGGCGGTGAGGGGGCCGTCGGGAAACGGGAAGAACGCATCGGAGGCCACGGCGCAGCCGGCGGTGTCGAGGCCGGCGATCTTCGCCTTCTCCGTGGCCAGTCGGGTGGAGTCGACGCGGCTCATCTGGCCGGCGCCGATCCCGATGGTCGCCAGGTCGCGCGCGAACACGATGGCGTTGCTCTTGACGTGCTTCGCGATGCGCCAGGCGAACAGGGCGTCGCCCCACTGGTCTTCCGACGGCTGGGCGCTCGTGACCACGCGCATGTGGTCGCGGTCCTCGCTCTCTGTGTCGCGATCCTGGATCAGCAGGCCACCGGTCACCCGGCGCACGTCCATCTCGCCGGGGTTCAGGCGGCGGCGTTCGCGGTTTTCGAGCAGGCGCACGTTCGGCTTCTTGGTGAGCGTCGCAAAGGCGTCGTCGTCGAAGCCGGGCGCCATGAGCGCCTCCACGAACGTGCCGGCGAGCTTCTCGGCCAGCGCCTGATCGACGGTGCGGTTCACGACGATCACGCCGCCGTAGGCCGACACCGGGTCGCAGGCGAGCGCTCGGTCGTAGGCGGTGTTGAGGTCGGCCGCGACGGCCGCGCCGCAGGGGTTGTTGTGCTTCACGATCACGCAGGCCGGCAGCTCGAACTCGTTGCACAGGTTGCGGGCGGCGTCGAGGTCGAGCAGGTTGTTGAACGACAGGGCCTTGCCGTGGCGCTGTTCGACGCGGGCCAGCAGATGGGTGCGGGCGCCCCAGTCGCCGTAGAAGGCTGCGCGCTGGTGCGGGTTCTCCCCGTAGACGAGGTCGGTGACCTTCTCGTATTCGAGCATCAGGAAGTCGGTGAAGTCGCCCTCGTCCAGCGACATCCACTCGGCCACGTCGGCGTCGTAGCGGGCGGTGTGGCGAAAGGCGTCGAGCGCGAGCGCGCGCAGCGTGTGCTCGTTCAGCTCCCCGCCGCTCTCGGTGAGCTCCTCCAGCACGGCGTCGTACTGGGCCGGCTCGGTCACCACGGCCACGCGGGCGTGGTTCTTGGCCGCCGCGCGGATCATCGCCGGTCCGCCGATGTCGATCTGCTCGATGATCTCCTCGTCGCTGGCGCCGGCGGCCACCGTCTCGCGGAACGGGTAGAGGTTGATGACCACAAGGTCGATGGGCTCGATGCCGTGTTCGGCCATCTCGGCCGCGTCCTGCGCGTGGTTGGCGCGTCCCAGGATGCCGCCGTGGATCTTCGGGTGCAGCGTCTTGACCCGTCCGCCGAGGATCTCCGGGTGGCCCGTCACCTCGTCGACCGGCGTCACATCCAGCCCGGCCTCGCGCAGCGCCTTGGCGGTGCCGCCGGTGGAGATGAGCGTGATGCCGAGGTCGGCAAGACCCTGTGCGAATGGCACCAGGCCGTTCTTGTCGGACACCGAAAGCAGCGCACGTCGGACCTTCACGAATCACTCCCAGCGTTGTGGATGAGCACCCGACGGCGGCGCGCGGGGTCACGATGGATCATGCCAGCGGCGAACAGCGCGATGGCGGACGTGAGCAGGCGGTGCTCCACCTCGCGGATCTTGAACCGCAGGGTGTCGACGGTGTCGTCGGTGGTCACGGCAACGGGCTCCTGCAGGATGGGCGGGCCCCCATCCACCTCCGGGTCGGCGAAGTGCACGGTCACGCCGGTGTAGCGCACCCCCCACGCAAGGGCCTCGTCGATGGCGTGCATGCCCGGGAAGGCGGGCAGCATGGAGGGGTGCAGGTTGATGACGCGGTCGGGGAAGCGGTCGAGGAACCAGGGCGTGAGGATGCTCATCCAGCCGGCCAGCACCACGAGCTTGGGATCGGCGGCGTCCACCGCGTCGGCCAGGGCGCGGTCGCGGTCCTCGCGGTGCGGGAAGTCGTCCTTGTCGACCACCTGGGTGCGGATCCCGGCCGCCTCGGCGCGCGCCTTGGCCGGCGCGTCGGCGGACGAGGTCACCACCAGCACGATCTCGACGGGCGAGTCGGCGGGCACGTGCAGCTTGTCGATGATGGCCTGCAGGTTGGTGCCCGCGCCGCTCACGAGCACGGCGATGGGGTAGCGGTCAGCCACGAGCGAGTCCCTCCCCGGGTTCGATCTGTCCGATCATGCGCGCGCCTTGCACCAGGCCGATCGCGCGGTCGGCCTCGGCGGCGGGCAGCACCAGGCACAGGCCGATGCCCATGTTGAACGTGTCCCATGCGTCGTCGGCGGGCACGGCGCCGGTGGCGAGCACGGCCTGCATGGCGGCGTTGGGCGTCCAGGCGGCCGGGTCGATGCGCGGGCGCAGTCCCTCGGGCAACACGCGCGGCAGGTTCTCGGGCAGCCCGCCGCCGGTGATGTGCGCCACCGCGTGCAGGTCGACGCCCGCGGCCTGAAGGCGCGCGACGTCGGCGGTGTACAGGCGGGTGGGCTCCAGCAGAAGGTCCGGGTCGGGCGCCAGCAGCCCGTCGGCCACTAGGCGCCGCACCAGGCTGTAGCCGTTGGAGTGCAGCCCCGACGAGTCGATGCCCACGATCGCGTCGCCGTCCACCACGCGGTGGGCGCCCAGCAGCGCGTCGCGCTCCACGATGCCGCACGCGAAGCCGGCGGCGTCGAGGTGGTCGGGGGCCACCACGCCGGGGTGCTCGGCCGTTTCGCCGCCCAGCAGCGCGTAGCCGGTGGCGGCGCAGGCATCGGCGATGCCCTTCACGAATGCGCCTGCCACCGCGGGGTCGAGCGTGCCGACGGCGAGGTAGTCCAGGAAGAAGAGCGGCGTGGCGCCCGTGCACGCCAGGTCGTTCACGCACATGGCCACGAGGTCCTGCCCCAGACCGTCGGTGCGACCGAGCTTCTGGGCCAGCTGGATCTTCGTGCCCACGCCGTCGGTGCAGCCGACGATCAGCGCGTCGCGCGTGGGCGGCAGCGGCATGGCGCCGGCGAAGCCGATGCCACCGCTCACGAGCGCCGCGATGTTGGCCGTGTGGTCGCGCGCGGCGGTCAGGCTCACTCCCGCCGACTCGTAGGTGATCTCCCCGTCGCTCATGACGGTGCGTGCACCGTTGCGCCGGCGGCACTCGCGGTGCCGTTGGCCGTGGGCGCCTCGAACGACAGCTTGAGCGCCTCGTTGGGCACCGGGATCGGGTAATCGCCGGTGAAGCACGCCCGGCAAAAGCGCTTCTCGGGCACGCCGAGCGCTGCCTGCAGCCCGTCCAGCGAGATGTAGGCCAGGCTGGCGGCGCCCACCAGCTCGCGGGTCTCCTCGACGGTGTTGTTGGCCGCCACGAGCTCGTCGCGGGTGGCCATGTCGATGCCGTAGTAGCAGGGCCAGGCGATCGGCGGGCTCGAGATGCGCAGGTGCACCTCGGTGGCGCCCGCGCCCATCAACATGGCGACCACCTGCTGCAGGGTGGTGCCGCGCACGATCGAGTCGTCCACGAGCACCAGCCGCTTGCCGCGGATGTTCGACCGCAGGGGGTTGAACTTCCTGCGCACGCTGGTGCGTCGCTGCGCCTGCTCGGGCTGGATGAACGTGCGCCCCACATAGCGGCTGCGCACGACTGCCTCGCCGTAGGGGATGCCCGACGCGTTGGCGTAGCCGATGGCGGCCGGGGTGCCGCTGTCGGGCAGGCCGACCACCAGGTCGGCCTCCACGGGTGCCTCTTCGGCCAGTCGCATGCCCATCGCGTGCCGCGCGTTCCACATCGCCTGGCCCTCCATCACGGAGTCGGGGCGGGCGAAGTAGATGGTTTCGAAGATGCACAGCTTGTGGCCGGCCTGCTGCATCGCCACGACCGACTCGATGCCCTTGGCCGTGATGCGCACGGCCTCGCCGGGTTCGACCTCGCGCACGAATTCGGCGCCGATGGCGTCGAAGGCGCAGGTCTCGGAGGCCACGCACCAGCCGGCGTCCGGGATGCGGCCGATCACCAGTGGGCGCACACCGTAGCTGTCGCGGAAGGCCACCAGCTCGTCCACCGACATCACCACCACCGAGAAGGCGCCGTGCAGTCGCGGCATCGCGGCGGCCACCCCGTCCAGCAGGGAGCCGCCGGCCTCCGCGATGGTGGCGGCGATCAGCTCCGAGTCGGTGGTGGCCGTGAGCTCCAGGCCCTCCAGGTGGAGGTCCTTGCGCAGCTGTGCGGTGTTGGTGAGGTTGCCGTTGTGGCCCAGTGCGATCAGGCCGCCGGCGCGGGTGCGGATGACCGGCTGCGCGTTGTCCCACTTGTTGGCGCCGGTGGTGGAGTAGCGCACATGGCCGATCGCCATCTCGCCGGTGAGCGTGCGCAGCGACGACTCGTCGAACACGTCGGTCACCAGGCCCAGGTCGCGCTGCACCATCACGTGGCCGTCGTCGGTGACGGCGATGCCGGCGCTCTCCTGGCCGCGGTGCTGCATGGCGCACAGGGCGAAGAAGGCCAGGCGCGACACGTCGCGTCCCGGGGCGATTGCGCCGAAGACGCCGCACTCCTCCTTGGGGCGGTCGTCGCAGGTCACGTCGACGTGGCTCACGCGAGCGCCTCGGGGATCGCCGACTCGTACACGCGGCGAGCCTCGGCCACTGCCAGGGCGACCTCGCTGCCGCCCACGCCGATGCGCACCGTGTCGCCGCCCACCTCGCCGATAACCGTGCGCGGCACCTCCGGCATGAGTGCCTCAAGCTGCGGCAGGGCCGCCGGCGTGCAGGTGACGATCACGCGGCCGCCGCCTTCGCCGAACAGTGTGGTGTCGTCGCGATCGGCCGCCGGGGCGGTCGCGCGCACGCCGATGTCGCCGGCCATCGCCGACTCGGTCAGCGCCACGGCCAGGCCGCCGGCGGCCACGTCGTGCGCGGCGCTCAGCAGGCCCGCGGCTGCGGCGGCGGCCAGGAAGCGGCACAGCGCCACCTCGGCGGTGATGTCGGGCGCCGACGGCGCGCCTTCGGCCCGGCCGAGGTACTCGCTGGCGTCGAGTTGCGGTTGCCCGCCGCCCACCAGCACCACCACGTCGCCGGCTGCGCCGAACGCGGCACCCACTGCGTTCGCCACGTCGTCGATCACGCCCACCATGCCCACCACCGGGGTCGGGAAGATCATCCGCTTGGCGCTCTCATTGTAGAGCGACACGTTGCCCGACACGACCGGCGTGCCCAGCGCGCGGCAGGCGTCGGCCATGCCCTCGATGACCTGCGCCAGACGCCAGCCGGTGTTGCCCTTCTCCGGGTTGGGGAAGTTGAGGCAGTTGGTGATGGCCGCGGGCGTGGCGCCGGTGCAGGCCACGTTGCGGGCGGCCTCGAGCACCGACGCCGCCCCGCCGCCCCGCGGGTCGAGCTGGCAGTGGCGCTCGGCGCAATCGGTGGTGAGCGCGATGCCGGTGTGCGTGCCGGGGATGCGCACCACGGCGGCGTCGCCGCCCGGACGGATGATGGTGTTGGCGCCCACCAGGTGGTCGTACTGTTCGTACACCCAGCGCTTGCTGGCGATGTTCGGCCGGGCCAGCAGGGCGCGCCAGGCCGCGGCCAGGTCGGCCGGCTGCGCAACGCCGGTCAGGTCGAGCGCCACCGGCGGCGGCGCGGGCACCTGCGGCACCTCGTACACCGGCGCGTCGTCGGCCAGCAGGTGCGCGGGGATGTCCACGACCACCTCGCCGCCGAAGGTGGCCACCAGCGCGTCGCCCGCGGTGACCTCGCCGATGTCGGTGGCGTCCAGCTCGTAGCGCTCGCAACACTCGATCACCTGTGCCACCAGCTCGGGCGTTACGACGGCCAGCATGCGCTCCTGGCTCTCCGACACCAGGATCTCGGCCGGTGTCATGCCCTGCTCGCGCAGCGGCACGCGGTCGAGGTCGATGCGCAGGCCCACGCCGCCCTTGCTGGCCATCTCGCTGGAGCTGGAGGTGAGGCCGGCGGCGCCCAGGTCCTGCAGGGCCACCAGCAGATCGCGCTCGGCGAGCTCGGCGCAGCAGTCCATCAGCTTGCGCTCGGTGAACGGGTCGCTCACCTGCACGCTGGGGCGCTTGTCGTCGTCGTGCGAGATCTCTGCGCTGGCCAGCACGCTGGCGCCGCCGATGCCGTCCTTGCCGGTCTTGTTGCCGAACAGGATCAGCCGGTTGCCCACGCCCTTGGCGGCGGCGCGCAGGATGCGGTCGGGGTGCACGACACCCACGCACATGGCGTTCACCAGGCACGAGTCCTCGTAGGCGTCGTCGAAGCCCACCTCGCCGCCGACGGTGGGGATGCCGATGCAGTTGCCGTAGTGGCCGATGCCGTTCACGGCGTGGCGGAACAGGTAGCGGCTGCGCGAGCTGGTGAGCTCGCCGAAGCGCAGCGAGTCGAGCAGGGCGATCGGGGTGGCGCCCATGGCGAGGATGTCGCGGATGATGCCGCCCACGCCGGTGGCCGCCCCCTCGAACGGCTCCACGGCCGACGGGTGGTTGTGGCTCTCGATCTTGAACGTGACGGCCAGCTCGCCGCCCACGTCGATGGCGCCGGCGTTCTCGCCCGGGCCCTGCAGCACGTGCGGCCCTTCGGTGGGGAAGTTGCGCAGCAGCGGGCGCGAGTGCTTGTAGCTGCAGTGCTCGCTCCACATCAGGCTGAACATCACGAGCTCCGGTCCGGTGGGCTCGCGGTCCAGCAGCTGCGGGATCTGGTCGTGCTCCCAGTCGGTCAGCCCCAGCTGGCGGTGAAGCGGGATGGCGTCGGTGCTCATGCGGCGGCGGCCAACGTTCCGTCCAGGAGGCCGCGCATGATCACCAGTCCGTCGGCCGAGCCGAGCAGCTCCTCGCAGGCCATCTCGGGATGCGGCATCAGGCCCATCACGTTGCCGGCCTGGTTGGCGATGCCGGCGATGGCGTCGCGCGCCCCGTTGGGGTTCTCGCCCCGGTAGCGCAGGATCACGCGCGCGTCGGCCGGGTCGCCCTGCCAGGCGCCGTCGTGGTGCTTGATGGGGATCGACAGCACCTCGCCGGCCGCGCGACCGGCGGTCCAGCGCGTGGTGTCGTCCACGATCTCGAGCTCGGCCTGCCTGCAGATGAACGACTGGCTGGCGTTCGACAGCAGCGCCCCGGGCAGCAGGCCCGCCTCACACAGGATCTGGAAGCCGTTGCAGATGCCGAGCACCGCGCCGCCGGCGGCGGCGAAGACGCGCACGTTGTCCATGATCGGGGTGCGGCTGGCGATCGCGCCGCAGCGCAGGTGGTCGCCGTAGGAGAACCCGCCGGGCAGGACCACGGCGCGGGTGCCCTCGGGGATGTGGTGGTCGTGGTGCCAGATGAAGGTGGCGTTGGCGCCGGCGTCGTTCAGGACGCGCGCGGCGGCCTCGTGGTCCAGCGAACCCGGGAAGCGGACGACCGCGACGAGGTCAGCCATCGACCTCGACCGTGTAGTCCTCGATGAGCTTGTTCACGAGCAGCTGGTCGCACATCGCGTGGGCCTGGCCGGCCGGGTCGTCGCCGCTGAGGTGCAGCACGATGTGCTTGCCGATGCGCACGTCGCCGACGGTGTCGAAGCCAAGATGCGCCAGCGCGCCGGCGACCGCCTGGCCCTGCGGGTCGAGCGTCTCCGCGCGTGGCATGACGGTGATGGTGACCTTGCTCACTGCTGGCACTCCTTGATCCAGTCATCGACGGTTGCGCCGGTGATGCGCGTGTAGGCCTCGTGATAGCGGGCGCTGGTGCCGGCCACCACTTCGTCGGGCAGGGCGGGCGCCGGGGGCGTGTGGTCCCAGCCGCTTTGGTCGAGCCAGTCGCGCAGGTACTGCTTGTCGAACGACGGCGGCGAGGAGTCCAGCCCGTAGCGATCGGCGGGCCAGAACCGCGAGGAATCAGGCGTGCAGACCTCGTCGCCCAGCACCAGCGTGCCGTCGGGGTCGAGCCCCAGCTCGAACTTGGTGTCGGCCAGGATGATGCCGACGCTGGCGCAGTCTTCGGCCGCCCGGGCGTAGAGCGCCAGGCAGATGCGCTCGGCCGCGGCGAAGGTGTCGTCGCCCACCAGCTCGGCGGCCTCGGCGCGGGTGACGTTCTCGTCGTGGCCGGTGTGGGCCTTGGTGGCCGGCGTGAAGATCGGCGCGGGCAGCTGCTCGGCCTGGCGCAGCCCCGCGGGCAGCTGGTGGCCGCACACCGCGCCGGTGGCCTGGTAGTCGCTCCAGCCGCTGCCGGCCAGGTAGCCGCGCACCACGCACTCGATCGGCAGCATCGCCAGGCGTCGCACCACCATGGTGCGGCCGGCCAGCTCAGGCGTGCGCACCTCGTCGGGCACGTCGGCCAGGCGCGTGGAGATGAGGTGGTTGGGCACGATGTCGGCGGTGCGTGCGAACCAGTGGGCGCTGATGCCGGTCAGCACGCGCCCCTTGTCGGGGATGGGGGTCGGCATGACCGCGTCGTAGGCGCTGATGCGGTCGCTCGTTACCATCAGCAGACGCTCGTCGCCGAGGTCGTGGACGTCACGGACCTTTCCCTGGACGAGGAGCTGCACTCGGGGGAGTCTACCGACCTCCCTTGGGGCGGTTCGTCCCCGGCGGTGCGCTCGTGCGCTGTGAGCGCACAAGTTCTGGCGGCGGCGCTCGGGTGCGGTGAGTCGCACGCAGTCGCGCGGGCCGCTCTGCTACGCTTCGAATACCCCATGGGGTATACACGGAAGGAGGCTCGAATGGCCACGAAGGAATTGACCGCAGCGGAGTTCACGTCCACGATCGAGGGTGACGGGATCGTCTTGATCGACCTCTGGGCCGCGTGGTGCGGTCCGTGTCGTCAGTTCGGGCCGGTGTTCGAGCAGGCGTCGGAGCAGCACCCGGACATCACCTTCGCGAAGGTGGACACCGAGGCGGAGCGGGAGCTTGCGGGTGGGCTCGGCATCATGTCGATCCCGACCCTCATGGCGTTCCGGGACGGGATTCTCCTGTACAACCAGGCGGGTGCGCTTCCGCCGGCGGCGCTGGAGGACCTGATCGGTCAGGTCCGGGCGCTCGACATGGACGAGATCCGTCGCGAGATCGCCGCGCAGGAGGCCGGCTCGGCCTGAGCAGGGTCCGGGCGTGCGGACTCTGAGAGCGTCCGAGCGGCCGGAAGTCAGCTCAGCCGAGGCGGGCGATGAAGCGTTTGGCGAACAGGTAGGCGTCGCCGGGCCAGCGGCCCGACACGTAGTTGCCGTCCTCCACCACGAAGGCGTGGCGGTCGTCGCTGTCGGTGCCGCGGTGGCTCAGCTCACGCGGGCCGCGCTCGAAGTCGTCCGGACGCGCCAGTGCCTTGCGCACTTCGGCCTCCACGTACTCGGGATAGGTGCGGTAGTAGCGGCCGAGCTTCCACGCGGTGGTGAGGTAGGCGGCGCGCTCCATGTACGCCGGCAGGCAGGTGGTGTGCCGACCGAACAGCGGGCTGCGGCCGTCGGTCAGTCGGGCGCGCGCGAGCACGAGCACGCCGTGGCAGATGGCGCCCACGGGACGGCCGAGCTCCCAGAAGCGCGCCACCGCCGACTGCAGCGCTGCGCTGCCCAGGTACTGACGCATGCCGGGCGCATGGCCGCCGGGCAGGATCAGCCCGTCGTAGGCGGTGGGGTCGAGCTCGCCCCACGCGATGGTGTCGTTCCACTCGGGCGAGGCGATCATCTCGGCGTGGAAGGCCTTGGGCTCGGGCTCGGCGCCGAGCTTGCCGAACAGCACGCCGCGCAGCAGCAGCGGATCGCACTCGGGTACGGTGCCCGCCGCCTCGGCGGCGAAGCGCACGTGGTGGCCGGCGCGGCGAAGCAGCTTCCACGGCACCGCCACCTCGGTCACGTCGCTGTCGTGATCGGGCACCGGAATGAGGATGGTCGCCATTCGGCAAGGATAGGGGCGGTTCCAGGGCGGCGCTTCTGGACGAACGTTGGCATTCCGCTTACCGTCGCTTTCACTCCGGTTCACGCGGTTCCAATGTTCGCCTGGCACCATCGTCGGCATGGGGAACGAAACGGTTGTCGTCGGCAACGGCGTCTCGGGCTGGGCGTGCGCGAAACGTCTGGCGGACGCGGGTGAACGGGTCACGCTCGTCGGTCCCGGCATCCCGCACGATCGGCCGCCGCTTTCCAAGCGTGCGCTCGCGAGCGGGCGCATCCCCTTCGTCACCTCGGCCGCCGGGATGGCCGAGCTGGCCATCGACCACGTCGATGGCCAGGTGCGTGGGGTCGATCTGGACGCCCACCGGCTCGAGGTGGCGACGGCCGGGGGCCGCGCCGTCGCGCTCGAGGCCCGGCGGCTCGTGTGGGCGACCGGCTTTGCCTTCCCGCTTCCGCCGGTGCCCGGCCTTGCTGAGGCCGGTGCCCATCAGAACCACGCCGCCGACGGTACGCTGCGTCTGCACGAGCGAGCCACCGGCGCGCCGATGCGCGTGTGCGTGATCGGCGCCGGGTTGATCGGTGTGGAAACTGCCGCGACCCTCGCCGTGATGGGCCACCAGGTCACGCTGCTCGACATGTTGCCGCGGCCGCTGGCGCGCCTCCCGGAGCGCGCCACGATGGAGGCCGAGGCGACGCTCGCGAAGCTGGGTGTGCGCTTCTTCGGCGACTGCCCCGTCGATGAGGTCAGCAGCGACGGCGACGTCACGCTGGTGCGCACGCGCAGCGCCGAGCTTGTCTGCGACGAGGTGGTGGTGGCCGCGGGCTTCGGCTCGAGCCTGCCGCCGGCTCTGGCACCGCCGTGCACCGCGACCATCGATGTGAACGAGACCCTGGCGGTGCCGGGGTACGAGGACGTGTGGGCGTGCGGCGACATCGTGCGCTTCCCACACCCGCGCTGGGGACCCATCGCGATCCCGCACTGGGACCACGCGCTTCACAGTGGTCGTCATGTGGCCGATGCCATCCTCGGCTCCAGCGAGCCCTATGTGCGGGACCCGTACTGGTTCAGCGACATCGGCCCGTTGCGGCTGCAGCTGGTCGGCCATTCGGCGGCGGTCGCGGACTGGGCGGACGAGGATGGGCTGCACGTTGGTCGCGACGAATGCGGTGAGGTGGCGGCGGTACTGTTGGTCAACCTGCCGGCCCGGCTGGTCGAGGCGCGAAACCTCGTGGCGGGCGCGGCATTGAATGTCACGATGGAGGGTTGAGGGCTATGTCAGTCAAGGTGATCATCGACGAGTACGCCTGCATCGGTTCGGGCGAGTGCGTGGCGGCGGAGCCGGGTGCGGTCGCGATCGACGACAGCGGGGTGGCATACATGCTGGTGGACGACCTGCCCGAGGATCGCGCGCAGCGCCTGTGCACGTCGTGCCCCGTGGACGCCATCCGCATCGCCTAGCGTCAGCGCGATGTGACATGAATCAAACGGTGCCTGGCACCGTTCTATTCACGTCACCTCGGCGGCTGCCACGATGGGGGCGGCAGTCGATGAAGGAGAAGCGCGATGATCGAGCGGCGACGGTTGGGCCAGGGCGACGTGCAGGTAGGCGCGATCGCGCTCGGGGCTATGGCGTTTGCCGGGTTCTACGCCGGCGGTGACGACAGCGCCGGCGTCGCGGCGATTCACCGCGCGCTCGACGAGGGCATCACCCTGATCGACACCGCCGAGGCCTACGGCCAGGGGCACAGCGAGGGCATGGTGGGACGTGCCGTCGCCGGCCGCCGCGACGATGCGGTGATCGCGACCAAGGCCAGCCGCGGCCATCCCGACTACCTGCGGGCCGCGATCGATCGGAGCCTCGGGCACTTGGGCGTGGACTGCGTGGACCTCTACTACCTGCACCGTGTGGACGCGGAGGTGCCGATCGAGGACTCGGTAGGCACGATGGCCGACATGGTGGCCGCCGGCAAGATCAGGGCGATCGGCCTGTCCGAGGCCGGTCCACAGACCATCCGCCGCGCCCACGCGGTGCACCCGATCGCGGCGCTGCAGACCGAGTATTCGCTGATGTACCGCGAACCCGAGACGCTGCTGTTCCCGGTTACGCGCGAGCTGGGCATCACGTTCGTCGCCTACAGCCCGCTCAGCCGCGGCTTCCTCACCGGGCGTATCCGCTCGGAGCGCGACCTGGGGGCCGACGACTGGCGGCGCGCGGTGCCGCGCTTTCAGGGCGCGAACCTCGCGCACAACGTCGAACTCCTCGCGCCGCTGGACGAGATCGCAGCCGAGCATGGCGTCTCGCCGTCCTCCGTCGCGCTCGCGTGGATTCTGGCCAAGGGCGACGACCTGGTGCCGCTGGTCGGCATCGGTCGGCCCGAGAACGTCGACCGGAATCTCGAGGCGTTCCGCGTGGGCCTCACCGCGGCTGATGTTGCCCGCCTGGACGAGGCCTTCGCTCCAGACGCCGTGGCAGGCGACCGCTACCCGGCCGAGATGATGGATGCCCTGAACCGCTGACCGCCCGGTGCCGCACGGCCGGGCGTTGCGCCCGGCCGTATTCCCAGCCAGGTACTTATCGCCGTTTGGCGGCCTTGAGTTTGATCTTCACCACCTTGGCTCCGATCGTCACGCGGTAGTAGCCGACCGTCCGCAGCTTTGCCGAGACCTTCGCGGGAATCGTCACGGTGTTCTTCCC
>WBZQ01000378.1_pt1 | contig 36792 bp, 30 predicted proteins | sample 5204251 | NCBI WGS metagenome assembly WBZQ01 (sample SAMN12412402, study PRJNA552823) | activated sludge metagenome | isolation source: activated sludge from nitrification reactor of wastewater treatment plant... | place: USA: Virginia | collected 2017-09 | reverse complement strand
AGGCATGGTTCACCGCGATGTGAAGCCGGGAAACATCCTGTGCGGTGCTGATGATTTCGCCTGCTTGGTGGATTTCGGTCTGGCGAATGCGGCGGCCGACACGAAGCTCACCGGGACCGGTTCCACCATTGGGACTTTCGCGTATGTCGCTCCCGAGCGGTTCATCGACTCCGGCTCCGCCGACCACCGCGCTGACATCTATGCGCTGGCCTGCGTACTCTATGAATGCCTCACCGCGACAACGCCATTCGGTGGCTCGGTGGACCTACCATCGTTGATGGGCGCGCACCTGAACGCCCCGATCCCGCGGCCCAGTCAGACCCGCCCCGGCGTTCCGACGGCCTTCGACGAGGTGGTCGCCCGGGGAATGGCCAAGGACCCGGCGGCGCGGTATCAAACCGCCGGAGAGCTCGCCGCTGCCGCGCACCGGGCACTGGTCGGCCCCGCGCCGACTCCCGCTTCGCCCCCACCGGAACCTGACGTGCAGGCCAAGTCGGGCGTTCGGAGACGGATCTTCATCGCGGGTGGAGCGGCGGCGGTGGTCGTGGCGGCGGCCGCGACTGCCGGCATGGCTGTCTCGCGGAAAGGGACATCGCAGCAATCTGTGGACACCCACCCCACAGATTCAGCGCCGTACGCGGCACCCTCCGGTCTCGCGCCGGGTGAGTCCATACTGCCGTTCGCCGGGCTGCAAGCACCGTACGGCATTGCCGTCGACGGATCCGGCAACGTGTACGTCGCGGACCAGAACGCCAACCGTGTTTTCAAACTCGCGGCGGGGTCCGAATCGCAGACGGAGTTGCCGTTCGATGCGTCCAGTTGGTACAGCGTGGGCGTGGACGGCGCGGGAACCGTCTACACCGCCGAGTACGACGGTGTGGTGAAACTCGCCCCGGGCTCGACCATGCAGGTCGATCTCCCGGACCTGCCGGCCCCGCCGGAGAACGGCTATATCCACGTGCGGGCGATGACGGCCGACGCTGCCGGTGCGGTGTACGTGGTCACCCAGGGCGGGAGCGACCCCAAGAACTCGCCGGTGTTGAAGCTGGAGCCGGGTGCGACGCAGTGGACCGTGCTGCCCATCACCGGCATGTGGTACCCGAGGGGGATCGCGGTCGACGCCGAAGGCAGCGTGTACGTCACCGAAGAGGTGGCCAAGATGGTGGTGAAGCTTCCCACGGGATCAGGCCAGCAGGTCACCTTGCCGTTCGGCGAACTGAAGAGTCCGTCCGGAGTGGCGGTCGGCCCCGACGGCAGCGTTTATGTGGTCGATTATTACAAGGTGCTGAAGCTGGCGCCCGGTGCGGCAGGGCCGATCGAGTTGCCGTTCAGTCGCTTCGGCGCCATCAATCCCGAGTATGTCGCCGTGGACGCGGCCGGCGCGGTGTACGTCACCAACCTCGGCAGTCCGGGCACCGTGGTGAAGCTCGCCCCACAGTGACGCATCGCGGTCGGCGCCGGGGTGCCGCCCGCTGGATGGTGTCGACTGGGCCGATTCTGGCAGTCACCCGTCGGTGCGTGATCCCGGGCGGGACAGCCGGTAGATTCGGGTCCTATGCAGCCATCAGGGGGCCCGTCGAGCGTTCCGGACCAGTATGTCTCGCCGCCGGGCAGGGAGACCACCCGCTGGGCGGCGATCCTGTGCTTCCTCGCCGCGTTCATGTCGGTGGGCGGTGCCGGCTGGGCGCTGTTCGCCCGGTGGGCCACCGATGACTCATTCGGGTCGCTCAGCGATTACTTGAACTCCGACACGAAGTCGGCGGTCGGATCGCTCGACACGCTGAACACGGTGACGGCGGTGCTTTACGTGATTTTTGCCATCGCTCTGGTGACCGGCGGGGTGATGTTGTTGCGCCGCAACCCGGTCGGCCGTCCGGTAGTCGTCGGCGTCTGCGCGGGCCTCGGGCTGATGACGATCGTCGGTTACGTTGTCGGCGAGCAGATTTGGCAGGACGTGGTTGCCGCGACGGGTGGATCGCAGGACGTGGACGTCTCCCGGCTCGGTCCCGAACTGGCGACCGTGATCCGAGGCTGGCTTTTCATTCTGGTGCTGCTCGGGTTGACACTGGCGCCGTCGACCAAACGCTGGCTGACCGACGGTGCGCAACAGGCGAACGCGGCTGCGGACCCGGCACTGCCTGCGCCCTCTCGCGGTGCTGCCACCACGGCGGCCGTGCTCAGCCTGCTCGGGAGCGTGGTGTTCGTGGTGGGATTTCTGGGGACGGCGACGGGGGCATTCGACTCGGGCGCATCCGTTTACGAGCGGGTTGTCTGCGTAATTGTGGCCGTGCTGTTCGCTCCGATTGCCACCGCCCAGATTGTCGGCGGGATTCAGTTGCTCCGGCGGAAACACTCCGGCGCCATCGCCGTCGCCGTCGCCTGGCTGGTGGTCATTCTGTTGGCGTCCGGCTTGCCGACCGCGGTGCTGTCCGTTCCGAATCACCGGCCCGACGCGGTGTCCCGGGTCCTCGTCATCGTGGTGCCCGTCGTGCTGTACGCCGCCGTGGTATTCACGCTCGCGGTGATCCCACCGACGCGGCGGTGGTGTCTGGCCGGTGCCGCGAACCCGACAACTGCACGACCGCAGGCAGGGTCGACGCCGGAGCAACTCGGGTAGCTGGACCTCGCCTGCAATCTGCGCGATCGGGAGAGTGGATGGACGGAACTTCCAGGCGACATCGCCCCGAGTCCGCCCGCTGGGCGGCCATCCTCTGCATCCTTACCGCGGTGCTATCCGTGGTCGGGGCCGCCTGGTCGATGTATGCCCGTTCGGAAACCGACGAATCATTCGGTTCCGGAACAGATCTGAGCCCGGAGGTGGCGAGCGCGCTCGCGCGGTGGGACACGGCGGTCACGGCGTCAGCGGTGGCGGACGTCGTCCTCGCGGCGGCGTTGGTGGTCGGCGGCATCCTGCTGCGGCAGCGCAAGCGGGCCGGTCGGGTATTCGTGGCGGCGGTCTCCGGTGCCTATCTCGTCGCAACGATCGCCGGCTATCTCGTCTCCCGGCAGGCCTGGGGTGGGCTCTTTACCGCCCTGGGTGAGACCTCCGACGACTATGGATACGGCGCGGGGCTGGGCAGCGTGCTGCGATCCTGCCTCCTCGGGCTGTTGATCCTCGGGCTGACCTTGGCGCCGTCGACGAAACGGTGGCTGGCCGGCCAGGACGACTCGCTCAGTGAGTAGGGAGCCGCCCGGGGTCTCCCGTGACGAAGTGTGGCGCTCGGCGGCCCGCTTGGATCGCCGCCGGTGCTCTTGGCGGCGCGGCAGGCACCTCAGTGAACGAGCGGCAAATCTACCAGCAGTGGTGCGGCAGATCTACCAGTGCGATGGTGGCAGATGAACCAGCAGGCTGACTCGGGAGAGGAGGTCGGTATGCAAACTGTGTTGGGTTCGGTGCTGCCCAGGCGCGCCGAGGTGGTAAGGCGAGAGGCGCTGGACGACACCCGCGTAGTGCTGGTCAACGGCGCCCGGCAGCTCTGGATGAACAGGGAGAGTCGGGTCCGTTGCTGCGGCTCAGTCGAAGACGTCGGCGAGGGTGGTGTCGGTGCAGGTGGTGACCCGGTCGTGGATCTCGGGCGGGGTGGGGGTGAAAAATTGGTGTCCTCGGGCTCGCCACCACGGATTTAGGCTTTTCCGGTGACCGTGCCGCAGCCCCAGCAGATCCCGCCGAGACCGCGCGATGAGCCGATATTCCAGGTGCGAACCACCAAACACACCGGCGCGCTGTTCGCCTGGTTCAACCAGCGAACCGTCGTCACCGGTACGTACGCCCAGTGTGTGGCGGCGATCAACGATGCGCAGACGCACAACATGTTGGCCGGCTGGTGGAGCGTCGGTTCGTTGCTGTGGAATCCGATCTCGTTGAGCCAGAACGCGAGTGCGCGCACAGACCTGGCTCGGCAAGCGCACGACGCCGCGGGTTACGGGCAGTGGTGGGCCGCCAATCACGGTGCCGTGGATCCGAGTTACCGGCCGTGGGCCGAGCCGCCGTACGTCCCGCCGCGAAAGTGGTGGCTGTGGATCCCGCTCGGCATCCTCGGGCTGATCATCGGACTGTTCACCGTGCTGGTGGTCATCGGGCTCATCGCGGGCGCCATCAACGAGAAGAAGACCGACACCTACGGGTCCATGCCGCAGCCCGCCGCCGTACAGGTCACGGCGGACTCCGCGCCCGGCATCCCGGCGGTCGTCCGCCTGGGCTGAGGGTCCTCCGCCGGGAAGGGGGACGACGCCACCCGGGCCCGGTTCGACGCCCGGGCGATCCGCGTCATCGACGGGCCGGCGGCGCTGGCCGCCGGATAGCGATACTCACCCGCCGGGCTGCAAATTGAGATCGGCCGCCGCCGTGTAGCTCGAACCGCGCCCCAGGAACACCCGCGGGTCTGCTCCAGGTCCTCGCCGAGCATCGCCGCGGTGGCGAACCCGGGATCGTCGGCAGAGACCACCCCGCCCGCAGCCGAACCCATGGCGAGCGCCATCCCGCGGGCGCGCTCGGCCTGCCGATGCGAACCGAGGAGGCCGTCCAAACCCGGCAGGGCTACGCCGTCTCCGAACATCGCGTTCGGCTGGGACCCGGTGGACGCCGAGGTGTTCGTCCAGCAGGTGACGGCGTGGCGTGCCCTGCACAGCCAGGGCCGCGGCCTGTATTTGGTTCTGCTGCGCGACCTTCCGGACATCGACAGCCGCACCGTTCGGGAAGCCGAAATGTCCTGCAATACGATCATCGGGTTCAACTTCGGCGACGGACACCTGCACAATGAGGACCTGATCCGGGCCATCCAGAGCGAGGCGCAGTTCGAGCCGGGCGAGTTCGTCGTCGTATGGGTCGAATCGCAGCCGATCCACAAGAGGACGCAGGAGTACAAGGTGATCGATGCGGCGCTCGGCGTCGTCGAACGGGGCACCTGGAACGTCGCGGACCTGGTGGCCGAGCAGCCGTGGCTGCCCAACGGGCCGATCCCGGTGACCGTGACCTGGCGCCGCGAGGACACCTGTTTCCTCACGCAGATCGGGCTGGCGGGCCGGCGTGCCTGACGCCGTCGTCGTCGGCGCCGGGCCCAACGGGCTGGCGGCCGCAATCACCCTGGCGGCGGCCGGCGTCGACGTCACCGTGCTGGAGGCCACCGACGCCATCGGCGGCGGCGTCCGCTCGAGCGAGAAGATCCTGCCCAACCTGACCTTCGACGAGTGTTCGGCCATCCACGTCATGCCCGCCGGCTCCCGATTCATCCGGGAGCAGGGCCTGGACCGGCACGGTTTGCAGTGGCGGTGGACCGAGGTCGACTGTGCGCACCCCCTCGACGACGGCAGCGCCGGGACGCTGCACCGGTCGGTGCAGGCCACCGCTGCCGGCCTCGGCCGCGACGGTGCGCGCTGGGCGGGCCTGTTCGGCGGGCCGTCGGCCGGGTTCGGCGCCCTGTCCGACGACATCATGGGTCCGCTGCTGCGGATCCCGCACCATCCGATCGGCCTGGCCAGATTCGGTGCGCCGACGGTACTCCCGGCCGCGGTCCTGGCCCGTGTCTTCCGGACACCGCAGGCCCGGGCGCTGTTCGGCGGCGTTGCCGCCCATACCTTCCAGCCGTTGACCCGGCCGCTGACCTCCGCGATCGGGCTGGGCATCATCACCGCCGGTCACGCCAACGGGTGGCCGGTCGCAGCGGGGGGTTCGCAGGCGATCACCGATGCGCTGGCAGCGCGGCTCACCGACCTCGGCGGGCGGATCGAGACGGGCGTAGCGGTCACCGCGTTCGGACAACTACCCGCCGCCGACATCGTCATGTTCGACCTGGCGCCGACCGCCATCGCCGCGATTCTGGGCGACCGGCTGCCCGCACGGGTCACCCGGGCGTACCGCCGCTTCCGCTACGGCCCGGGTGCCTTCAAGGTCGACTTCGCCGTCGACGGCGACGTGCCGTGGACCAACGAGTCGGCGCGGCGGGCCGGCACGGTGCACCTCGGCGGCGACTTCGCCGAACTCGCCGGCACCGAACGCGACATTCACCGCGGCCGGATGCCGGCACGGCCGTTCGTGCTGGCGTTCCAGCAGTACCTGGCCGACCCGCAGCGCAGCGTCGGCAGCATCAATCCGGTCTCCGCCTACGCGCATGTGCCCAACGGTTACACCGGCGATGCGACCGAGGCGATCACCGCGCAGATCGAACGGTTCGCCCCCGGGTTCCGTGAGCGCATCGTCGGGCTCGCGGTGCGGTCGACCACCGACATGTCGGTGTACAACGCCAACTACATCGGCGGCGACATCAACACCGGCGCCAAGGACATCCGGCAACTGGTGTTCGGGCCGCGGACCACCCTGTCTCCGTACGGCCTCGGCGTCCCCGGCATGTACATCTGCTCGGCCGCCACCCCGCCCGGCCCGGGCGCACACGGCATGTGCGGCGCCAATGCCGCGGAGTTGGCCCTGGCCCGGCTCCGCCGGTAGCCGCCCCGCTGCATTGAGGCAGAACCGGCGCTGCCCCTTTTTTACGCGAGCGTGCGTGTCCCCGGTCCGACACGCGGACGCGCCGTCCGCGTGTCGGACCGGGGACACGCACGCTCGCGGGCAGACGGGGCTAGGGCTTGATGCGGATCCGCCCGTCCTTCCACAGGCCCGAATGCGTTGCGGTGCCCAGGTCGATCTGCGCGGGGGTGGCGTCCACCACGGTGTCGAACCGGTGCAGCGAACCCCAGTCCTGACCCCAGTCCTTCGACAGGTACGCGGCCATCACGTGCGCCCGCAGCAGCAGGTCGCTGATGCCCAGCAGGCCACCGTTCATCCCGTCCTGCCAGGTGTCGGTCGACTGCAGCTTGGCGAAGTAGTCGGGGCTGATCCGGTACTTCGGGATCTCGGTGACGCCGTTGGCGTGCAGCATCGGCCGCTGGCAGGGGAACACCAGCCCTACCGCCCAGTCCATCAGCACCGGCTGGTCCTTGCCGATGTACTCCTGCACCGAACGCAGTTCCGGTGACCGCGGCGGGGTGACGGCCACCCAGTCACCCTGGCTCAGCGACCGGTCATCGGCCACCACCCGCACGAACGTCGCATCGGCGGGCATCGCCGAGCGCGGGTAGCGCAGGTTGCGCCACGACGGGGTGGGCCCGACGTCATACGGGGTGACCCGGCCGGCCGGCACCGGGGCGCCGTCGGGACCGGTCCGCGCGTACTCCAACTGCACGGCCTGGCCCTCGGTGCGGCCGTTGGCGACGCTGTCGCCGGTGATGGTGCCCGCGGCGGTGATCACCACCAGCGGGTGCGCATCGTCGGGCGCCGGCAACTGGTACCACGCCGAGGTCAGCAGTGCCGGCTGCTGGGAACCGTCGCGGTAGGAACCGGCCACCGGAACCCGCGCCGGGTCCAGGTCATACGGCAGCGGCACCGTCGAACCGTTGATACCGGGGGTCTTCAGCTTGACCGGCTGGTCCCAGTCGTAGTCGGTACCCGGCTTGGGGGTGTTCAACCGGATGGACTCGGCGACGATCTTGTCCGGCACCCCGTTGGGGGAAAAACCCACCGGCTTGTCCCCGCCGAGCGGCCCCAGCGCACCGAACGGGCCGCCGACCGGGGTCAGGAATCCGTTGTTCGGATCGGGTTCGACCAGAACGTCGTCGGCCATGCCGCAGCCGCCGCCCAGCTCCCGCAGGTTGGCCCAGGCATTCGAATACGTCGGGTACTGGCGGACCGCCCCGATCAGCATCGACGCGATGAACGCCAGCACCATGAAGCCGGCCGCCAGTGGGATCGGCGCGGCGGTCAGCGCCCGGGGCACCCGGCCCTCGCCGGATCCCGGCGGGGCGAAGTGCAGATAGAACGCATACAGAGCCGCCACCGCGAACCCGGCGAAGAACATGGTGGAGACGGTGACGCCGCCGATGGCCGGCACGTCGTTGTTGAACGGCACCCCGTAGGTGGAGACGTACCACCAGCCGTTGGTGGATGCCCAGGTCAGTGCCATCACGAACAGCAGCGCCGCCAGGAACGTCATCCGGTTGCGCGCCGAGCGCAGCACCACCGGCGATACCAGCACGGTGGCCACCGCGGCCATCGCCGCACCGACGGCGGCGAACAACCCGAAGTGGTGCACCCACTTGGTGGGGGTGAACATCAGGAAGAAGATGGTGGCGAAGATGATGCCGATCAGCCGCCATACCGGCCCGCGCGCCACCCCGGGCACCCGGCCGCGGCGCAGCATCAAGAACATCGTGGTGAACAGCGACAGCGCGGTGATGAAGAAGCCGAACCGCCGCGATATCGACCCGTCGACGGTCTGCAGGATCAGGTAGTAGTAGCGCAGGTTCTCGGTGTACCACTCCTGGCTCGGCCCGATCGCGGTGCGGATCCGGGTGGCCTCCAGCACGGTGGCCAGCGTCTGGTCGGCGAACACCACCGCCAGCACCACCGTGCCCGCCGCCAGCAGCGGCGCCAGCAGCGGCCAGGTGCCGACCACCCGGCGCCGACGGGCCAGGATCCGCAGGATGGGACGGCCACCGGCGACCAGCGCGGCGACGGCGATCAGCCCGGTGGGCTGGATGCCCAGGGTGAAGGCCGCGGTGACGATGGCGAGTGCGGCGGGGGTCAGCCGGCCCGAGCTAATGGCCCGCTCGATCAGCACGTAGGTGATCAGCGCGCCGGTGGCGATCTGGCCTTCGGGGCGCAAACCGTTGTTGAACGGCATCCACGCCGCCAGCAGCACCATGCCCGCCGCCCACAGCGCGGGCCGGGATCGGTCCACCGCCGGCCCGAGCCGGGGCAGCACCTCTCGGGAGAGCAGCAGCCAGCAGACCAGCGAGCACACCAGATCCGGCAGCCGGATCCACAGGCTGGCGTCGCTGACGTGGGTCATCAGCGCCAGCAGGTTGTAGTACCAGCCGAACGGGTCCTCCGGGCTGCCGAACCAGCGGAAGTAATTCGACATGTAGCCGGCGTGGTCGGCGACCCGCGCCATGCCCAGGATGTAGCCGTCGTCGCTGGAGTTCGCCCCGGCGATGTACCAGATCACGAACCCGGTGATCACCACGGCGTCGACCAGCGTGAAGGTCCGCCAGCGGGCCGGGATCAACCGGCGCATCCGCCGGCCGTCAAGCCGGTCGAGACGCCACAGCGCCAGGATCGCGATGCCGGTGGCCAGCACCGCCAGGATCATCGCGACCAGCTTCAGCGTGGTCGGGGTGGTGGAGAACCGGGTGTCGATGGTCGCCGAGAAGCGCATCCCGTCGGCCACCGGACCGGTCAGGTCGGAAAACACCCCGACGATCGCCGGGCGCAGGTTCGGGTCCGGGTAACCGGTGCGCAGCGGGCCGCCGTTCTTGGGATCGGTCAGCCCGACGAACTCGGCGAACGTCCCGGCCTCCGACGAGGTGATGTCGATGCGGGAGCAGCCGGGCTTGTCGGCGCTGCCGAGCACCGTCCGCCGCGGCACGCTGGCCACCGGGACGTTGCGGTCGGTGATGTTCACATCGGTGGCCGTCGCCGTCACCATCAGCGCGTTGAGGGTGGCCTGCTTGCCCTTGGCGGGCGCGGTGCCCAGCACCAGACCGCCCGACGGCGGCAGCTCACCGATCACCGAACACGGGATGGACGCCGTCAGCGACACCGGCGCCTGGGAGATCAGCGGCGCGGTGACGTTGCCGTAGGCGCCGCCCTGCGGCCAGTTCAGCGTCGCGGTGGTCTGCACCACCGGCAGCAGCGGGATCGACACCGACAGCACGAAGCCGATCAGCCCGGCGATCAGCGCGGTCCAGCGGGCGACGACGGCATCGCGCGGCAATGCGGGTGCCGGTTCTGGCGTCTGGGTCGGGGCGGGCGGGATTGTCGTGGTCATGGCAGTGCCCTGATCGGTCCGGGGCGGTACCAGCCGAAGACGCGCTGGACGCCGGTGTCGATTTTCGCATCGGGCGCCGCTGCGGCGGGCACGACGCGGATATAGCGCTCGATGGACCCCCAGTCGCGATACCAGTCATCGCGCAGGTAGGTCGGGACGGTGGCGGTGCTCAGCAGCGCCTGGATGAACAGGAACGGGCCGCCGGCCTGCGCGGACTGCCACTGATTGCTGGACACCACGATCTGCTTGAAGTTCGGCAGGATGCGGTACTGCGGCAGCTCGGCCACCCCGAGGTGTTCGGCGAACGGCCGCTGGCAGGGGAAGTTGGCGGCGGTCGCGATGTCCATCAGCACCGGCGTGGACGCCCCGAGAAACTGTTGCGCGGTTTGCAGGATCGGCACCCGCGGCGGGGTGAAGGCGAACCACTGGTCATCCGAGAGGTTCGGGTCGTCGGCCACGATCCGGGCGACGTTGGCCTCCGGCGGTGCCCAGGCCAGCGGGAAGCGCAGGTTGCGCCAGGCCTTCTGCGGGATGACGTCGATCGGTTCGACCAGGTCGGGCGCCGACACGTTGCCGGGGTGTACCAGCGGCGGCAGCACGGTGAAGTGCCCGTTGCCGTCGTCGTGACCCCACTGGAGCTTCAGCGACTGGCCGTAGTTGAAGGCGCCCTCCTCGTCGAAGGACCAGATGGACCCGGCGGCGGCCAGGGTGACCAGCGGCCGGTCCGGGGTGCGCGGGGGCAGCTGGTACCAGACCGAGGTGGCCGTCGCGTGCACCGAGTTCTCGCCGTAGCTGCCCATCACCGGGGTGCGGGCGGGATCCAGCCCGAACGGCAGGAACACGTTGGAGCCGTTGACGCCGACGGGCCCGTACCCGCCGCCGGTGCCGGCCGCGTAGGCCACGCCCACGTTCGGCTTGTCCGGCGGCCCGGCGGAGTTGACGGTTCCCGGGTTGCCGACGACGGGTTCGGCCGGCTCCAGGGTGTCGTTGACCCCGTTGGGGGTGAAGCCGACCGGGTTCTCCCCGCCCAGCGGACCGTACTTGCCGAAGCGCTGGCCCGGCACCGGGGCGAGCATGCCGGCGTTCACGTCGGATTCGACCAGCACCGCGTCGGCCATCCCGCAGGCAACCGCGGAGCGCACGGCGGCGATGTTGGCGCCGGCGGTGGTGTAGACCGGGTTGCGCTGGGCGTACGCCTTGGCCATCGACCCGACTTCCAGGACCACCATCAGCAGCGCCACCACCAGCAGCGGCGTCGAGGCCAGCACCCGATTACGACGGGTGTTGGCCACCTCGGTGTGCCCGGCGTAGTCGATGCGGAAGTGCAGCCAGCCGGCCAGCAGGCCGGTGACGATCGCGGCCACCAGGAACATGGAGGTGACCGGGTGCCCGGCCAGCACCGGCTGCTTGTCGAACCACGGGACGCCGTAGTTGCCGGTGTAGAACCAGCCGTTGATCCCCGACGTCGCCCAGGCCAGCACGAACAGCAGCGCGGTGACATACAGGGCCAGGTTGCGGCGCGAATGCAGGCCGACGCGGGCGAACGCGAACGCCGTCACCGCGCCGAGCGCCCCGGCCAGGCCGGCGAACACACCGAACTGCACTGCCCACTTGGTGGGGGTGAAGGTCAGCAGCAGCAGGCCGATGGCGGTGGAGCCGATCAGCCGCCAGATCGGGCCGCTCGCGCCGCCGGGCACGCCACCGCGGCGCAGCAGCACCGTCAGCGTGCCGAACAGGCACAGCATCATCACCAGAACCGCGAAACGCCGGGTCATCGACCCGTCGACGCTCTCCTCGACGGTCAGGAAGTAGTAGCGCAGGAAGTCCTGGTACCAGGCGATGGTGGGGCCGATGACGTACTTGATGCGGGCCGATTCGGCGACGGTGGCCAGCGTCTGGTCCCGGAAGATCAGCACGAAGATCAGCGACAGGGCGCCGGCCAGCGGCGCCAGCTGCGGCCACAGACCCGCCTCGGCGCGCCGGGACTTCGCGACGGCGAACAGTTTGCGGGCGCCGACCAGCAGCGGTGCCAGCGCCACCAGGCCCTGGGGCGCGGTGGTCATGCTGAACACCGCGACGATGACCGCCAGCGCGGCCGGCGCCAGGCGGCGGGTGCCGATGGCGTATTCGACCAGCGCCCAGGTCGCCAGCGTGCCGAAGGCGATCAGCGGCTCGGGGCGCAACCCGTTGTTGAACGGCAGCCAGGCCGCCAGGAATACCGCGGCTCCGGTCAGTACGGCGATCCGGTTGCCGGCCAGCCGGGTGCCCAGGCGGGCGAAGGCGAACCGGCTCAGGATCAGCCAGGTGGCGATGCCGGCCAAGGTGGCGGGCAGTCGCAGCCACACCCCGGTGGTGCTGACGTGGGTGAGATCGGCCAGCAGTGACTGGTACCAGTCGAAGGGTGCCTCGGTGGCGCCGAAGTAGCGGTAGTAGTTCGCGGTGTAGCCCGCCTCGCCGGAGATCCGGGCGATGGTGGTGTTGTAGCCGTCGTCGGCGGAGATCGGGCCGATCAGGTGCCACAGCACCAGGGTTCCGATCACCCCGATGTCGGCCAGAGCGTGCCACGGGCCGACCCGCCACAACCGGCTCCAGGCGCGCGGGATGCGCCGGGTGGTGGCGGCGTCGATGAACGCCAGCGCGGCGATGGACAGCAGCACGCACAGCACCCCGGCCACCAGCACCGCGAGTTTGAGCACGGTGGGGTGGGTGATGAACCGGGTGTCGACGTCGACGCGGGCGCCCAGGCCGGGCTGCGGTGGCACCTTCAGCTCGGTGAAAATCCCGGTGACCTGCGGCTTCTTGTCCATGGGCAGGGTGCCGGTGGCGCCCGGAATGCCCACGAAGTCCGCGCCGACGCCGCCGAGGTCGGCCCACACGTGGATGGCGGTGCAGGCGCCGCTGTTGACCGCGGCGCGGGGTGCGACGGCGGCGACGGTGTCCCGGATGGCGACCGACACGTCGGTGGCGGTGGCCCGGATGAACAGGCCGTTACGGCCGGCGTCGATGCCGCCCGGCGGGTTGGTGGACAGCACCAGGCCGCCGTTTGCCGGCAGCGTCGCCACCGTCGTACAGGGGATGGTGGCGTCCAGCGACAACGGCGCACCGGAGACCAGGGGCGCGGTGATGTTGCCGACGACATCGGGGGTCTGCGGCCACAGGATGGTGGCGGTGGTCTGGCGGACCGGCAGCAGCGGGGCCAGCGCGCACAGCAGCACACCGGCGAACCCGGCGAGCAGGGCGATCAGCCGGGCGGTACGGAGGGCGCCCGGGCTCCTCCCCGCCGAAGTACGCTGCGCGTCGGACCGGTAGGTCCGGGGAAGTCGGTGGTCGGGCACGAGGGCTCATGCTATTCGACGGGCCTGGGCGCACCGCCGACGCGTGCGGCGCGGCGCTTCAGTTGATACCCATCGGTGACCCGGGCGGCGTGGGCATCTCGACCGGTGTCAGCTCAACGCGGTCCGGACATCGGTCTGGCCGAAGTCGTCACCGATGAACAACAGTGGCTCGTCGTCGGCGATGGCGAGTGCATAGCTGAAGCAGTCCCCGAAGTTCAGTCTCGCGGGGTGCCCGGAACCGCGGCCGTAGCGGGAGTAGCCGTGTCGGGCGATGGTGGCGTGCTCTGCCGTGACCGGTACGACCGTGAGTGCCATGGCGCCGATCAGGGCATCGAATGCGGCGGTGCGGACGGGATCGCGCCGGGTATCGGCGACGATGTTGAGCTCCAAGAGGGTGGCTGCGGAGATCGAGGCGTGGTCGGCGGCGCCCAAAGCATCGAGGATCCGCGGGGATTCGGGTTTGTCCTGGAGGACCGCGATCACTGCAGAGGTGTCGACGATCATCGCGGTAGCCCTGACTCGTCGTAGAGAACGTCTTCGGCGGCCAACAGGTCGACCCCGCGAAACGCTTGCTGGGCGGCCGCGGCTGCAGCGCGGAGGTTGTGGGAGCGACGGGCCCGCGCATCCCGGTTGTCGACCTCGTCGAGCTTCGCGCGAACCGCAAGCGCGACCGCGGACGTCTGGCTGACGCCGAGTTTATGGGCCAGCTCGCGGACCGCAGCGTGCACGTCCTCGTTCTTGATGTTCAGGCTCACGGTCCAATTCTACCGTCCGTGGCAATAATTCTACCGTCCTCGGCTGTTGCGGTTCGCGCGCGCGGTCCCGGCCGGCACCGGCTCCGCCGAGCCTGCCGGCGCCGCGAGCGGCCAATCAGTGCACGAGTGGCCAACCAGGAACACGAAAGCCCAGGACGGCCTCGACCGGGGCGGACGCCAGTGAGCGCTCGTGCACCAATTGGCCACTCGCCGAACCGCCCGGCTCAGTAACGGGCGGTCCCGGCTTCCCCTCGGCTCCGCGGCCACTCGCTGCGCTCGCGTCCACTCCGCCGAGCCTCGCCGAACCGCCCGGCTCAATGGGGCGGTCCCGGCTTCCCCTCGGCTCCGCGGCCACTCGCTGCGCTCGCGTCCACTCCGCCGAGCCTCGCCGAACCGCCCGGCTCAGGACTTGCGCAGCGGGCCCGGGGTCCACCAGCCGCTGCGCACCGCGGTGTCCAGCTCCAACTCCGCCGGCTGGGCGCTCGGGTAGTACTGCGCCAGGCGTTGCAGCGAACCCCAGTCGCGGAACCAGTCGTCGCGCAGGTACGTCGGCACGGTGACCGCTTGGAACAGCAGCTCGGTCAGGCCCAGCGGCCCGCCGCCGAGGTAGTCCATCACCGGGGAGTTGGCCTCGGCGCCGAACCGGTCGGGCAGGATCCGCCACTTGGGCACCTCGATGACGCCGTTCTGGTGCCCGAACGGCCGCTGGCACGGGAACGCCAGGCCCACCAGCCAGTCCAGCATCACCGGATCGTTCGAGCCGACGACCTCCTGCAAGGTCTCCAGCGACGGCACTCGCGGCGGGGTGACCGCGATCCAGTGCTGCGGCGCCAGGTCGTTGTCCTTGGCGACCAGCCGGATCTGGGTGGCCGAGGCGGGGATCGCGGCCATCGGTGCGCGCAGATTGCGCCAGGCCGGCGCCGCGCCGACGTCGGCGAAGCCCAGCCGGCCGGCCGGGTTGCCGTCGTCGCCGGCCCACTCCACCACCACCTCGCCGGGCCCGAACCGGCCGGCCGCGGAGACCACCAGCAGCGGGTGGTCGGCGTCACGGGCGCCGAGCCGGTACCAGCTCGAGCGCAGCGTCGACGGTTGCTGAGCCCCCGAGGACCAAGAGCCCAGCACCGGGACCCGCTGCGGGTCCAGCCGGTAGGGCAGTTGGGCGCGCGACCCGTTGACGCCGAGGTTCGCGGTGGTGCCACCGGAGGTGGACGGCTCACTGCCGGTGACCTCGTTGGCGTCGGTATCGGTTTGCAGCCCGATGCCCGGCTGGCCGGCGACCGCGTCCGGGGACATGTCCGTCGGGATGCCGTTGGGCGTGAAGCCGATGGCGGTGGTGGCGCCCAGCGCGGCCCCGGCCGGACCCTGCACCGGGGCCAGCATGCTCTCGTTGGGGTCCTGCTCGACCATCACGTCGGTGGCCAACCCGCAGGTCTGCCCGCGCAGGGCGTCCAGGTTGGACCGGCCCACCGACCAGGCCGGGTACTGGTTGACCATGGCCAGCGTCAGCGAGAACACCTCGAACAGCACCATCGCCCAGGCCGCGATCGCCAGCGGCGAGTGCAGCAGCCTCCCGAGCCGGGTGGGCCGCCACGGCCGGTCGCCGCGCGCGGAGAAGTTGAAGTAGGCGGCGAGCAGCAGGGTCAGCAGCGAGAAACCCAGCAGGATGGTGGTGAACCCGAAGTGCCAGGCCGGGAACTCGTTGGCCCACGGCACCCCGAAGTTCGACACGTACCACCAGCCGTTGACGCTGGCGAACGACAGCGCCAGCACGAACAGCACCATCGCCCCGAAGGTCGTCCGGTTGCGCCGCGAGGTCATCACGTGCGCGGTCACCGCGACGGCGGCCAGCGCGCCGACCGACCCGGCCAGCCCGGCGAACACCCCGAAGTGGTGCGTCCACTTGGTGGGGGTGAGCATCAGCGCCAAAAACGAGATGACGGTGATGCCGACGATGCGCCGCGCCGGGCCGGCCGCGGTGCCCGGGATGTGGTTCTTGCGCAGCATCATCGCGACCGTCACGCCGAGGGACGCCAGCAGCGCCAGCACCGCGAACCGGCGGGCGATCGACCCGTCCGGGGTGGCCATGAACAGTCGCTCGTAGCGGGTGTGCTCGTCGAACCAGCTCAGAGCCGGGCCGACGACGGACTTGAACGTGCTGGCCTGCATCTCGCCGACCAGCGTCTGGTCCCGGAAGATCAGGATGGCGGTGACCGTCGCCGCCGCGGCCAGCGGCGCCAGCAGCGGCGCCAGCCCGAACCGCGCCGAACGCCGGTGCAGGATGGTGCGTAGCGGGCCGATCGCCACCATCAGCGCGCCGATCGAGGCGATGCCGGTGGGACCGGAGAACAGGGTCAACGCGCCGATGATCAGGGCGGCCGCGACCGGCAGCAACCGGCTGGTGGCTACGGCGCGTTCCACCGAACACCAGGTCAACAGAATGCCGACGGCGATGATCGGCTCGGGCCGCAGGCCGTTGTTCAGCGGCAGCCAGAACGCCAGGAACATGCCCGCCGCCGTCCACCGGGCGGCGGTCGACATCTTCACGGCGTGGCCCAGCCGCGGGATCACCTCGCGGCTGATCACCCACCAGCAGGCCAGTGCCATCAGCAGCGTCGGCAGCCGCATCCACACGCTGGCGGTGGTCACGTGCGCCCACATGGCCAGCAGGTCGTAGTACCAGCCGAACGGGGCTTCCGGCGTGCCGAACCAGCGGTAATAGTTCGCCATGTAGCCGGCGTGCTCGGAGACCCGGGACATGGTGAGGATGTAGCCGTCGTCGGAGGTGTTGGCGCCGACGAAGTGCCACCACACCAGGACCGCGGTGACCAGCGCGTCCAGGCCGGTGACCGACCACCAGCGGGCCGGCAGGAACCGGCGGTGTTGCACGCGGTCGGCGGTGTCCAGCACGTGCAGCGCACCCAGGGCCACCGCGGTGCACAGCAGGCCCAGGATCATCGCGATGAGCTTGAGCGTGGTCGGCGCGCTGCTGTAGCGGGTGTCGATCTGCGCGGAGAACTCCAGGCCGGCCGGCGCTGGGCCGGACAGGTCGGTATATACCCCGATGATCTGCGGCCGGAAGTCGTAGCCGCCGGGCAGCTGGCCGCGCAGCGGCTTGGCCGGGTCGGTGCCGGACGGGTCGATCGAGTCCGCCTCGGTCAGCCCGACGAACTCGGCGGTGACCGCGTCGGCGTGCGCGCTGAAGGTGAGCTTCTGGCAGGCCGGGGACAGCACGGCGGACAGTTTGGCGGCCACCACCGGGGTGTTGCGCACGATCACCGAGAGGTTGTCGTTGTTGCGCTGGATGAGCAGACCGCGGTCGACGGCCTTGGCGGCCTGCTTGGGCACCGTGGACAGCAACACCGTGCGGTTGCCGGTCAGCCCGGCGGCCAGCTCGCACGGCACGGTGATGTCCAGCTCGGTGGGGACATAGGAGATCAGCGGGGCGGTCACGGAGTTCAGTTCGCCGTGCTGCGGCCAGTTCAGCGTCGCGGTGGTCTGGTTGACCGGCAGCAGCGGGGTGGCCAGCGCCAGCAGGGTGCCGAGCAGCCCGGCGACCACCGCGATGATCCGCGCGGTGCGGTAGTCATTCCTGGGAGTGGTGGCCACGGAGGTAGATGGTAATTCGCTGGTCATTGAGCCGTCCGGATGGCCAGCACGAACGGGCCGATGTCCTTGACGGCGAAATGCGGCCCGGCGAACAGGGCGGAATCCAGTTCGACGGTGTAGCGGCGCACGTTGGGCTGGTTGGGGTAGACGTCCTCGGCCAACCGCAGGGTGTAAGTGCCGGTGTTGCCGCGGCGCAGCAGGAACACCGTCGGCGGCGCCCAGGGCAGCTTGTCGAGCTCGGCGACGAAGGCGTCGGACAGGGTGGTGTGCGGGCCGGCGTTGAGCTCCGACCAGCCCTTGATGGCCGCCGCGCGCTTGTCGAACTCGGCCAGCGGGTTGGCGTAGTGCGAGGTCAGGCCCTGGAAACCGAAGTACGGGTAGAACGCCAGGAAGCCGTAATCGGCGGTCAGCACGACGGTCTCGTCGCGCGGCACTCCGGTGGCCGCGGTGATCGCGGCGTCGATCTCGGCGAAGTAGCGCTCGGCACCCGGCGGGCGGCGGTCGGCGCGCTGCCCGGCGCCGTCGGTGTCGCTGTAGGCCACCGCCAGGTCGGGGCGCAGCACCTCGGAGATGTCCTGGGAGAACGCCATCGCGCCGACGAAGCCGATCACCGCCGCCACCGGCAGCAGCCGCCGGCTCCACCGGGTCGCGATCGCGGTGGCCAGCTCGATGAAGCCGAAGGCGCCGGCGGCGGCCAGCAGCACGGTCAGCGTGGGTTGCAGCCGGAAGGACAGCAGGGTGGTGCCGGCCAGTGTGGTCAGCATCGACAGCAGCGACCACAGGTAGATGCAGGCCACCCCGATCGCCAGCGCCTGGGCCCGCACCGAGGTGCCGATCCGCAGGATCAGCCAGCCGGTGCCCAGCAGGCACAGCGCGCCGAGCAGGGTGAACTGCAGCATCGGGAAGTTCAGGATGGCGCCGTCGGCGGGCAGATAGTGCTGGGCGCTGCCGGTGTCCGACATGGGCGAATGCGCCGCGCGCAGCAGAAACGGCCCCCAGCCGATCGCGGCCAGCGGCGCGGTGATCACCGCGATCACCGCCAGCCGCCGCAGCGGGCCGATGCTGCGCCGGGCGACGGCCAGCACCACGGCCATCACCGTCACGGTCAGCGCCGCCAGCCCGAACAGCAGCGTGTAGAAGGTGGCGGTGACGCCGAGGAAGATCCCGGCGCCGACGATCCCGGCCCGGCCGCCGGGCGCCGTCGTCCTCAGGCTCGACCAGGTCAGCACGAGTACCGGCGGCAGCGACACGGTGATGATCGCGCTGTAGGGCTCGGTGGAGGCATAGGCCAGGGTGACCGCCGCCGTCGCCGCGGTGACCACCAGGGCGTATTCGAAGCGGATGAGCCGGGCCCACAGCGCGAACGCGACCGCGACCGCCATGGTGATCGAGGTGATCGCCCACGGCTTGTACATCTCCCAGCCGGGGGTGGACGTCAGCGCCGCCGCCCGGCCGCCCAGCCAGAACCAGCCCGGGGGATAAAACGGCGGCAGCCCGGCGTAGGTCATATCGCGGAGCGTCGGGCTGTCGGTGAGCCGGGTGAGGTACTCGGTGCGGAACTGCTGATCCACCGACACCCCGAACAGGTACAGCTTGGTCGCGCCCAGCGCCATGCCGAGGGTGCCCACCGAGAACGCCGACACTGCGGTCACCGCCGTGCACCAGGCCGCCCGGTGGCTACCGCGGCGGTACCACCAGCCCGCCCCGACCAGCGCTGCCAGACAACCGAACTGGGCGACGGTGATCAGTGCGTGCAGCTGGTTCGACGACGGGTACGCCGGCCATTCCACCCGGCCGATCGCGGCCAGCGCGATCACCGAGACGACGACGGCGATGCCAGCGGCGGCCGCCATTGCACCGGCGGCGGCCAGCCCGGTGGCCGCCGCGGGCCTGCGGGCAGCCGACGGGGTGACCCCGGCCCCGGCGGTCGCGGTCACCATCGCTAGAGCGGCAGCCTGCGGAAGACGGGCCGCGGGATATGGCGCAGCACCGACATCAGGTAGCGCACCTGGCCGGGCGCCCACACCAGGGTCTTGCCGGCCCGGGCGGAGGTCACCGCCAGCTCGGCGACCTCGTCGGCGTCGACGGTGAACGGCGCCTCCTTGGCGCCGGTGGCGGCCCAGTGCTCCAGGGTGGTGCTGGTGCGCACCTGTCCCGGCCGGATCACCAGCACGCGGACGCCATCTGGGGCCAGGGCCTCACCCAGCCCGAGGTAGAAGCCGTCCAGCCCGGCCTTGGTGGAGCCGTAGACGAAGTTGGACCGGCGGACCCGCTCCCCGGCCACCGAACTCATCGCGATGATCTGCCCGAAGCCCTGGGCCTTCATCTTCTGCCCGATCAGCACACCGACCGACACCGCGGCGGTGTAGTTGATGCCGACGGCCGCCACCGCCTTGGCCTGGTTCTGCCACAGTTCCTCGGCGTCGCCGAGCACTCCGAACGCGACGATCGCCACATCGACGTCACCGTCGGCCCACGCGGCGTCGATGACGCCCGGGTGCGAGGCGGTGTCCAGGGCGTCGAAGTCCAGGTAGCGGACATCCTTGGCGCCGGCGGCGGTCATCGCGGCGATCGCGGCGTCGCGCTTGGGGGCGCCCGGCAGGTCGGCGAGGATCACCCGGGCGCGCGCATTGCGTAGGTAGCGCGCCACGATGGCCAGCCCGATCTCGGAGGTGCCGCCGAGCAGCAGGATGGTCTGGGGATTACCGGTGGCGTCGATCAAGGTCTGTCCTTCGGGGGTCGGGCGTGGTGGTCGGCGGGGCCGCGTCGTCGGGGGATCTCAGAGCAGTTCGAGGCGGCGCGCCATATCGGAGGCGAACACGCCGTTCGGATCGGCCTTGCGCCGCACCGCAATCCACTCGTCGATGCGCGGATACATCTGGTGGAACCGCTCGGCGCTGACCCGGGAGTCCTTGGCGGTGTACACCCGGCCGCCGAATTCCATTGCCCGATTGTCGAGTTCGTTGAGGAACTCGTTGACACCCTGCTTGTTCGGGAAGTCCAGGGCGACGTTCCAGCCCTTCATCGGGAAGCTCAACGGGGCGCGGTTACCCGGGCCGAACAGCTTGAACACATTGAGCGCGGAGTACTGGCGCTGGGTCTGCATCCACCGGATGATCGACTTGAACTCCTCCAGGGCGTCCGGCGGAACCAGGAACTGGTGCTGCGCGAAACCCTTTGGGCCGTAGGCATATTGCCACCCGGTGGTGATATCGAGCATGTGGTAGAACTGCGTCAGGTTGACGACCTTGTTCGAGTAGTTCCCGCTCATCCGGTAGAACGTCTCGCCGATCAGCGCCAACGACGCCTTGTTCATGAAGTTGATCGGGAACAGGTTCGGGATCGCCGGCAGCTGCGGCGCGGTGAACTTCAGCGGGTCCTTGGCCAGCTTGGGCGGCAGCTGGTCGAGCCGGGCCAGGTTGCCCCGGCTGACGGCCGCGCGGCCCAGCTTCGGCGGGCCGCTGATCAGGTCGAACCAGGCGCTGGAGTAGGTGTAGCGGTCCTCGCTGCCGTCCTGGTGCACCGCGATGGTCTCGTCCAGGTCCGCGGTGGCGATGCCGTCGGCGACGAAGTAGGCCGTCTCGGTCCGGGTCATCGCGATGCGCGCGCGGACCACGATGCCGGTCAGCCCGTTGCCGGCCACCGTCGCCCAGAACAACTCGGCATCGGGGCCGTCCGGGGTGAGCGTGTGCACCTCGCCGTCGGCCATCAGCAAATCCAGCGACAGCACGTGGTTGCCGAAGCTGCCGGCGCTGTGGTGGTTCTTTCCGTGGATATCGGAGGCGATCGCGCCGCCCACAGTGACCTGCCGGGTGCCCGGCAGCACCGGGACCCACAGCCCGAACGGCAGCGCAGCCTTCATCAGCTGGTCGAGGCTGACGCCGGCGTCCACATCGGCGATGGCGTTCTGCGCGTCGATCGAGTGGATCTGGTTCAGCGCCGTCATATCGACGACGATGCCGCCGCCGTTGCAGGCCTGGTCACCGTAGGACCGGCCCAGGCCGCGGCCGAGAATGCCGCGGCGCAGGTGTGCGGGGCTGGCGGAGTCGGCGTCGGCCACCCGACGGACCGCCTCGGCGATCACCTCGACGTCGGGGGTGGACAACACGTTGGCCACCGACGGGGCGGTGCGGCCGAACCCGGTCAGCGCGCGGCGGGTCAGGGGAAGCTGGCTAGACATAACACAGCAAAGGTTAGCCGAGTCGGGCCGCGGGACCGTATTTCTCCTGCAATCCGTCACGCCGCGCACACGCATGGTGGGCAATACCGAACGTTGACGAATCAGCCGGTTCGTGCGGACTATCCAGATTATGCCGCTGGTACGTCAACATTCGGTACGCAAAATCAGTGCAGGCGGAAGATGACGGCGCGCTGGACGACGAAGTTGATCACGGTGGCCGTGCCCTGGGCGATGACGAAGGCCGTCGCCACCCCGAGCATGGAATCGCCGAGCAGCCGCAGACACAGGTGGTTGAGGCCCACCTGGACGGCGAACGTGGTCAGGTACAGCACCCAGACCGCGATCAGCCGGGCAGTGCTGGGCGGCGCCTGGAACGTCCAGCGGCGGTTGAGCAGGTAGGCGGTGGTGGTGCCGGCGATGAAGCTGATGGATTTGGCCAGATCCGGCTGCACACCGGCCGCCTTGTACAGCAGCACGTACAGCCCGAAGTCGACGATCGCCGACAACCCGCCGGTGACCACGAACCGGAACACCTGGGTACCCAGCGTCAGCCGGTCGGGCGGCGGGCTCTGCGAGGCGGCGGGTTCGTGGGGCATCGGCGGTATGGTACGGCGCGGTTGGGGCAGGATGGAGCCGTGGTGGATCTCGAGCAGGCATGGCGCGAGCTGCTGGCGCGGCTGGGGGCGACCGGGGACGTGGTGCTGGCGACCGGTCGCGAGCTGGTGGCGGCCTGGTCGGGCCCCTCTCGGCGGTACCACTCGGTGGCGCACCTGCAGGAAGTTCTGGCCCGCGTCGACGAGCTCGCCGAGGACGCCGAGGACCCCGACGCGGTGCGGCTGGCCGCCTGGTATCACGACGCGGTCTACAACGGCGCCCCCGACGACGAGGAACAGTCCGCGGTCAAGGCCGAGACGGAACTGGCCGCCCTCGGGCTGCCGCCGGCGCTGGTCGCCGAGGTGGCCCGGCTGATCCGGATGACCGTGCGCCACGACCCGGGCCCCGACGACCGCAACGGCGCCGTGCTCTCCGACGCCGACCTGTCGTCACTGGCGGTGGACCCGGAACGCTACCGGGCCAACTCGGCCGCCATCCGCGCCGAGTATCTGCACATTCCCGATCTGGTGTTCCGCACCGGCCGGGCGGTGGTGATCGAAACGCTGCTGGCCGCCCGGTCACTGTTTTTCACCGTGACCGGGCGGCGGCGCTGGGAGGAAACCGCCCGGGAGAACCTGGCCGCCGAGCTGGCCCGGCTGCGCGCGGAAGGTGCTGATGGCACTGCCGCGGAGCCGGTTCCGGCAATCGAGGCCGTTGTTCCCTGGCGCGGAGCCCCGACACAGGCCAAGATGGCACCCGTGACCAATCCCGATGAGCAGCCGATCACCGTACTGTCCGACGACGAGAGTTGGGACCTGCTGGCCGGCGCCGCGCTGGGCCGGTTCGTCGCCGTCGTCGCCGGGCAGCCAGAAATCTTCCCGGTCAACTTCGTCGTGCAGAACCGCACCCTGCTGTTCCGCACCGCCGAGGGCACCAAGCTCTTCGGTGCCAGCACCAGCCCGCAGGTGGTGTTCGAGGCCGACGACCACGGCGTCGCCACCGGGTGGAGTGTGATCGTGCGCGGCAAGGCCGAGGTGCTCTACGGCAGCGAGGAGATCGAGGAGGCCGACCGCGCCGGCCTGTACCCGTGGCTGGCGACGGTCAAGCTGCGCTACGTGCGGATCCGCCCGACGACGGTCAGCGGCCGGCGGTTCGTGTTCGGCCCGGAGCCCGACGCGGGCTCCGTCCCGGGCTGATCCCGGTGCCCAACCGGATCCAGGACCTGCTCGGGGTCACCTACCCGGTCGTCCAGGCCCCGATGACCTACATCGCGCGGGCCGAGCTGGCCGCCGCGGTGTCGGCGGCCGGTGGGCTCGGCGTCATCGAGACGATCAGCCCCGGCGGCCGGGCCGACCTGCTGCGGGTGCGCGAGTTGACCGACCGCCCGGTGGCGGCCAACCTGATGATCCAGGGCTGGAAGAACGACCCGTCGATCGTCGACATCCTGGCCGGTGCCGGTGTGCGATACGTGTTCAGCTCGGCCGGGGACCCCGCGGTGTTCACCGACCGGCTGCACGACGCCGGCATGGTCGTCGTGCATGTCGTCGGCTCGGTGCGGGCCGCGGAGAAGGCGGTCGCGGCCGGGGTCGACGCGCTGGTGGTCGAGGGCGTCGAGGGCGGCGGGTTCAAGAGCCGCCACGGCGCCTCCACCATGGTGCTGCTGCCGGCGGTGGCCGAGCGGTTCGACATCCCGCTGATCGCCGCGGGCGGCATCTGCGATGGGCGGTCGGCTGCCGCGGCGGTGGTGCTCGGCGCCGAGGGTGTGCAGATGGGCACCCGGATGCTCAGCAGCGTGGAGTCCGGGGTGCACGGCAACTACAAGGACGCGGTGCTGGCCGCCGCCGACGACGGCACTCGGCTGCTCTCGCTGCCCGGCAACCCGACGATGCGGGTGCTGCACCGCGGGATGGCCGTCGAGCTGGCCGGTGCGACGGAAAGCCCGCCGCTGCTGGGGCGGATCACCGAGCTGTACTTCGAGGGCGATTTCGGCGCCAGCGTGGGCAACTGCGGACAGGTGTCGGCCCGGATCGCCGAGATCCTGCCGGTGGCGACGATCGTCGAGGAAACCTGGCGCGGCGCGCAGGCCGCGCTGGACGCGGGCCTGGCCCGGCTACGCTGAACAGTTGTCGGCGGCGATGCCGTCGAGCAGAGCGGCGAGCACGGGCAGTCCGGCGGCGAGCGGATGGTTGCCCGCCGGGCGGTACCAATCGGTGGACTGCGGGCCGCCGTCCCAGCGGTGCAGCCACATTCGAAGCTCACCCAGGCTGTGCGCGTAGGGAAGCCCGCGCCCGAACAGCACCGGCCGCGCGGTCGCCTCGACGAGGGCCGGCTCCAGCTGCGCCAGTTGGGCCCGCATACCGTCTAGTCCGGCGACCAGCCGGCCGCCGCGGCAGGCACCGCGACGGCCAACATCCCGAACCCGATAGCAGGCAAAAGATTTCGCCGTGCGGGTAGCCAGCCTCGGGCGGCCACACCGGCGTCGATCGCCGCGCGGGTCGCACTCAGGTCACCCACGGCGCCGCGGGCCAACTCCGAGACCGACACGTTCGGCCGGTTGTCGGGCAGGATCGCCGCGACGACGGCGCGCTCGTAGCTGTCCACGGCGGCGTCCAGCGGAGGGCGCCGCGAGTTCTGGAAGTCGATGACCCCGGATCGATCGGGCGCCTCGGTGAGCCACAGGTAGTTGCGGACCGCCAGATCGAGGATGGTGGCGCCGACGTCGGACGGCCGGACCCGGCCGCCCAGCAGCGGGCCGAGCTGTCCGGGCCGGCGCATCAGCAGGCCTGGTGGCGTCACGGCGCGGAGAAGAACCAGCTGTTCCAGTGCAATGCCTGGACGGTGGATTCCGACGCCGTCTCCTGAGCCGGCGGGCCGCTGTAGGGCGGTCCCGCGAGCCCGCCCGGGTCGATCAAGCCGGGTCCGTTCCGGTGTCACCGTCGGCGGGGTCCTCGGGCAGGTGCGCGGCGGTCTCGAAGGCCAGGCACAGTTCGGCGAGGTCGCGCGGCGAGGTCAGGGAGCGGCCGGTGTGCTCCTCGATGCGGTGCAATCGATTCCGCACGGTATTGGGGTGGCAGAACAGCGCGGCGGCCGTGGCTGGGATCGATCCGGCGTTGTCCGCCCAGGTGGAGAACGTCTCCTGCAGGGTGCGGCGTTCCTCGACCGGCAGGGTGCGGAACGAACCCAGGGTGACTTCGGTGATCTTCCGGTTCACCTCCGGTGAGCTCACCGCGGCCACTGCCAGCAGCGAATCCTGGAAGACGCACACCCGAGCGCCCGATCCGGTCGGCGCGGACATCGCGACCCGGGCGTAGCGCAGGTAGGTCGCGGTGTCGGGCAACCGGTAGAACAGCGGGCTCACCCCGACGTTGGTCGAGGTAGCCCGCTCCAGCAGCTGCACCACCTGCTCGAGCAGGGTCGCCGACGGCAGCGCCACGATGCCGATGAACAGGTCGGCCTGCAGGCGCCAGGCCGACGACACTTCCAGACTGCGCAACATCGGGTCGATTCCGGGCAGCGGCTGGTGGCCCACTCGTGGCGGCGCGGCCGCGATCACCGCGAACGGTCCCCGCGTCGGCAGCTGCAACAGCGACGCGACGTCCCACGCGCTGTAGTCGCCGAGCGAGTGGCCCTTCAGCAGCGCTTCGGTGAGGGCGGCCGCCTTCGCGGCGTTCTCCAGCACCAGGCGGGTGGCGGTGTCGTGGTAGGCCGTGGTCGTCGCGTCGGTGTAACGGTCCTGGGCCTCCCAGAACCGGGCCGTCGCGGCCAGCAGCGTTGCCCGGTCCAGTCGGTTCTCCGGCGGCCTGCCCACCATCTGGTCCCACGCGCTGTGCGCGGCGATCCGGTAGGCGTCCATCACCGCCGAGCGGGGGACGCCGGCCAGGGCCCGAGCGTTGCCGGTCTCCTCCGAGGGGCTGGTGTCGAAGTCGTCGTCGGCGAGCGAGCGGAAGACGTACCGGAAGTTTGCTGCCGCCGACCGCAGCAGGTCGTCATCGGTGATCACGTCGTTGTCCCGGTAGAACGCGATGTCGGAGCGGATGCGTGCGAGCACGTGACGGCTCAACTCGTCGATCCGGGTTTCCAGCACACAAAAGACTTGACACGCTCGTTGATGGCTGTCCGAGGCGGGCATGGGGCCGGCCCGCCGGTATCCACCGGCAGCGATTGTTGGCGGTAGTCGGCGACATTCCCGACCCGGGCGGCGCGCACCGGAGCTTCGAAGTCCAGGGCCTCCTGGTCGCCGTCGAGGAGTTGGCGGGCCTTCTCCAGCAAGATGCCCAGCTCTGCATCGGTGTGAGCTGAGCCGACGTGCGCGATGACCTGCACTTTCCCCGCGTCCTTGCGGACCACCTGCACCGCCACCGCGCCCGATGCAGTTCGCACCTTCCGCACGTACGCCACCGCACGAATCTACCCGCTTAGTACCCCAAACCACCCAGCCGAACGAACAGACCCGCAGGTCAGCGAGCTGCACTCAAAATTATCGACCGGTAATGTCCTAAGTCAGGAGGCCGAGGGCAAGGCCGACGCCGACGACGTGGCCGCCGGCTGGCAGAAGTTGCGGGCGAAGGTCTCCGGTGACTTCGACACGCTGCGCGAGAACGCAGGCAAGCGGCACGCCACCCACCAGGCCAAGCACGCCGACCGGCGCGCCGACAACGCCGAGTGCGACGCCGAGGATGCCATCGAGTTCGCCATCTACGCACTGGAGGAGGCCGAGTACTACGTTCTGGCCGCTGCCGAGGCCCGCGTCGAGGCCGTCGACGCCGAGCTGAACGCGGATATCAAGAACGCCGAGTAGGCGCTCCCGGCAACGAAGCAGGGCCCCCGTCGCGCGACGGGGGCCCTGCTCGCGTCTGCTGTCCTACACCCAGTAGGAGACCCGGGCGCGGTACTGCCGCATGGCCAGCAGCGCCACCGCCCAGCCGATGACCGTCAGGGCCAGCACCACGTACCAGTGCCGCAGCTCCTGCGGCGCGCCCAGCAGCGGGGCCCGCACGATGTCCAGATAGTGCAGCAGCGGGTTCAGTTCGATGATCTTGCCCCACCGGTCGGCGCCCTGGCGCGACAGGGTGTCGGCGTTCCAGATGATCGGCGTCATGAAGAACAGCAACTGCACCAGGGAGGCCAGCAGGGGCGCGATATCGCGGTAGCGGGTGCTCAGGATCCCGAAGCACAGCGACACCCATACGCAGTTGAGCATGATCAGCAGCAGCGCCGGAATGACGGCCAGATCCGCCCACGACCACGGCTTCGGGTAGATCATCGCGATCACCACGTAGATGACGATGTTGTGGCCGAACAGGATCATCTGCCGCCACACCAGCCGGTACACGTGCACGCTCAACGGCGTCGGCAACTGCTTGATCAGGCCCTCGTTGGCGACGAAGACCTCCGCCCCTTCCAGGATGGCGGCGTTGATCAGGTTCCAGACGATCAGCCCGAGCGTCACGTAGGGCAGATGCTCGGCCAGCTCCAGATGGAACAGCTGGGAGTACAGGGCACCCATGGCCACCGCGGTGGTGGCGGTGGCGATGGTGATCCAGAACGGGCCGAGCACGCTGCGCCGGTACCGCTGCTTGATGTCCTGCCAGCCCAGGTGCAGCCACAGCTCGTGTTTGCCGAACCCGTCGACCAGGTCGCGCCAGGCCCGGCCGAACGTCCGGGAGTCCGACGCCGCGTCGATGACGGTCATGTATCGATCCCTTCGCCGAAGCGTTCCTGCCTGCCGAGGCGGCGCAACCGGACCCACTCGGTGAGCCCGGCCGGGTCGCGGCGGGTCACCAGGAAGTACCAGCCGAACCGCAGCCATTCCTGCGGCAGCAGTTTGCGCATCCCGGGCTGGGACAGCAGGTAACCGCGATTGCGGTAGGTGAAGAACCGCTTGGTGGGGTTGTCCGGGTACTGGGTGTGCATCCGGCCGCCGAGGATCGGTTTGAACTCCTCGGTGCCGCACGGGTGCAGGTACTTCGCGGTCAGGCAGGTGCCGAAGGGCAACCCCGAGCGGACCAGCCGCCGGTGCAGTTCCACCTCGTCGCCGCGGACGAACAGCCGCAGATCCGGTACCCCGACGGCATCGAGGGTCGCGGCGGCGAACAGCGCGCCGTTGAACAGCGACGCGATCCCGGGCAGCAGGTCGGGCCGTTCGGCAGGCCCCGCGTCGTCGGACTGCAGTTCACTGACCCGCCGCCGCCACACCAGCCCGCGGCGCAGCGGGAACGCCAGCAGATCGGGGTGGTCGATATTGCAGACCATCGGCGACACCTCGGCCAGACCGTGGGCCCGCGCGCAATCCAGCAGGGCGCCGAGCACCCCGGGACCCTCCGGGCGGCCGTCGTCGTCGGCGCACCAGATCCAGTCGGCGCCGGCGGCCAGCGCGTGCAGCATACCCAGGGCGAAGCCGCCGGCGCCGCCGAGATTGTGGCGCGAACCCAGATAGGTGGCCGGCACCGGCTGGGATTCCACCAGCGCCCGCACCTGGCCGTCGGGGTCGTTGGCGGCGTCGTTGTCGACGACGATCAGGTGGTCGACCGGGCGGTCCTGCGCCGAGAGCACCGCCAGGGACGCCGCCAACTGCTCCGGCCGGCGATGCGTGACCACCACCGCGTACACGGTCTGGCTCATGAGTCGGAGCCTTCGGCGAGCACCTCACGGACGTGCCGGGCCGCGTCGGGACCCTCGTAGGCCCCGACCACCTCCTCGATCCCGCCGGTCATCCGGATGGCGCCGTGGTCGATCCACATCGCCGAGGTGCATAGCCGGGCCAGGAACTCGTTGGAATGGCTGGCGAACACCAGGATCCCGGACCGCTCCACCAGGCTCTGCAGCCGCCCGCGGGCCTTCTTCAGGAACTCCGCGTCGACGGCGCCGATGCCCTCGTCGAGCAGCAGGATCTCCGGGTCGATGCTGGTCACCACGCCCATCGCCAGCCGGACCCGCATACCGGTGGAATAGGTGCGCATCGGCATGGACAGGTATTCGCCCAGCTCGGTGAACTCGGCGATCTCGTCGACCTTGGCCAGCATCTGCTTGCGGGTCTGGCCGAGGAACAGGCCGCGGATGATGATGTTCTCGAACCCGGAGATCTCCGGGTCCATACCGACACCGAGGTCGAACACCGGGGCCACCCGGCCGGTCACCCGGGTCACCCCGCGGGTGGGCTCGTAGATCCCCGACAGCAGCCGCAGCAGCGTGGACTTGCCGGCACCGTTGTGCCCGACCAGACCCACCCGGTCGCCCATCTTCAGGTTCAGCGTGATGTCGCGCAGTGCCTCGACCACCACGACGTTGGAGTCGTTGCGCCCGATCGCGCCGCCCGCCTTGCCCAGGAATGCCTTCTTCAGCGACCGTGACTTGGCGTCGAAGATGGGGAATTCGACCCAGGCGTCGCGGGCCTCGATGCTCGGTTCGGCCACGGTGGTCCTAGAGGTACTGTCCGGTACCGGGCTGGCCGGGACCCGACGGCCCGGGGTTCTGCTGACCGGTGATACCGGGCGGCAGGGAGCCCTGGCGCATCTGTTCGAGCTGGGCGCGTGCGGCCATCTGCTGGGCGAACAGCGCGGTCTGGATGCCGTGGAACAGCCCTTCCAGCCAGCCGACCAACTGGGCCTGGGCGATCCGCAGTTCGGCGTCCGAGGGCACCGCGTCCTCGCTGAACGGCAGCGCCAGCCGGTCGAGCTCCTCGCGCAGCTCCGGGGCCAGGCCGTCCTGCAACTCGGCGATGGAGGTGCGGTGGATCTCGCGCAGCCGGGTGCGGCTGGCGTCGTCGAGCGGCGCGGCCTTCACCTCTTCGAGCAGCTGCTTGATCATGGTGCCGATCCGCATCACCTTGGCCGGCTGCGCCACCAGGTCGGTCACCGACGTCTCGTCGTCACCGTCGACGGCGGCAGCCAGCAGGCGCGCGTCCGGACTGCCGATGACCTCGATGTCGTCGTTGCTGCTCACGATGGTGATGCTCCTCCGCGCCACTGGTAGATCCGGGCGTGCCCGTTGTTGTAGATGCGCTCCCACGACCGGGAGGTGTCCAACGACACTAGTCCGTCGGGCATGTGGAACTGCTGCACCACCGTGTCGCTGACCATCAGATAGCGGATGCCGAGGTTGTCCACCGCCATCGGCACCCACGGGTTGTGATCGTCGTCGGCGTAGGCCCAGATGATGAACCGGTTCAGGCCCGGACCCTGCTGCACCGGGTAGTCGTAGTGCGTCCACAGCGGATGCAGATCGGCCACCGCGTACATCCAGGCACTGCCGTCGACATTGGCGTTGGCGATCATCGAGTCCCGGGCGCCGGGCAGCCCGGCCAGATACGCCCAGGCGTCGAGATCCTTCTGGTTGACCATGATCGAGTCGTATTTGCGGCCCATCAGCAGGCTGTTGCGCGGGAAGTAGTGCCAGGCCAGTCCCAGCGAGGACACCACCAGCAGCGCCGCCGTCGAGCCGATCCAGAACCGGCGGGTCGGGTCGCGCAGCGACGATCGCCGGACCAGCAGCCGCGCACCGGCCACCGCCAGCACGACGAGGGTGTACAGCCCGATCCCCGCCCAGGGCGCCAGCAGCATGGTCACCACCGCCGACAACCGGCGCGGATCGCTGTAGAACAGGTCGGCGTAGGGCCGGACCAGGGCGCCGACCGGGCCGCCGAACGGAGCCGAGGAATGCACGACGGTGGCCACCAGCAGCAGCCAGACCGCCACCGGCCACCACACCCGCCGGACCAGCAACACCACCGCGCCCAGCGCCGCGCACGCGATCAGCATGTTCTGTATCGGCCAGTCGTTGAGATGGCGGGTGTGCTGGAACACGGCGTTGAACAGCGCCTGTTTCTTGCCGACACCGGCGACGAACGCGTGCCCGGCGATGATCTCGGCCTGATCGAGCACACCGAAGAACTGCGGGAGCATGATCGCCAGCGCCGGCGCGCCGACGGCGGTCAGGGTGCCCAGGTCGGCGAGCCGTCCGCGCACCGGATGCCACAGGGCGTCGGTGCACCACCACGCCGCGAGGAAGGTCACCATGACCACGCCGCCGGTCAGGTGCAGGGAGAACAGGCCGACGACGGCGAGCACCGCCGGCAGGATCCGGGCCCGGTGGGCCAGACACGACATCACCAGCACGGTGGTGGGCACGGCGACGCCGTAGGCGACCAGGTTCGGGACCGCCGCGACGTCGAACTCGACGTAGGGCAGCGCGGTGAACGATGTCGAGACCACCGCGGCCGCCGCGGCCGCCGCTGCGGCCGGCCACTGGTTCGCGCCGCCGTCCGGGCGTCGCACGGCGCGGGCGCGCATCAGCGTCCAGGTCAGCACCGCCGCGCTGGCCGGGAACAGCCACACCGCGGCGGCCAGCGCGCTGAGGGTGTACGCGGTGGTCGGCGCCGCGCCGGTCAGCTGGGCCAGCACCGCGGCCAGCGCATGGAAGACCGACGGGTAGTACAGCTCGGCGTGGGTGTCGGTGTTGCGCAGCTCGCCCATGTGCAGCGAAGACGCGTCGCCGGTGTCCAGAATCCAGCGGATGGTATTGGCGTGCCAGACCGAATCCCAGGTGCTGGGAATCGACTGCCAGTTCGCCAAACCGCGGTGCGCGGCCCACGCGACGACGGCCGCGCCCAGCACTACGCCGCCGGCGACCAGCAGCGCGGGCCGGGTCCGGATCCCGTCGTCGGGGCCGGTCACGGCACGATCGGCGCGGTTGCCGCGCAGCCGCGACCACAGTGCCGGCAAACTCGCGACGATCGCCGTGACGACGAGCAGCGCGATCAGCGCCGTGCCGGCGTTCCAGGGCACGCCCAGGGCTCCGAACGGCATGATTGCCAGGGCGACGACGCCGTAGGTCAGGGCCGGCCCGGCGGCCAGCGCGGCCGGCCAGGGCAATCGGCCGGCCCGACCCAGCAACGTTCCCGGGACGACCATCACCACGGTTGCCGCCAACAGCCCGTACCAAAAACTCACTGCACTAGTATGGCTGTCCAGTGACTCACGTCCGGTGGGCCACGGCGCGTGGTGCCCGAGCAGCAGGGGCGTTGCGGGCCGGGTCGCCTCGCTCGAGCGGGGATCGGGACCCGACTTTCACAAAGGTGGTCGCAATGGTGTTCGACGTCGCCCGGGTGCGTGGTCTGCACCCGACGCTGGGCGACGGCTGGATACGTTTCGACTCGCCGAAGGCGATGCTGACCCCCGACGCGGTGGCCACGACCGTCTCCACTGCGTTTCGCACCTCGATGCCGTTCGACAGCGGACCGCACCCGCTGGCGCGGCGCAGCGCCGCCCTGCTGGATGCGGCCCGGTGGGCCGTCGCCGACCTGGTCGGCGGCGATCCGGCCGGGGTGGTGCTGGGCGCCGACCGGGCACTGCTGCTCGCCCTGCTCGCCGATGCCTCCCGGTCTCGGTTGGGACTGGGCTACGAGGCGGTGGTCACCCGGCTCGACGACGACGCCAATATCGCGCCGTGGTGCCGCGCCGCGGATCGCTACGGCGCGAAGGTGCAGTGGGCCGAGATCGACATCGAGACCGGCGAACTGCCGCCCTGGCAGTGGGAAACGCTGATCACCCCGGCGACCCGGGTGGTGGCGCTGCCCACCGCCTCGGCGACGCTCGGTTCCCTGGTGGAGTTGGGCCCGGTGACCAAGCAGATGCACGCCGTCGGCGGTCTGGTGGTGCTCGACCACACCGCCGCCGCGCCGTACCGGCTGGTCGACATCGACGATCTCGACGCCGACGTGCTGGCGCTGAACGCCATCAGCTGGGGCGGCCCGCCGATCGGTGCGTTGGTGTTCCGGGATCCGTCGCTGATCGACACCTTCGCCCCGGTGTCGCTGAACCCGGCCGCGACCGGCCCGGCCCGCCTCGAACTGGGCGCGCACCAGTACGGGCTGTTGGGCGGCCTGGTGGCCAGCATCGAGTACCTGGCCAATCTGGACGAGGCGGCCACCGGCACGCGGCGGGAACGGCTCGCCCACTCGCTGGCCTCGGCCGCGGACTATCTCGATCAGCTGCTCGACTACCTGCTGATGTCGCTTCGTTCGCTGCCGCTGGTGATGGTGCTCGGCGTGCCCGCGGGCCGCATTCCGGTGCTCAGCTTCGCGCTGCACAACGTGCCGGCCGAGCGGGTCGTGCAGCGGCTTGCCGACAACGGCATCCTGGCGATCGCGAACACGCCGTCCCAGGCGCTCGACGCGTTCGGCGTCAACGACGTCGGCGGCGCGGTGACCGTCGGCCTGGCGCACTACTCGACACCCGCCGAGGTCGACCAGCTGGTCCGGGCGCTCGCCTCGCTGGGTTGATCAGCGGCGGTCAGTCGGCGAGGATCAGACGGTCAGGACGATCTTTCCGGTCACCGCACCGGAGGCCAGCTGCGCGTGCGCGGTACCGGCCTCGGTGATCGGCAGTCGCTCGCCGATGACGGTCCGCACCCGCCCGTCGGCGACCATCGGCCACACGTGCTCGATGACCGAGGCCGTGACGGCGGCCTTGGCGTCGGCCGACCGTCCGCGCAGGCTGGTGCCGATGACCCGGGCCCGTTTGGTGATCAGCTTGCCCAGGTTCAGCTCACCCTTCACCCCGCCCTGCATGCCGATCACGATCAGCTGGCCGTCGGCGGCCAGGGCGTCGATATTGCGGTCCAGGTAGGCCGCGCCCATGATGTCGAGGATCAGATCGGCCCCGCCGCGCTCGGCCAGCACCGCGACGAAATCGTCCTCGCGGTAGTTGATGGTGATGTCGGCGCCGAGCTCGGCGCAGGTGGCCAGCTTCTCCGGGGAACCGGCGGTCACCGCGACGACGGCGTCGAGCGCCTTTGCGACCTGGATCGCGTGGCTGCCCACCCCGCTGGCGCCGCCGTGCAGCAGGACCAGCTGACCGGCGCGCAGCCCCGCGGTCATCACCAGATTCGACCACACGGTGGCGGCGACCTCGGGCAACCCGGCGGCGTCGACCAGGGGCACGCCGTCGGGGATCGGCGCGAGCTGACCGGCCGGGACCGTCACGTACTCGGCGTAGCCGCCGCCGGCCAGCAGCGCACAGACCGGGTCGCCCGGCGACCAGCCGGACACCTCGGAACCCAGCTCAGCGACGGTGCCGGAGACTTCCAGGCCGAGGGTGTTGCTCGCTCCCGGCGGTGGTGGGTAGAGCCCGGCGGCCTGGAGCAGATCCGCGCGGTTGACGCCGGCCGCGGTCACCCGGACCAGCACCTCCGTGGCCGCGGGAGTGACGTCGGGCACCTCGTCCCAGAGCAATTCGCCCTGCGGTCCGATCACGATGGCGTGCATGACGGTTGACGCTACCCCGCACCGGAATCGCCCAGGTTGCGGACGATGCGCCGCGACGGACGTAAAGTGAGCGGCGGGGAGGAAGTTTTGGTTTCTTTGGGGGGGGACTATGAATGGTGCCGTTTCCGGACGTTCGACGGGCGATATCCCCGGCTTGGACCGGGTCGAGCAGCGTACCTGGGAGCAGTTTCTGGACGCGTCGCAGCTGTTGTACGCCGTACTGAGCCGGGAACTGGTCGAGGCGCATCAGCTGCCGCTGGGTGATCTGCGGTTGCTGATCATGCTGGGTCGCTCGCCGACCGGCACCCTGCGCATGGGTGAACTCGCCGACTCGCTGCTGGTGCTGCCGAGCCGGGTCACCCGGCAGGTACGCCGGCTGGAGACCCACGGGCTGGTGGCGCGGATCCCCAGCGCCGAGGACGGCCGGGCGGTGCTGGCGGGGATCACCGACCGAGGCCGGGAGGCGCTCGCCGGGGCGATGGTCACCTACGGGCAGTCGATCCGGGGCCATTTTCTGCGCGAGTTGTCGCGGCCCCAGCGGGTGGCACTCGGCGAGAGCTGCCGCCGGATCGCCAACGGGCTGAGCGCCCCGCGGCCGGCCGGACAGATCACCTGACGGGGGCCCGCTACGCTGGTCCGCGGTGACGTGGCAGAGCGGCCTAATGCACTCGCCTTGAAAGCGAGAGTGGGTTAATCCCCACCGGGGGTTCAAATCCCTCCGTCACCGCTCTTACCAGCGTAAACGCTCCGGTTGCGGTTCCGGGGTGCGGCGGGATACCGGCCGATGTGACACAAAGTGACACATCGGCTCCGGTATCGCTGTCGGCGTGTCGTTCGAGTTCGGTTGGTCTCACCCTGCAATTGAGGTGAGGTTCTCGCATGAAAATTCCGAGCTATGTGACGGTGCGCGAGTTGCCGTCCGGCCGCCGCTACGAGGTGCGGATCGAGGTGACCGGGCCGGGCGGTGAGCGGCGTCAGGTCCGGCGCCGGTTCAAGGTCCTGAAAGATGCGATCGCCGCGCACGCGAAAGTCACCGCGGAGCGAGCCGCCGGGACGCACATCGCTCCGACCGATCTGACGGTGAAATCCGCGTGCGAGGCGTGGCTGTCCGGTAAGCGCGTGAAGCCCACGACACACGCCGCGTACAGCTTCGCTCTGCAGCCTGTCATCGACACCTACGGCGACCGCAAGGTGCAGTCGATCACCAAGGCCGACGTCGAGACGTTGGTGGCCGCGCTGCGCGACGGAACAACGCCGCGGGGAAAGTGGTCGCGGACGTCGATCAATCCGCTGCTGGCGCGCTGGCGCAGCGTGTGGCAGGACCTGCATGCGCAGGGCGTCCTCGCGCGCAACGTCGTGGCGCTTGTGGAACCGTTGCGGAAGCCCAGTGGCGAGGCGGCGATGAAGACGGACGACGCGCTGTCCGAAGCGGAGGTGGAACAGCTCGTCGACGCGCACGGTGAAGGTGCGGAACCGTCACCGCGCCGCCGTGAACTTTTCGTGCACCTGGCACTGCTCGGAATGCGCCGCGGGGAGATCAGCGGGCTGCGCTGGTCCGCCGTGCAGCTGACAGGTGAAAATCCGACGCTGACGATCCGCGCGACGCGCATCGCCACTGTCAGCGGAATCATCGAGCAGAGCGACGCGAAAACCGCCGCCTCGGCGCGCACGCTGCCGATCCCGGCTCACCTGCTGCCGATCCTGCGCCGCGTGAGGAAAGAGCAGCGTGCGACGCAGCTGCGGGCCGGTAGCAAATGGGCCGGCCCGAAGGACGGTTACGTGATCGCACTGGACCTTGGCGAAGCACCCTCGCCGCGCACTCTGAATGCGTGGTGGAACGCCTCGCTGCGGGATGCGAAGTTGCCGCACCGCCGGCTGCACGCATCTCGGCACACCGCGGCGTCACTGCTGAATCTGCGCGGCGCGCCGGTGACGATGATCGCGGCGTGGTTGGGGCACGGTGACGGTGGCGTCCTGGCTATGCGCACCTACGTGCACACGACCGATGCGATCCTGCAGGCCGCAGCGAAACTGCTCGGCGGGGCGGCCGGGTAACCGCACCGGCCACCCAGCGGCCACCAACCCGCGCCCGACCCCGTCCCGGCCACCGAACCCGGCCACGATTCCGGCCATGACCCACGATCCCTTCACGGCCGGTTACATGGCCGGCAGCGACCACCGCACCTCAACGGCCGCAGACGCGGCCGCTGAGGGCGACTGGCGGCCGGGTGACGGCCACCTA
>WBZQ01000377.1_pt1 | contig 36881 bp, 39 predicted proteins | sample 5204251 | NCBI WGS metagenome assembly WBZQ01 (sample SAMN12412402, study PRJNA552823) | activated sludge metagenome | isolation source: activated sludge from nitrification reactor of wastewater treatment plant... | place: USA: Virginia | collected 2017-09 | reverse complement strand
TTGAACAGTACGTCGAGGTCGCGAGGGACGAGCCTGCCCGCCTGGCCGCCGCACACGCGCAACCAGGCTTGTCGCAGCAGCGTCTTGGCGGTTGCAGTAGAAGTGTTCATGAATAATGCGGGCTAGGTGCACACTTTCACAATGGTCGACGAGAAGACCCGGAAGTCATCCAACTGCGTGGTGATGATGGAATGGACGACGTCAAGATTAAGGTGGGTATATTCATGAATCGCCACGTTGCGAAAACCGACCATCCGCTGCATGCGAAGTGCGAGGTCGGCGGGGAGCAGCCCCCCGGCTTGCAGGAGCGCATAGGCATCACGGCTGTCCTGAGGCACACCGAGCTTGCGTGTGCTGACCACATACATGGCAAGATCGATGGCTGTTTCACAGGCCCGCTGCAAATTGAGGATGATGGCATCCTGCTTCGTCTGATTCTCGATCAGGTTTTGCTCGTTCCCGGCATATTCGTCTTGAATGCGCCGAAGACACCGCTCAATGCTGGCAGCCTTGTTAATGACCACATCGTCAGCCATACACCAACCCACGCTTAGTAATCCCCTTCAGAAGCTCCCGCCGTTCTTCATTCAGCCTGGCATAGTCGGAATAGACGTACATTTCGAAGACTCGACGCGCACCCTCGTCTTCCGCGGTGAGGCAGGTACCTGTAGAGAGGATCTGCATCCGCATGACCGTTGAGGCGGAGCGAAGATCGACCAGATCGATGTCCCGATGGAAGTGAATCGCCAAGTCCTGAGCCAATTCGAAACGGCACAGTTCCGACACAACCCCTCGTGAAAGGAAGGCCAGATCGATATCACTATCAGGACGAACCCTATCGCGCGTTGTTGAGCCAAACCGATACAACGCAATCAGGTCAGGAAACGCCTTACGGATATAGGCAACTAATGCTGAGTCGGTCATAGCAACATGTGGGACGGTGATGAACTCAGGCTACTGGTTCGATCCAGCCCTGTCAATCGAAAGGCAGGGACCCGCGCTTGGAAGATGCCCCATGCAGGAACCCTCCGTCATGACCTTGGCCCTATTGCGAATGACGGCCAATAGCCGCTTTTCACAATTCCTCAGGTCTCGAACACCCACAACCTCCCCTCTTCAGCGAGACCCTCCACATCATGCACCTGATCTCGGAAATGCAGAGCCGACGCTGCCCCCCGACAGAGCGGAAATCCCGTCAGATCCACACCGCATCGCCCGCTCCTCCGGCCTTAGCCATCCAACCTCTGCCTCTTCTGTAAGCTACCCTTTGGACGGCTCATTTCTGCTATAGTCACACTCGCGATGAGTGACCGGGACCGGGTACAAGACGAGTCGGGCGACACCCTAGAGCCAGAAATCATCGAGCCCCCAGATGACAGGGAGATCGAGGCCGACGCCGCGTCACTGGTGTTGGACATCCCTGCCTCCGTGAGCTCCCAGCCTGTCGACAGCACCGCCGTGGTACCGGTTACCGCGCTGCAACAGTACCTCGCGGAAGTCCGCCGTCACCCTTACCTTTCAAAAGAAGAAGAGCTGCAGCTCTTTCAGGAATACCAGACGCACGGCAGCCGGGAAGCGGCGGTCAAACTCATCATGGCGAACCTGCGGGTCTCCGTCTCGATTGCCGCCGAGTACCTCCATACAGGTGCCGACCATATGGACCTGATCCAGGAGGGAAACGTCGGCCTGATGCAAGCCATCAAAAAATTCGACCCCTCCAAGAACGTCCGCTTCTATGCGTATGCCGCCTGGTGGTCACGAGCCTATATTCTCCGATACCTCCTGCACACCTTCCGGCTGGTGAAGGTCGGCACGACACAGGATCAGCGGAAACTGTTCTACAACCTCAAGAAAGAAAAAGCGAAGCTCGAACGGGAAGGCTTCTCACCCGACACGAAATTACTCGCTGATCGCTTGAACGTGCGTGAGCGCGACGTGGTGGAAATGGATCAGCGTCTCGGGAACTGGGAACTGTCGCTCGACCAACCGATCGGTGAGGACCAGGAACACACCCTGCTCGATGTCTTGCCGTCCCACCACGAACCAGCGGACGAACAACTCGCCGATCATCAGTTGAAGACCCTCTTTCGGGCCAAACTCGCGGAGTTCATCCACACACTGGAAGAACGAGACGAAGATATTTTGAGAAATCGCATTTTGTCAGACCATCCCCTGACCTTGGATGACCTCGGCGAGAAGTATGGCATCACAAAGGAACGGACCCGCCAATTGGAGGCACGTATTATCAAACGTCTCCGTGACTTTATGAAGAAAGACATCAAAGATTTCGACCACCTCCGGTCATGATACCCTGGGCCATTCCGCCCTACTCCCCTCGCCTAAATAGACATAGAGTATTGATATCCCGATGAGTTATGATGCACGCGTATCAGAGGGGAGAGGAGTGCCTGCGCGATAAAAAACCTCGACTCCCCTCTTGACTTGGGTCAACAAAGGGCTATCTCCACACCAGTTGAAAGACTGCTGGGATCGTAAGCGAGTTCAGCTCAATTCCCAAACCGTCAACATCTAACGAGTTCACTTTCATCAGGAGGAGGTTCTGCTATGGGTACCGCTGAGAAGGAAAAGAAGAATATCGCCAAGGGTTTCCAACCCCTGGGCGAGCGAGTGTTTGTCACCTATACTGAAGAATTGGAACGGACTGCCGGCGGAATTTATGTGCCGGATTCGGCAAAAGAGAAGCCGCAACGGGGAGTCGTGCAAGCGGTCGGCAAGAAGGTGGAAAACGTCAAGGTCGGCGATCACGTCCTGTTCGACAAATATTCGGGCAGCAAGCTTCGCATTGAGGACGAAGAGTGCTTGATCCTCAAGGAAGAAGACATCCTTGGGATCTTTACGGCATAAGACACGCAGGTGTCACAAGCCAGCAAGTCTTAAGGTCGTCAAGTCTCCAATCCGGCTTATGACTTTTTGACTTTAACAACTTTTAGACTATAACCGGAGGAACGATAATGGCAAAGCAACTTATGTACGGCGACGCAGCACGGGCGGCCATCCTGAAAGGGGTGAACCAGCTCGCAGACGCCGTGAAGGCGACCCTCGGCCCGAAGGGCCGGAATGCAATTCTCGACAAGAAGTTCGGCGCCCCGACCATCACCAAGGACGGCGTGACGGTGGCCAAGGAAGTCGAACTCAAGAACCCGTACGAAAATATGGGTGCTCAGCTGGTTCGTGAAGTGGCCAGCAAGACCAGCGACACGGCTGGTGACGGCACCACCACCGCCACCGTGTTGGCCCAAGCCATCTTCCGGGAAGGCGCGAAGAACATCACCGCCGGTGCCAATCCCATGGAAATCAAGCGGGGCATCGACAAGGCCGTCGAGGCCATCACCGCCGAGCTCAAGAAGCTCAGCAAGCCTTGCCAAAACAAGACTGAGATCTCCCAAGTAGGCACGATCTCGGCCAACAATGACAAGACCATCGGTGACTTGATCGCGGAAGCCATGGAAAAGGTCGGCAAGGACGGCGTCATCACCGTGGAAGAAGCCAAGTCCATGACCACCTCGCTGGACGTGGTCGAGGGCATGCAGTTCGATCGCGGCTACATTTCTCCGTACTTCGTCACGAATGCCGAGCGGATGGAATGTTCCGTGGAAGAGCCGCTCATCCTGATCAACGAAAAGAAGATCAGCAGCATGAAGGATCTGTTGCCGTTGCTCGAGCAAGTGGCCAAGATGGGCAAGCCGCTCGTCATCCTGGCGGAAGAAGTCGAAGGTGAAGCCTTGGCCACCCTCGTGGTCAACAAGTTGCGCGGCACATTGAACGTAGTGGCCGTAAAGGCTCCAGGCTTCGGCGATCGCCGCAAGGCCATGCTGGAGGATATTGCCATCCTCACCGGGGGCCAGGTGATTTCTGAAGACATCGGCATCAAGCTCGAGAACGTCAAGCTGACGGACCTTGGGCGCGCCAAACGCGTCACGATCGACAAGGACAACACCACGATCGTGGAAGGCTACGGCGATGCCAAGAAGATCGAAGGGCGCGTGAAACAAATCAAGGCTCAGATCGACGAAACTACCTCGGACTACGATCGCGAAAAGCTACAAGAGCGGCTGGCGAAGATCGTGGGCGGCGTGGCGGTCATCAATGTGGGTGCCGCGACCGAGACCGAGATGAAGGAGAAGAAGGCCCGCGTCGAGGACGCCCTGCACGCCACCAAGGCGGCAGTGGAAGAAGGCATCGTCCCTGGCGGCGGTACGGCTTACCTCCGCTGCATCAAGGCACTCGATGGGATTAAGGATGTCCCGGCGGAGCAGAAGGTCGGACTCGACATCGTCCGGCGTTCACTCGAAGAGCCGCTCCGGCAGATCGCCTCGAATGCCGGCGCAGAAGCCTCGGTCGTCGTCGGCAAGGTTCGGGAAGACAAGAACGCCAACGGTGGCTACAACGCCGCTTCGGACGAATATGTCGACATGATCAAGGCCGGCATTATCGATCCGACCAAGGTATCGCGCTGTGCGTTGCAGAACGCAGCCAGCGTGGCGGGTTTGATGCTCACAACCGAGGTCATGATCACCGAACTCCCAGAAGAGAAGAAGGAATCAGCCGGCGGCCCAGGCGGACACAGCCACGGCGGCGGCATGGAAGGGATGTACTAACCCTTCGACAGGCTCATGGCAGGCTAATCACTTGCCTTCAGCAAGGGGCCCGGTGGGTAACCACCGGGCCCCTTGTGTTTTCATATCCCCTTGGAACCCCTCCACCATAGTATCGGAGAGGATGACATGAAACGAGAATACGACTTCTCACGAGCAGTCCGAGGAAAGTTTTTCCGCAAGGGGACGGAGCTGAATTTCCCTATCTATGTGGATGGCCCCATGCACGAGCGTCTCGAACGCCTGGCCAAGAGGAAAGGGAAGCCAGTGACAGATCTGGTGAATCAATTACTCAAGAGGGACCTGGAATTGCTGGAACACTTGTCATGACTCCAGGGCATTATGACAAACCGTGGGTAGAATGGTTGGTGCAGATTGATTGTCACGGCTCGAAAGAAACGCCGACCGAAACCTGTCACGCCATCCTCAGGGCGGCTGGACCGGGGAAATAGGGGTAGGCTTTTCTATCTTAACTATTTTTGATTCTCCGCTCCGTTCCCTGATCGGGCACTGAGCGTGCCGCACGATGTGGGCGCTGCGCTCAATTAGGAGCTGGCGACACGGAGCGTCGTTCGCACGATTCGTAGCCATGGCCTGTCCAAGCAATCGGCATGGCAACGGCAAGGATATCGCCTGGGCTTCCATTGCCAAGATACCAAAGCCTGCCCCTAACTCTCCTGCAAAATAGAGTTCAACCAGATTGTTTACCTATTCGGGTGCCCCTGTGGTGCGGCCTTCTCGTACCATGCGCGGGCTTGAGTATACCCTCGTCCTATAGCATACAGGTCCCCGAGCCGCACTTGTGCCTCCGTGTCCGCTTGCTGAACCCTCGCCCGGAATGTTTCCAGGTCTTTGTTGTCCGTCAGCGAAAACGCCGCTGCTAGTCCAACGGGAAGAACAACAAGCGCCAGGGGGATAATGAGCAGGATCGTCATGGGTGGCATGGACGTCAAACCCAGAAGCACCATCATACTCAGGCTTCTCATCCAGCGCGATGCTGGCTTATAAGTAGTTCTGATTGGACCCATTTTGTTGAATGACCGCAGTCATCCACAGGGATAGAACCTCTCGTTCTTCGGTATTTACATTTCGGTTACACGCGCCTCTAGCCTGCACAATCTGTCTTGTTGTTGGATTCATCTCCACAGTGATCCGACGACTATTGTTGTATCTCATAGAAACGATCGCAGAATGTCCGGATGCACACCGCCCAGCATAACTTGCTACGCAATGGGACATTGCCTGCCCCTCCTCCACGAGATCCCGCCCGGACGTGAGTTCAACGAATGACCACATCCCACGGGAAGCTTGATCCCAAGCCCAATCCCAACCATGGCCATTCCATTTATAGGAAGACCAAGGACATTCAACCTGGCGGCGATACTGGATGCTTCTTTCGAGTACTGTGCGAACACGGCGACCCTTCCAAGAAAAGGATTGCCCATCCTGGCGCACGGCCTCCGTGTATTCGTGCATGGCCCACGACAGGATGAGATCACTCTCCTCGTCCGTCATCGCATCTGCGTGGGTAATCAACCATCGTACCGTTTCCTGCCAAAATATTTCATATGACCCTGTTTCAGACGGTTCAGTGGGGTCAATCACAAACGCAGGGTTTCGGAGAATGCGTGCGAAGTCGTGATCAGAGCCTCCCAACCGTTTCACCTCTGCAAAAAGACACGCTTCGACTGGAGAGGCGCTAGGTGGTGCATCTTGCAGATAATGTTGGAACTTTCCAGCAATCCTCCATCCGAAAAGCTCACCAGCCTGTTTAAGGCTCCCGCCTTGAGCAAGCAGAATGAACCAACAAAGCCACTTGAATCTGAGAATATCCTGTTCACAAAACCATTCAGAGTAGAGGAAGGCTGGAACAGCATGGAGGACAAATAAATGATCAAGTAAGCCGGTTTCGTCGCTAGGGCGTGTCATCAGTTGAGCCAGATAACGGTAGCGGCAAGATAGATGGCACCAAGGAAGTTGGCAGCGCGTTTATCGTATCTGGTAGCAATGGCGCGGTATTGCTTGAGTTTGGCGAAGAGATTCTCGATCAGGTGTCGCGTCTGATACAGGTCGTGGTCGTATTCGCGCGGTTCCTTACGGTTTGATTTGGGGGGAACCACGGCTTTGATGCCCGCTTTTTTGAGCAGATCGAGCACTCGTTTCTGCGCGTCATACGCCTTGTCTGCCAGAAGCGCCTGAATGTTTGCGAGCAGATCGGGGAGCAGGGCGTCTGCGCCTTGCAGATCATGCACCTGGCCGGGCGTCAGATGAAAACCGGTCGGATTGCCCAGCGCATCGCACGACGCATGGATGTTCGTGGTCAGCCCGCCCTTGCTGCGCCCGATGCATTCCGTTTCCCTGCCCCCCCGTTTGCCCCGGCTGAGTGCTGGTGGGCCCGGACGATGGTGGAGTCGATCATCGCGTAGTCATTGTCGGCGTCTTCCGCTAGACGCTCGAAAATCCTTCGCCAGACGCCACGTTTGCTCCAGCGCGTGTGGCGCGTATGGATCGCGGAAGTCCCCGAATCGCTCAGGCAGATCCCGCCAGGCAATCCCAGCGCGGTAGCGGTACAACACGGCTTCCACGAATAGCCGGTTATCCCTGGCCGTGCCACCGACGTGGCCCTCTCGTCCGGGCAGAACATCCTTGATCCGCTCCCATTGATCGTCACGCAACGCATAGCGTCTTTTCGCCATTCATAAGCCCCTCCCAAGGCCCATGAATAGTGAATCATAGTCAACGTCTCTTGTGAACCCAGAAACCTATCGCGTCGCTAACTGATGACACGCCCTAGTCTCGTTCCATGTATCTGGGCGCCGCAGCCAAAACGGTGCGAACAAGCAGAGTCGCTGTGCGAGCATCGGAGTTTGGGTCTGAGCGGCTACGCGCTGCACGATTTCAAGATTCTTGGAATGGCCTGTGGCCTCGTTGATACAAACCCGTATCCAATCTGAGCTTTGCGAGCAATGCACTACCTCTTCGAGGTATTCGGCCAAACGCTGCGCGAGGGTTGTGCCGACAGTATGTCCCTGCGAATCTAAATTCACCATATTTTGTGGCTTGTGTTCCACCGTTGCGGTAGTTCTCCATCCTTTCCTAAAAAGTGGAGCAAGCGGCGGATTGAAAACTTCTTCCAGCAGCCTGTTTAGCTCATGCCTGTCGAGATCTTCCTGGTCACCTTCATAGCGATTGCGGCAACAGCCACATGTGTCATAACAATTCCAATAGTCGTCAATACGAAAGTCATCAGTGGACACCTCCTTTTCCTCCCAGGCCATTGGGACATCATGGCGGTGTTGACGGAACCGTCGATGAGGCTGCGATGGACCAAGCGGCCGGTGCCAGTTGTTAATCTTCTTGCCGAATTGTTTCTGTCTCATGCCTCTCCAGAGTCAAACGATCACGACTGGATAACTCCAAAGATATACGAATCTGACCCCAATTACACGTGGGAGAGGCCAACCCAAATTGGCGGCCTCTCCCTATAAATACCCTAATTCACAGTACAGACGGTCGGGGTTCCTCCAGGTAACGGGCTTGGCGCTTGATCAAGCCATGCATTTATCGGAGTCACGGACACATTACACTGCGCATCCACTTCAATATTGAAGACATGCCACCAGACCTTGGGGCCTTCACCCATTGATGGAGCAAAGACGGTGGTGTTTCCATCTCGTGTGAGTTCCACGCGCGTCGGAGACCCTGTGATGCCAGGACTTTGTGTACCACTGTAGTTATGGACTGCATAGACATACGTCCCCTGCATCACTTTGGTAAGTGTTACGACTTCAGGGCCAAAACTTGTGGTGTCATCCACATCCAAATTGACAAAAGGCAATCCCGTCAGAGACCCCTTATCACCGAAATACACATGATCACCGTTAGGTGTAAAGAAATGAGAATCAATGTCAGATGGGCTTGCACCCCATGTCAGCTTGATGTTGAATCCTCCAGCGCTAACTGTCGTGACCAAACACGGATCCAGTGAAATATCCGACGCGCTTGGTCCCACGCTAACCGTGTTGGTAAGCTGTGTGCCGACCAACGCCGTCACCGTTGCCCGACCATTCTGTTGGATCGGGAGCCGGAATGAGCCATCTGCCCCGGTGTACACCTGAGAGGAACCTGAATAGTCGATCCCATCGCTCTCAACCAGGACATTCCCTGCAGGCTGCCCTGCTGAAGTTTTCACACATCCATTCACGAAGATTGTCTCAGTGACAAGATCAGCATTCCAATAGCTCAAACGGGACACAGTACCTTCATAGTACCTATCAGCACCAGTCCCCGTGAGTGTGGCCTGCCCATCTTGTACCCACCGTCCAGTTACCCGATCAAAGTAAAAGAGTGGAATTGTCGCGGGCACAGTAGCAGATCGCGTACTAACTGGGATCCGGATCGTCACAGTAATTCCAGGTGCGAGGCCATACTGCACGTTGTTGCTATCCCTTGCAGTGATCTCCATGGCACCGCTACTCACAATCGTCGTAAGATTCTCGCCTGCAGAAGCAGTGAAATCTCCGGGCATGTCGCTTGTGGTCGTTGCAACGGCGATGGGAGTGACGGAAACTCCAACGTTCTCCGCCGGAGACCCACCGGTTTGTGGAATCAGTCCGTTGGCCGGAATGACAACCTGTGCTACTGAATTTGGCACGGTAACTGTGCCACCTGATGCAACAGCTACAGTCTGTATCGCACCAACCTTGACGAGCCGTACGGTGAGAGGAGTACTCTGCCCACCTACCACACGAGCAATACGAATGTTCTCCGCAAAACCGTTAGCCTCTACACGCACCACCACTCGATCGTTGGCCGGCAATGATACAGAGTAGCTGCCATCAGCACCCGATGTGGTCTGTACCGTACCCACCTCGATTACCGAATTCGGAACTCCGCCTGAACCGTCTGAAGCAATCACACGGCCAGTAAGAGTCCCAGTAGATGGTGGAGGGGAAGGAGGTGAGCCTGCATCTTCACTAGAACAAGCTGTAAGCACCGTGAGGAATACAACAGGCAACACTCCTGCTATAACACCCTTCCACCATTTTTGATTCCTTTTGACCTTCATCATCAGTGTCTCCATAACATCCTCCTTATGGTTTAGCGCACATCCCTGCTCGACTCACCCGCGGCCGCCACCTCCTCTGAATCCGTGCCAACCGAAAAGATCGTGCACATCGGTCCACCAACAACTCACTTCCTGCTTGTTCGGATATGTGATTGTTCCGTCATCATCAACCGACCGATGAGAGAGGCGGCATGTCATGGCCTGTCCTTCAGCAAGTCCGCTGCCATCTAATTCTGATTGGCCAAGGCCGCAACAAACATCATGTAATCAATAACTTACTCGGAAAGTGCACGGGGGGATCGTGGGAAAGCTCTGTGAGCTATGCGGGGAATCCGGAAGGGTTCCCCCGCACAGCGCGGGGAATTCTCTAGCGTACTGAAGAGCGTAGAACTGTAGGTCTGAAATCAGGACATCGAAATGGATTGAAACTTCGCAGAATATGTTCGCACGAGCGAGACAAGCGCCTTGTGATAGCGCTTAGGAAGATTCTTAAAATGGTCTTGGCAACCAGTTACGGCTTCTTCGCGAGAAGAAAAACGCTCAATAGTTTCGTCAAGATTCGCAAGATACTCCTGAACTTTCTCGATAGCCAATTTCTTTAAGACAAGATCACCCCCGGCCAGAGAGTATGCCGTCGCCTCGACATTGCGGTCGGTATAGACCAAGGCCTGAAAACACAGACCTTTCAGCCGATGCATGACCGTACTCCGATCCCACTTCAATGTCGGCACATCTTCTTTCAACTTTGCTGCGGTCTTATTCACATCAAAGTGACACTCACGAAGTTTCAGCAAGAAGATCCAGTCGTTGGTTCTCGGATCGTCACCACCGTCAGACAAAATCCAAGGGGGAGGTTCCGACACCTCTGGAACGACAGTCTCACCCCCTCCAGTGTCGTCTGATGATATGTTGTCCTCGGAGGGAGGAAAAACAACGGGTGAAACAGCGGCATTCGGAGCTCCAATCACGGCCTCTCTAAGATCAAGGTCTTGCTCTGCAATCACAGGGCCGTCCGCAAATACGATGGCCTTTTCGAGAATGTTCTTCAACTCCCGGATGTTCCCACTCCATGGCCATGATTTCAGTCTATCGATTGCGCCCTGAGAAAGCTCGACCTTTGAAAGGTTTTCATCCTGAACCATCCGATCCACGAAATGCTTCGCCAGTATTGGGATGTCATCAGGCCGCTCACGAAGGGGAGGCAATCGTAGCGTGATTACATTAAGGCGATGGTACAGATCTTCCCGAAACCGCCCGTCAGCAACGTCTTGTTCAAGGTCCCGATGGGTTGCCACTACCACCCTGACATTTACCGGTGTCGGCGCGGTGTCTCCAAGACGCATGACCTTTGATTCTTGTAGTACACGTAGAATCTTCGCTTGTGCATCCGGTTTGAGCTCACCAATTTCGTCAAGAAAGATGGTGCCGTTATCCGCTCGAAGAAATGCCCCTTTGTAGTCACTCGTCGCAGTAGAATGAGCCCCCTTCCGATATCCGAACAATTCGCTCTCGATCAATGTCTCAGGAATCCCGGCACAATTTACACTTACAAGCTCACCATCCCGACCGCTCAACTCATGGGCCGCCTTCGCGAACAGCTCTTTCCCCGTACCGGTCTCACCAAGAATCATAACTGGCTTATTAAAGCGTGCGGCTTTTTGCAAGCGCTTCCAGAGCTTGAGCATGACAGGATCGCTCGTGATAAGGTCGCACTTCTTACATTCTCGTTTGAGCTGCTCTCGTTCATCAACCGCCAGAGTGTCCTGCTCGATCTCAGCCGGCCGCATCAGAATCAACTTCCTCTTCAGTTCCGTCACCTGCTGACTCGTCTCGTCTACTTCGCGTTGCGCTGTTTGCAAACGTTGTTGCAACACAGACACTGTCCGCTCTGCCGCTGCCTTTCCCTCCGCTTCCTTCGCTGCGGTTCCCTCTACCACCACCAGTTCGTGATTCAATCGAGCGACGTGGGTCTCTCGCTGGCTCAACAGACTCTGCTTCGTCGCCAGCTCACGCTGTAAAGCCACATAGTCTCGCTCTAGTCGAAACGCCTGATCTGCAGCCCGCCCTTTTACCCAACTCAGGGCCAGAATCACCGCGGTCACTAGCGCTGCGAAAGGAGCCACCACAGGCAATACCAGTCCGACAAATGGCATGGCTAGAAACGAGACGCCTCCGTAGCCTACCGCCAGCCCAATGACCCCGACGATGCCAAACCATCCAGGCAAGAACACAATCGCCACCGCCGCACACAAGCTGAGCCAAAAAACGAGTGCCCACCGCGTGGCTACTGAGACCTCTCGCATCGCTTGCTGCGTCAAAATCGTGTTCGCGATATTCGCCAAAATAAAGCCACCTGGGACCAACCCCTCATAGGGAGTTTCTCCTCGATCAGATGCCAACCCAGCATGAATCACTAATACCAATTTATCGGAGAACAACTCCCGTAACTCCCCTTCGTGTCCTCCTTGCCTAACAAGACTAAAGACATCGAGGAAGCGAATATTAGGAATCTTATAGTCGGCCCATTGCCCTGCATAGCGGATCAGCAACCGACCTTCCTCATCGACAGGAACCGAGATGGTTTGCTGACGGCCATCAGGGAATTTGGCATTACGAAACCAAAGCGCCTCACCCGGTACCAATTCAATATGATCAGGCGTGACCTCAAGAAAACTTGCCGCCATGGCAACCCCAAAGGTCGGAACGGCCCTATCGTTAACACCAACGAAGGTCGGCACACGACGGTAGATCCCATCGGTGTCTGGCCAAGCCGCAATATCCCCAACAGCAGCCGCTGCCACTGCAAGCGCAGGAAAGGGCTCTTCAATGCGCCCGGCACGCGGCAGTAGACGAATCAGATCGGGAGAGAAGGATGGTAACGGCCGTGTGAGCGACTGCGGAGGTACCGGTTGCTCCGGAGCAGCGTCCTCCATCGGCTCCGCTACGACGGGGAAGAGGACTCGTCCAGATTTCGTTGCATTGACAAGAGCCTGGTCGCTCTTTCCATTCCCTCGCTCTTGAGGACTGGTTGCCGGCATGTGAAAGTCTAGCGCGATAGTCCGCGCTCCAGCCTGAGTGAGTGCGGTAATGACTTCGGCAAAACGTGCACGATCCCATAGTCCTGGACCAAGCGCACGATCTCGCTCACTCTCCTCATCACGGCTGATGATAACGACATGGCCGTCAACAGGGGCCGGGCCCTGCCAGCGTTGTCGGAGATCGTAAGTCGTATGTTCCCAGTAGCCCATGAGTTGCGGTAAAGCCAGCCACAATAGTCCGACAAGGCCTGTCGCAGCCACGGCCAGCACCAGCACAGCGACACTATGATGCCGTGTCCATGATTCAGTTGCGAGATCAGATAATGAGATGCTACTCATCGAGAAAAAGTTTCATCCTGCACGCCCTCACCGTACCAGCAGAGACTCCGATTCTTCTTCACGGCCCGGAGCCCCAAGAATTGGGCGAGGCTTTTTCGGTTGCCCTGGCTTCAGCGGTGCACTCATCTGCTCATGAGCTTGCGTCTTTCTCAAGCGGCTAGCCAGGTCTGCGACGGCTGATTCTAACCCAGTGGCCGTTGCATGATCACCATTGCGATGAGACAGCGTGGAGTCCGACAGCTTCGTTTCTAATTCCTTCGCTTCACGGTAATACTTGTCGATTTCCTTCAATTCAGTCTCGTATTGCGCTTTGATTGCAAGCCCGGCATCCATACGATTGCACAGAGCGGTGTACCGAGCAATAACACCGTGCACCACGAGATCCCATGACTCCGCAACTTTGCTGAACTCTGGGCCCGTAGCAAAGCGAAACGGCCCCACGCCTTTCACCAACACATTGGAGTCAGGTTCTCTTGTTTCAAATTTCTTGCAGTCCAGGAGAGCATCCGATGCTTCGACAGGCACAACATCATATATCCACGGCAAAATGCCGATACCGAGTGCAACAACTACTACCCTCCGGTGAATGACCTCCTTTTTGGTTCCGACCTTCGCTGCAAATACCCTCATCACCAACCCTTATCGACGCCGACGTTTTTCAATTGCTGCCCCCATGTCGTCCATCTGCTTTTCCAAATCCTTTTGCACCACGTCCAGCCGTTTCATCAACGTGTCGATGCTATAGGGACGCAGCGGCGGAAGTCCCGGGCCTGTTTCCGGCTTCGCTTCCGGTTGGTTCTCTAATACTCTTGCTGGTTGATTTGGCTTTGACAATGCACTTTCTGGTAGATTCTCAGCGCTTCCGGCTTTCTGATCAACCGAGGCATAGGCCACATACAGGCCTTTCTTCGCCAACCACTCTCTGGCAACACTGGATTTGATCGCAAAATTTACACCAGTGACGGCCACCCCATCACCGGCACGAGATATCCGGGCGCCGGATGAGTTAATTCCCACTTGATGCCCTTGGCTGTTTATCAAGGGCCCGCCAGAGTTTCCGCGATTAATACTTGTTTCGGTCTGAAAGATGTCTTTCCCCGGAACATTTTCAAAGTTCTTCCATTCAGCACTTATGACACCTGTGGTTAAGCTCCAGAGCCCGCCTTGCTCAGGATGGCCAATCGCAAATACCCGTGACCCAATTGTGGCCCCAACTGGATCCGCCAGCGGCAACACCGGTAAGGGCGAAGCCGGTGGGGTGATTTTCAGAATGGCAAGATCTAACCCGCGATCATACCCTAACACCGTAGCTGGATACCGTTCAGTCAAATTATCCAGATTATCTTCATCCCCGATCGGTCGATCAGGCTTCAGGTAGACCATAATTATCTCTCTAGGCGCGTTCGTCTTAGTGTTCAGAATGACATGTGCGTTGGTCAATATCACTCCGCGAGCATCTATAATGGAGCCAGTGCCCTGCCCCCCACTCCCATCAGACATCACTGCCTGAATGAACACCACAGCCGGTGAGGAGGCCGCATAGATCTGTTCTGATGAAAGTTCTGCTGCATTCACCGAACTTCCTGACACCACAGCCGCTGTCAGCGCAAGCCAAAAACTGATCTCCTTGAGTTGCTTATACAGCACGACAACTCCACACATATTGGTCATCCCTTCTCTGTAGAACTTTCTCAGATGCTTGTCATGGTTTGCTGTCTATGATTTCGAAAGTCACCTCCTTCGCACTGCGCAATCCGTCTCGATCAGCGATACTGATACGGATTGTGTGCTTTCCAGTAGGCAGCTGGGCCGCAGGAGCACGAATACCATCCTCTGTGGCATAGGTCCGTACCCGGTCAGTAATATCAATGTCGATCAATTTGATCACGCTCACTTTGAGACTTGCTGGATCAACCGGATTCATCTTGGGCGTAAACTTGATATCGACCTCTACCGGAGACGGCATACTGCTCCCCTCCGGTGGTTTACGTACCTCAATCTTAGGTCCGAGGCTGGACGCTGCACTGAACTGAGTCGGACCGCGTTCCAACTTACCTCTTGCTGGTGCCATCGCTGCCTCTTCCGGCGTAATCAGCCACAGCTCTTTGTCACCGGCAGATTGTACTGGCCCAGGCACCAAAAGAAAGCCGACCCCGATGACAATGGTAACGAAGCTCATACCAATGTGGCTTGCACTGCACATGATGCCCCTCTTTATACTCCCGCTAGTTCTGTTTTCTCTTCTCCAACTCTTTATTCAGCTCATCATGGGCCTTATCAGCATTTTTCTGGACATACTCTCGAAGGTTCGCATCCAACTGCTTAAACTGCCCGCTTGCAGCCGCATAGTTTTTCATGACGTTCTTAAACTCCTCGATGTCAAGTCTGGCCAGTGCAAAGGCTTCATTCTTGAGGGGATGTTCCCAGTATTCGACAATCTGTACGCCGACAAGCGTCGCGTCCGTCACTTGTTTCATTGTGTCTTGGACACGTTGCTCCACATCATGCTGTGAAAAATCACCCGCTGTTGTTTCCGCCATATACTGTTTATTGAGGCCAGCCACATACACTTGGAGCATCGCCGCCAGATCGTTCCGAGCTTGAGCGCCTGCGGATTTCCGTCGCAAGGTGGGATTAATAATACCGGATACACTCCCTACTCCCTGTAACACGCGCCGGCCCTCGATAGTCTCCCCTCCACCTCCCTTCAGCACCCATGAAGGTAGTCCCTTCACATCCTGAAGAGGCGTATCGACACGACCCATCCCCCCGGCCTCCTGCCCCATCGGCTTTTGCTGCGCGCAGCCAGTTACCAGCAGCAGCACAAGTGCGGTTCCAAGGCTCGCGAACAGACCCATTCCGATCCTAGCTTCATGCTTCATTATGGCTCCTCCTGGCAGAATAATAGTTAAACGATTCAAACTTGCTACTGGCGGCCTCTATCACGCCTCACACTCGCTGGCGCATCTACTGAATCCTACTGGAGAAGAGATTGTCATACACCTTCGCTTCTTCGCCCAACACCAACAGCTCTTGCGTCAAAACGGAAACATTCGTGGGCAGTGCAACGATGCTATCCAGAAGTCGCTTCACACGCTCGTTGGCCCTCCTGTCCCCATATCTATTGCTCTGTGCAGCAATCTGCTTGACCTCTTGGTCCCAGTTCGATCCCGCCTGCTCCATGTGATATCCCGCAATCGCCAGGAGAATTTCCGATTGGCACAAGGTTCCCTGAACCGCGTCTACCGCTGTTTGTATGTTCACCGCCAACGCACGCTCCTCCGGTTCAAACGCTCCCATCTGAGTCTTGATCTGCGACATCTCAAGATCCAGCTTCTTCAGCTCCGCTTGATAGGCTTTGACGGTGGACTTGAACTCCTCTTTTTGAACAGCAAGCTGCGCCTTTAGATCTTCAATCTCTTTGGCATTCGTTTCTTGCCCACCAGCGAAGTCCCCATTCTCCTTAGCTTTCAGGGACTGGATCCGCTGGATAAGTTCCGCTATATCTCGACGTTCCTTCTCTTTCTTCTCCTCGGCTTGAATGACCGCTTCCCGTACCTGCAGAATTTGGGACTTATTCTCCGCCAGAGACATAACCGCATCGAACAAGCTTGGATAGACCTCTGCTGCCTTGCCGGCTATTCGCCCGGCAAAGAGTTCTGCTTTTGGCTCAAACGCCGGATTGTATTGTAGGATGCGGTAAAAGACCTTGGTAAAGGCCGGACTAGAGTTTGCCCCTAACACCTTCGTTGCCAACGTTTTCACATCTACCTCGGTCGGAGCAGCCACTCCCATCTTGCGGGGTGCCGAGAGATCAGGATATTGGCTAAACAAGACAGTCTGCAGGTACATCGCCTTCAGTTTCAGCGCCGTGGTCGGAACTGCCGCGCCACCGTAATAGATCGGGTCCAGCTGCAGCTTCTGCCGGAGCATTGTTTCCTCAGCTGGCGGGACGCTCCCGCTGACCTTGACAGGCCACTCCGAACCACCCGAAATCGGCAGCGTACGGAGAATGAGACTACCAACCTCAATAATCCTAGCTGCCGTATTCACTCGATCCAAAGATGCCTCAATGCTCGGCCGTTCTTTGAGCATGAACAGGACTTCCTTCGTTGCATCAAGCGATACACATTTAGGAGAAATATGTATTGGCAACTGAAATGGATTGATCATAGACGTGGGAGTGACGGATAGGTTGGACAATGCCCCTCCCGTGGGAAGCGTCTCACAACTCGCTAATCCAAGGCACAGCGCACATGCCACAATGACTCGTGGCGTCTTATGAAGCTGACGGATAACCGGTTGTTTCATCGTCTCTTCCCTCTCATCTGTTAGGCGCACCCTGCGCACCCGGTGAAATGACGGTTCCAAGGCCCTCCCCTTCACTTTCACTTGCCCTTTGCTTCAGCAAGTACTATGCCCTGATAGGTACAATTTCGAGCCACCTGAAAAGACTGCGAATGACCAGGCCGATACCTCACCAGACTGACCCCTCTACTCAGTGATTCCCTGCATCATGAGGGGAATCTTCCCGGCATGAGAACCTTACTCTGACCCCTCCATACCCTTTTCAATGATCGGCTTGGCTTTGTCAAAGCACGATTTGGCGGCTTGCTGATCGATCAGATGGTCTTGCCCAATCTTGCCGGTTCCCTGACATGCCACATCAAACGAAGCAATCAGGCGATCCCTAAACCGTACATTTCCCACCAGCTTGTAGATCCGCCGCTTGAATTCCGCCGTGGCCCCTTCCTTGTCCAGTACGACTTTGTAACCGGCATAAATGATGTCGGCCGGCTGCTGACAAGGAGCCTGCATTGGATATTCGGCACAAATATTATGGTGGCTATCAGCCGCCACCAGCTTATTTCCGACGTTTTTAAACAAGGTATCGAGATGACCTCGGATAGCGTTCGCCGTGTCGCTCGGCACCTCCGACCCATCGATCAGCATGAGCTGTTTGAACCTAAAAAGCTTGTGCAGTTTTTCGATCAGTTTTCGCTTAGTCTCTTCGACTGCAGCTTTCGAAATGACTGCCATCACATGAACGATACAATTGGATCGCTCTAAATATCGTTCCTGAATTCGTGACCCTTCCAAAGTCTGGTCAACCACCTGCGTTGCCAACAAATCGACTTGCGTTTGTGTTTCCTGACTGAATCCAGCCTTGCCTTGTTCATTTCTTTCAGAAATGAACTGTGTGGTCGTTTCCTTGACCGACACCGAAATCTCGGCAGCCAAAGCAGTCCGCGCATTTTGTTCCGCTGCCTGTATTTGCTCAGGAGGACTGAGCTTTCCATTTGAATTGGTGGCAGATGACACACCGACGTAATCACTCGTGGCCGGACGCTTAAGAATCCATGCAGGCGACGGCTGCTCCGGAAGGAAACTGCACTCATCACCACCGAACAGCACCTTTATCATTGGTTCAGCATTAGCAGGATGGTCAACGCCCTGTGCCAGAACAGACATCGCAAGGAGACAAAACGATACTACGCAAGTGGCCCGCCAACTCCTGGCCCGAACATGCTGAGCGGGGCGGCTCCAATTCTTACTCTGATTCATCTGGATTATTCCCTCGCTTTTCTAGCCGCCTCGATCTCGACCATGGCACCGGCTGACTTTTCAGCATGGATAAGCGCTCGTGTATAAAGTTCATCTTGCTCCAATTCAGACGCCTTTTTATAATCGGCGACTGCTTCCCGAAATTTTCCCAGCCCTTCGTGCGCAATACCTCGGTTGTACCAAGCACGATGTTTCCCAGGATCTTCTTTGACCTCGTTCGTCCAAATCTCAGCGGCAAGCTGCCAATTCTTATCGCGCAGCGCAACCAGTCCTGGATCGCTTTCGCCTCGTGGGCGAACCTCCCGTATTTCCGACTTTTTGCCCGGCACAAAAATGGCTGCGAAACGCTGTATTACCCGACTCACTAATGTCGTGCGCACCTCTTCCGTCGAGGCTCCAGGTCGATTCGTTTCTTCTTTGACTATCTCTTGACGCAATTGTTTCCCGCCATGCGAGAGCACCATGGTTGCGTTGAGCACGCCATGTCCCATCCGTACCGTACAGGTATCAACTTTCCCATAGATATCGAGAGGACCTTCCAAATCAAGCAACCCCGGGATCGTAATCGTAAATCCTCCATTAGCCGCCCGTGCATGAACTCCATTTTGCAGTTCGCCCGCACATTCGGTTGGCCCTTCAAACTTCTGGACATTGACCTCTTTGATGTTCCCTGGAGGCTTGAACTCTGGTGAAACAGGCACCTCAACAATGACACGGTATGTTTTGCAACCGCTGAGGGAGACAAGGATCGCCACAAACAGGACCACTGCACTTGCCTTTACCCACTGCTCGATCGCCTTAAGTCCCTGCCAGCCTTCACATGGAATCTGCTTCCATTCCATACAACCCCTCCTAAATTGAAGCAACATATGAACACAATCTCTGTCGACAATATCAGGCACAGCCCGAGCAAGCCCGTTACATCAGACGATCTATAAAAAAGTGGCCTTGGGAGTTGCTGTTCAGGGAAAGGAGCGAGCCGACTCTGTGCGACCGACGGAACACCATGCCAAATGGTCTCAAATTTCCTGGATTGTAATGAGAAACCGACTAAACCGGCAACAAGAAAATGGAGAGTGTTCATAACTTTGTGCTACGCATAAGAGCTTATAATGATGAAATAGGTCGGGAGCTAAGTCGGATTACTAGATGCCACACTGAAGCTCCCCTAACCCTTCACCCCTCTTACACCTGGTTCCGCCGCTTGCACGCCGGATGAGGCGACAGGATATCCCGCCGCCTCATCCACACAACCACTAGAACGGCGTAAAGGTCAGCGTACCATTCAACGTGATTGGTAGAGCCTCTCTCCCTGCTTCTAGCACTGCGTTCACGAATGTTAAGGTGCCAGCCGACCTGTTCAATGTGACTCCAGGACACCCATCAGACCCGCCGCAAAACCAGGTGAAGTCGTTGCCTGGCCCTGAGTCATCGCTGACGAAAGTCACTCCTTCAAGGTCGTTCTGCGGTGAGCGTACGAAGGATAACGCTTCACCATGGAACCGGTTCGACACTTCAGCAAATGCAAGCGCCACGATGCCTATGACGTCACGAGTTTCAACCGCTTGAGGAGTCACGACAAACGTGCCACCCACACTCGCTGGGGCATTCGATACAGTCAATTGTCCCCCTCCCCCACCGGTGCCGCCACCGGTTGAAAGGATCGCGATGGTCAATGGAAGTTCTACAGTCTGTTGCGGTGTGCTAGTATCTTCCACCCGTACGGTGAACTGAGATGCCTCAGCTTCCGTCGGCGTCCCGCTAATGACTCCGGTTGAAGCATTCAGTGATAACCCCTCCGGCAAGGTCCCAGAACTGATGCTCCACGACTTGGCGCCTGTGCCACCAGTCGCCACCAAGGTCGTATTGTAGGCTGTGCCTACAATCCCTGCGGGAAGCACTGCGGTCGTAATCGCCAGCGCCTGGGCATTCGGTGTTGCGATCGTGACGGTAAACTCCTTCGTCGCTGCCCCTCCCACGGAATCAATCACCTTGGCAGTGAACGTAGTCGTACCAGCCCCTCTTGGAGTCCCAGCGATCACACCGGATAAATTCAACGACACGCCTGCTGGGGGTGGATTAGACCCCTCGGCCAGAGTCCAGGCATACCCAGGCACTCCGCCTGAAACAGCCAACGCCTGACTGTATGCGACGCCGACGGTACCACCGGGAAGAGACGTTGTGGTGATCGCTAGTGCTGGCGACACAGGGGGCGTTGGTGGAGGCGGCGCTACCCCGATAATCTCCAGCGCAAACTCTTTCGTCTTAGTCCCGCCTGTTGAATCCGTCACCTTGAGGGTGATCGTCGTCGTTCCGGCTGCCGTCGGTGTTCCAGAGATCACCCCTGCTGGATTCAACGTCAACCCAGCCGGCAGCGGATTCGACCCAGCATTCAGACTCCACACATAGCCAGGAACCCCGCCCGAGGCGACCAGGGTTTGATTGTACGCCACCCCCACCGTACCGCCTGGTAGCGTCGTGGTTGTGATAGTCAAAGGCCCTGGCTGCTTCACGAGGCAGTTCGGTAGAGTGATGTCGGTCGCTGAAGGCCCGACGTTCACGGTGTTGGAGACCGGGACAAAATTGTAGGTCTGTGAATCGAATTCAAAGAGTCCAAGCTTGGCCCGGCTGCTCTTCCGCATCGCCACCGAGAAGGTCCCATCCCCTGCCGTCGAATCGAATGCCGTTCCGGTATAGTCGATCCCTTCCGTCTGCACGAAGGCATTCGCCACCGGTTGCCCATTCGCATCCTTCACACACCCGTTGACCACAATGCTGTCGAGCACGAGATCGGCATTCCAATAGGTGACCCGGGTGACAGGTCCTTCATAAAATCGATTGGCGCCGGTGCCTTGCAGCGTGGCTACTCCGTCCTCACGCCACACGCCCTCTGCATCATCAAAGTACCACAGCGGCATGGTAGCAGGCGGATTAGCCGACTGGGTCCTGAGCGGAATGCGAATCGTCGCCGTGGTGCCTGGCGCCAGCGTATAGCGAGCGCCAGCGCCGTCGCGAACATCGACTTGCATCGCGCCACCGCTTTCAAGCGGTCGCACCGAGCCGCCACCCGCCGCAATCCCGTTGAAACCTCCCGGCATCACCCGGGGCTCCTCGGCTGGATTGATCGGCGTTAAGGACACATTCACCGACCCTGCCGGCGCTCCGCCAGCTACGGGCACCAGGCCATTGGCCGGAATCGTCACGCGAGCCGGTGAATTGGGCACGGACACGGTCCCACCTGATGTCACGGAGACGGTCTCGGTGACTCCAATCGGCACGAGCTTGACCCCAAGGTTGGTGGTCTGTCCAAACGTCACACGTGCGACCGGAAAGGCATCCGCGAATCCGTTTGCTTCCACACGCACCACCGTGCGATCTCCAGTAGGCGCAGAGATGCTAAATTTTCCATCGGCTGCAGTTGTAGTGGCTCCCGTCTCCGTCTTCACTGCCGCCCCGTTCACCGGCGCATCGTTGGCCAATGAGATGACTTGTCCTGTGACTGTGCCCACAGATTGTACGATCGGTGCGGTACTATTTTCGGCACTACCACAGCCAGCGAGCCGTAAGCAGAGCATTACGGCTACAGCAATGCTGCCCCAATGTTGTCGCCCCTTCTGAAACCTTGTCATCCACATTTCAATCCCATCCTCCTTGTAGTTCCGTGCACATCACTGTGCGACTCTCCTCTCGCCTCCCGACACCTCAGTTCAGCTTCATGAATAGAGCGCCTTCACGTCATCTCTGTCTGTCAGCTGATTAACGGTGCGCTCTATCCTGACCTGCCCTTCAGCAAATCCAAGGCCATAATCTGTGCGACTGCAAATCATTAAGAAAGCATAGTATAATCAGTGGCTTGCATGATTCTGGTGGAATCTTTCCGAGAAACTGAATCTTCAGTTGCTGCAGGGAATCCTATAAACCTCCCGGCATCCTGCGGGGAAAGCAGTCTCGGACCGGCAATCATGGTGGGGAAATGGCTTGAATGCCATTCAACAAATGGGCGTATAAGGACAGCGTGCTGTGGGTCAGCTCACCAGCAGCAGACAGCTGTGGTCTGAATTCCGATGAGAATAAGGCGCTCAGTATCTAAATAGATACTGCATCGAAATAGATACACTTGCCGCGCTGACCAAATCGGCGCATGAGAGAGGAGCGGACTCTGGCCGCGAGAAGAAGGAGCTGAACTGCTAGTGCACCACCTCTGTGTGGTGCGCATGGTCATTCGGATCCTCGCCCCAATACCCCATCCGAATCGCGTAGCCCTCCAATTCATCTGCTTCGGCGGGAAGGGAATGCGTCTGGAGATCATGAACCATCTGCAGTTTGTGTTCGACGTCGCGTAGGAATATTTAGACTGCAGTCACCCCACACCCACCCGCTCTATGGCCTCTGCATTTATTGAAACCCTTGAGGTTATCCGTTTGTGTTGAACCCTTCGACGCCTCCGTTCGTCCTGAGGCTCTCGAAGGAGAACGAGGGAACTCAGGACAGGCTTGTCGAAGCCCACCGATTGAGTTTTTCAGCAGATGGCTCACTGACCTGAAGCCCTGCCGGTCACAATGTGAGGCGGATACCTTTGTTTGGGAATTTTGTAGAACACATGCGTACTTGATAGATTGGAGGAAGGTTACCGGATCTTGAAGTCGGCAGATTGTGCGAGAGCACGACGCACTGTTCGACAGAGTTACCGTGGCCACAGTCAAGCAGCGGATTGCTTGGTCACGTCCCAGCCAGGAAACACCAGGACGGCGGGATGGCACCGTAGAACACGCGCCAGGACTTTAGCCCGTTCGACGCCCAGATTGATGGTATCGTTTTCGATGGCTGAGATCGTGGACTGCGGAGAATCTTGGCTCGTCGAGCCAACTCGCTCTGCGTGAGCCCCTGGAGTTCACGAACAATTCGAACCGATTCTCCCACTGACAGAACCACGCGCGCTTTTGTCGGACGGATGTCCTTGTGCGTCATGATTGCCTCCGATAATCGTGTGCGGTCACGTCCATGACGATGACCTGAACGAGGTGTTCCTCAACCCTATAGATCACACGATATTGCGCATTCAATCGTGACGGGCGATGGCTTGACAACATACGGCAAGCCTGCCATTTTATTGTTGAATTTTTCAACAGGCGGAGGACGTAATGGCCACAGTCAATTTCAGTGTGCCTCAAGACGTCAAAGAAGCGTTCGACAAGACGTTCGCGAGACAGAATAAAAGCGCGGTCCTGGCAGAGCTCATGCGGCAAGCGGTGGAGGAACGGCGGCGGCGAAAGCGAGTCGCAAAAGCCATCGACAAAATCCTAATATTGCGCAAACGAATGCGGCCTGTCGATGACCGCACCTTCAGCGCAGCACGGCGGCACGGAAGGCCGTGACCCGGTTCGTACTCGATGCCAGCGTCGTGATCAAGTGGCTGTTCCCTGACCGTCCTGAAGAGTCCGATGCCTTTCATGCGTTGCAGATTTTGCACTTGATCAAGGCCTCTCGCCTGGCAGTGATACAGCCACCCCATTGGCTCGCAGAAGTGGCGGCAGTGACCACGAGGCTGGAGCCAAAACGGGCGCGTGCAGCGGTGTCGCTCTTATTCGCACTAGAGTTTCAAATTTCTAGCGGCATGGACTTGTATCTGAAGGCATGTGATCTATCCGACTCGCTCAAACACCACCTATTCGATACCTTATATCATGCCGTAGCCCTCACCGAACCGGACACGATCTTCATCACCGCCGACGATCGGTATTACCGGAAAGCAGCTTCGTCCGGACACATCGTGCGCTTGAAGGATTTCACCTTGCCATCAGGTAGCAAGAGCTCATGGCGTACTAGCCGATAGTTCGGAGTCAGAATCGAAGGCCTGTGGGAAACCGCCTGGCCTGTATGTTTTCAGGCTCTATCTTGTCCCTAAGACTGTATGCCTATCGTTTTGAGCATCGCCTTGAAGATCGGCGAGGTCTCCGGTTCCAGAAAGAGCGACTGGAAGGTCCCGTGCACAATCTCTGTATGGCGTTGATGATCCGCATGAAAAGACTCGACCGCTTTCTTCCGATCCTCGGTGCTATACCCCATCCGAATGGCGCACTGCTCTAATTCCTCCTGCTCGGCGGGAAGGGAATGTGTCTGGAGATCATGAACCGTTATGTAACTTGTGTTCGACATCGCATAGGAATATTTAGACTCCGGTCAACGCGTACCCACCCACTCTATGACCCCTGGATCTATTTCCGCAGTCGTTTCACGAGAGCGGCTGCTCGTGCAATGCATCCGAGAGCGAAGGGCCAGAGGACACTTCGAGGCTCGTGTGACTGTGCCTGTGGTGTGGATAGGTCGGCAGGTCCCGTGCAGCAGGATCGCGCGCGTTGTCGTATGGAAAGATGAGACTGCCGGTTGCCGTCACATAGTGGTAGGCGTACTTAAGCCTGATGCTCATGGGGTTCAGCTGGAGGTATTCCTTAAAGTGAAGCACCGTCCCATCGGAAAACCTCGCCGTGCCCTTTACAATTCCTGCTACAGGCGGGCGATCTTCATATCCGAGGGAGTGTGAGACGACATGAGGTGTTTCAAGAATAGCGGTGCGAATCTTCGACGCGTAGTCGGCTACCGACATACTTCAAGCTGTTCGAGATGCTGAAGGGTATCTTGCAACGTCCGACGTAGCTCCAACTCACCTTCCAAGTCCAACAAGTCCTGTTCATTCTCTTCCCCTCTTGTAACCACCCCCCTCAGGACTTGTTCAACGGTAACCCCAAGCTGTCGGGCAAGCGCCGTGATCCGACCTTCTGAGATCGCGAGACTATCGCGCGTGAGTTTCTTTTCCATCTCCAAAGCCTCTTTCACCAGGGGAAGGCTCTGCTCAGGAGACGGCGTCTTGATCTGAATCGTACTCATATCCCTCACTGTGAAGATAAGACAGGAATCCCAGCACTGATGTCCACATAGAGACGCTAGCAGAGGCAATCAGGGCTGTCAATATTGCGCAGTCAGTCTGGTTCGGTCAGGCCACCTCTGCCATTATCGAGGATCCGCCAGGCTCCTCCATCACGCCAGAATACAGGAGATGGCAGGATTGCCTATCGATGGACCTTCTAGCCTCTCAGAAGAGCCTCGTCTACTTCGAGCCACTGATGAGACGAAGCGTCGTCTTGAGAACCGGCGAGGTCTTTGGTTCCAGAAAGAGCGACTGGAAGGTACGATGGACCATCGTCGTATGTCGCTGATGATCGGCATGGAAGGCCTCAACCGCTTTTTCACGATCCTCGGCCCTATACCCCACCCGAATCGCGCATTTTTCTAATTCGATATCATCATCCGGCAACGCATGAGTCTGGAGATCGTGAACCATCTGCAATTTGTGCTCAACATCGCGCAGAAATATATAGGCATCGGTCAGTTCATCGCGTTCTCGAACCGAGAGCAGTTTCTTGTTGGCCATTCGCTTGAGGGAACCGAGCGTACTCCGATCCAGCAACGTTGGCACCTTCCGCCCAGCCAGAACCTGGATGGTCTGTACCAAAAATTCAATCTCCCGAATGCCTCCGGTTCCCAACTTCACATTGCGTTGTGTATGGCCACGGTCGGTCATTTTGGCGTCGATCATGTCTTTGACCGCGCGAACGTCCTGCACAATCGCGATCGCTGCGTCTCGATCCAACTTTCCTCCGGTACCAAGCACAAACGGCTTGATCAACTTGAGAAACGCGAGGCCTACTTCGTGCGAGCCGGCAACCGGCCAGGCCTTGAGCAACGCCAATCGCTCCCAGGCTTGTCCCCTCGCCGCATAATAACGCTGATATTCCTCCAGGGAGCGGGCTAATTGCCCCACGGAACCCTCGGCCCTCAGGCGGAGATCGACCCGAAAGATGTGTCCTTCACGACTTGGTTCAGCCAATACCCTCGTCAATTCGCGGGCGAGAATCTCAAAGTACTCTTCATTGGAAATACCGACGCCAGGGGGGGCGGGAGCCCGTCGACCGTTCGAGACTCTGGTTTCGCCGCCGTGCGCCTCATAGAGGTAGATCAGATCGACATCGGAGCTGTAGTTCAACTCATGTCCACCGAGCTTGCCCATCCCAATGACGGTGAACCCGGTCTCGACCCATCGCCCTTTTCCGGCCTGATGCATCGGCACACCATATTGTTGGCGCAGATCGGCATCGATGATCTCGTACGCGGCATGGATCAGCACACAGGCCAAGTCCGACAATGAGGCGGTCGTCTCCGGTACCGTGGCCCGCTTGAGCAGATCCCGAACGCCGATGCGCAACATTTCCCGCCTTCGAAAACGGCGGAGAGCATCCAGTTTCGTTTCTTTTGCCGCCAGGTGCCCGATGCTTTCTCGAAGGGCCCGCTCAAGTTCTTTCCTCGTCGGCGCGCGCGAGAGCACGTCTTCTTCAGCCAACCAATACACCAACATTGGATCTCGGATAAGCGTAAAGGCCAACGCATCGCTGTTGCCGAAAATTGCGCACAGTAGGTCAAGCATGCGCGGCCACGTCCTCAAGTAGTCGAGCAATGACGCACGCGAGACACTTCCGAACAGCCGCTCCCAATGATTGAGGGCCTGGTCCGGATCGGCTGTCCGTGAGATGGCCTCCAACATCATCGGCAGAATCTCAGCCAGCCGATTGCGCTGCAGTGGATCACCGGCCATCGCCTCGAGATTCCGATCCGCCAAATCAAGGTCCCGCAGACCATAGGCGGATAAAATGGCTCGCACCTGCTCAGCATTCCGCTTGGCAGCCAGCAACACCGGCGTGGGGTCCGGCGCACGCGACGCTGTCGGTGCTCCCGGCACTTGCGCCTCTGGCCATATTCTTGGGATGCCTGCCTTCTCAGACTTTCGTTTCACGGTTCACGGTTCCTGCGTATAGCGCGGCATTATACTGACAGGTTTCTCTACGCACAATGAACCCATTCGGGTATACTGATGTTCATGCCAGATCGCGTCGCACTACTCAACACCGTCCGCCCGCTGTGCCCTGATGTGCCACCCGATCTTCTGCAGGATTTCTTTGCCCGTCTGGATCAAGAATACTTCCAACGATTCACCCCCTCAACGATTGCCGAACACGTCCGCCTCACGGCCCAACTGACGCCGGAGCACCTGTGCGAAGTGGTATTTGCCGAACAGCCTGACCAGCGGTGTGTGATCACAATCGTCGCCTATGACTACTTCTCTGAATTCGCAATGATTTGCGGATTGCTCTCAGCCTTTGGGCTGAACATTGAAGAAGGCGATATCTATACATTTTTAGAAAAAACTGCTCCCTTATCCGCTCGGACAAGTTGGAGCGAGTATGGACCGCGGGTTCGTCCCAAGGCCACCCCAGGCTTGACCCAGAAGAAGATCGTTGATGTGTTCCGTGTACATCCAGTCCCTGGGGTGGAGTTAGGAGCGGACCAACAACATCAGCTGACTGCGGCACTCTCCTCGGTGATCACCCTGCTGGACAAAGGACACTTTGAGGAGGCACGCTTGACCGTGAACCGTCGCCTCGTGGAACAACTCGGCAAACGCCGAGGCTCTTTCAGTGGCCTGCTCCATCCCGTGCAGATCACCTTCGACAACAGTCAATCACCCGCGGACACGGTTATGGAGATTCGGTCGGACGATACGCCGGCCTTCTTGTACGCTTTTGCCAATGCTCTTGCAATGCGGAATGTGTATATCTCCAAAGCGCAGTTTGATGTTGAAAACGGGAAAATTCATGATCGCTTTTATGTCCGCAATCGCCACGGCCAGAAGCTCACCGATGCGACCGATCAGCAGCAGTTACGCCTTACAGCCGTCCTCATCAAGCAGTTTACCCATGCCCTGACCTGGGCTCCGGATCCGACCAAAGCGTTAGAAGCCTTCGACCAATTTCTCGATCTGACGGTCCAGCAGACAAAAGGCAAGGCTCAGCAAGAAGCCTTGGCCTTTCTGAGCGACAAAAAAACCTTTCCGCTGCTTGCCCGCCTGCTCGGCGCCAGCGATTTCCTCTGGGAGGACTTTCTCCGTCGTCAACACAGTAATCTTTTACCCCTGCTGCAAGACTACCGGGATGCTCCCCTCATCACTCCGAGAGCCACGCTGCGCAAGGAACTGGATCGTCTGGTCAACCGTGCCAAAACCGATGCAGATCGGAAAGCCGTGCTGAACAGCTTCAAGGACCGCGAAATGTTTCGTATCGACATGAAGCACATTGTCGAACCGGACACAGCCCTGCCTGATTTCTCCGCCGCCCTCACACAGCTGGCCGAAACCATCCTTGATCGAAGCTTAAAGGACTGCCAAACCAAGCTGAACAAATTGTATGGTCCACCGCGACTGGCCAATAAGAAGCCCTGCCCCTTCACCGTCCTCGGCTTGGGAAAATTCGGAGGGAAAGAGCTGGGCTATGCCTCCGACATCGAGGTCTTGTTCGTCTACGGAGATACCGGCCGGACCGGCGGGAAACACCCCATCGACAACAGCGAATACTTTGAACGGCTGGGATACGAGCTCCTTCAATGGATCGAAGCGAAACAAGAAGGCATCTTCCATGTGGATGTCCGCCTTCGGCCTCACGGCGGAAAGGGCTCGCTCACGAATCCCTTCGATGAAATCGCCAAGTACTATAGTAACGAGGGGCTTGCCGCACCATTTGAACGCCAGTCGTTGATCAAACTGCGCCATGTCGCCGGTGATCCGGATCTCGGGAAGCGGGTGGAAATCCATCGCGACCACTATGTCTATAGCGGCCAAGCATTGGATCCAACGATCGTTCTCGATGCGCGCCGTCAACAGCTGAAGCAACTCGTGGAACGAGACACCGTGAACTTGAAGCACAGCCAAGGCGGGATCGTTGACATTGAGTACGCCATCCAATATCTCCAGATTAAACACGGACAGCGCCTCCCCATCTTGCGGACCCCCAACACCATGCAGGCCCTCGCAGCGCTTGTCGATTGTGGAATGGTGACCAGACAGGACGGCGAGATGCTGCGCAAGGCCTACTTTTTTATCCGGATGCTTATTGACGGCCTTCGTATGGTCCGTGGTAACGCCAAGGATCGCGTCCTTCCACCTGTCGATTCGGACGAATTTATCTTCCTGGCCCGCCGTGTCGGGTACACCACCGACGACTGGCAAGCGGGCGCCCGCCACCTTCAGACCGATATCGCCCAGCACATGGCACTCACCAGAGAGTTCTTCGAACGGACATTCGGCAAAATATAAGCCCATCTGAGCCATACCTCGCTGATCTATGTATGACTCGGATACGTGCCGTAGAGCACACGAGTTTACCCTGTGCGAAACAGGCGATAGCTCGATTTAATGACTAGCTCAACAGCTGTCACGTTCGCACTCATCCTGATAGTTGAAAAATCCCCCAGCCTAGCCGATGATGATGGGGGGAAACAATCTGGGTGAGTATGGTCCACACGGTGGAGGGGGAATAGATGACCCTGCGCATCGGCCATCGCGGTGCCGGTGGTCACGCACCGGAAAACACCCTTGCCGCTATTGAGTGCAGTATGACCCTCCATGCGCACCTCGTCGAAGTTGATGTACGGGCAACCAGCGACAACCAACTGGTTCTGCTGCACGATGCAACGCTCGACCGCACCACCAACGGCCATGGCCCGATCGTGAGCCAGCGCTGGAGCGACCTCCAAGAAATCCGAGGCCATGACGGACAACCGCTCCCACTCCTGGCCGATGCACTTCGTACAGCATCCGGACGGATCGGCATGCTGATCGAGATCAAGGCAGAAGGGATTGCCAAACAGATCTGCCGTACGGTCCGAGAGGTCCAGTTTAGTGGGCCCCTCATCTACGCCTCATTCTTCCATGATGAATTGCTCGCTGTCCGCCGTGAAGAGCCCTTGGCACAGACCATGGCCCTCATCGAAACCATGCCCGTCAATCGAACCGCCTTCGTGGTGGACGCTCAAACCACTCATGCTGGCGTGGCGTTCGAGACGCTCACACCGTCATTTCTCAAGACGCTTCACGACCGATCACTCCGAGTCTTCACTTACACCGTCAACGAACCAGCCGACATCCAGACCGCCAGAGCCATGGGCGTCGACGGCATCATCTCCGACTATCCAGAGCGCTTGCTCTGAATTCATAACCTGCGATACCTGAAAGGACCCGGCAGAAAGCTTTCCCTGCCTGATTTTGGCTCCCCCAACAGGCCATGCATTTTATTCCATTGTGAAAGGGAGTGATGAGGCGCGGCATTCTATTACCAGCTTTTCTAGTTACACTCATTGACACATTCCCTTTGGCGCAGTAGCCTATCCTCATGACACATCCAAACCGCACAACGTGAATGGAAAGGGAAACCCACGATGACCTATCGATGGAGTGCGCTGTGCCTATGCCTATTCCTCGTGGCCGCAGGCTGCGGCGGCAACAGGGCTGAGATCAAGGAAGACCGCCTGACGGTCGGGAAGGTGCAGGGCGAAATCAAAGTCGGCATGTCTGCATCGCAGGTCGCCGAACTCCTGGGAAGCCCCAATATCGTGACAACTGACGACAAGCGTCGCGAGGTCTGGATCTATGACAAGGTGTCGACCGATCGCGTGGATACGTCCAGCTCATCCTTTGCGGGCATCATTATTCTCGGCGCCGCATCCCGCGACAGCGCCAGCTCACAACGCCAACGGACACTGACAATCATCATCAAGTATGACGAAGAAAAGAAGGTCCGGGACTTTGCCTACAACTCCACACAGTTCTAGCCTGCGTTCCTTATCCGGAATGCAGCGAACGTTTACGGCAATGGCCTGCCTTGCCATGTCGAGCCCAATCATCGGGTGTATGGCGCAGACGCAACCGACTGAACTGTTTCAGCTGGAACAGGAGAGCGCCGCCAATCGAGCCATGCAAACCCGCCTCTTCGAGACCAGGGATGGAACGGAGTTGCTGTCCGCCTCAGCCGCAGTTCTCCAGGACTTGGGTTTCCAGGTCGAGGAAAGCGTGCGCGAGGTTGGGTTTCTGCGAGCCACAAAAGAACGAAGCGCGCGGGAGTACGGCCAAGACATCACCCGCTTTGTCGTCTTTCTCCTGAGCACGCCGCTGATACTCGTGCAACAACCTCCGATCGTCATGCCCGTCGATCTGCATCAAAAAATCGCCGCCACGCTGGTTACCCGACCGGTCAATCCGGAGACCACCCGCCAGGAAGTTAGGGTCATGTTCTACCGAGTCGTGTGGCAAGGAGGGGGATCATCTGGACAACAGGGCATTCCACCGGGCGAACAGCGGATGGAAATGCTGCGCGACGCTGTGATGTACCAGACCTTCTTTGCAAAATTGTCAAAAGCCGTGTTTCTGGAACCATTCGCACTCTGACCTCGAGGTGATGATGAAACTGGAGAACGTGGGAGGAATTCTTGCCGTCGTTGGTCTTGTGCTCTTCCAAGGCTGCGCGGCCCCGCAACCCACTCCAGACCTCCTGGCCCCGACTGAAGCGCAGATGAAGATTCGGAGTGTACAAACTCGGTCCTTCGATATCACGGATCGTCAAATGGCCATGCGTGGCGTCATGGCGGCGCTGCAGGACTTAGGTTTCATCATCGAGAGAGCCAATGAGCCCTTGGGGCTGGTGACGGCGGCGCGGTTCGCCGAACCAAACTTCTACGATGTCGTCGGCGTGACCGTCACGGTGCGTCCGGAATCCGAAGGGTGCATGCTGATTCGCGCAAACGCGATCTACAATAACAAGCCCATCGAAGATCCTAAGGTGTACCAGAATTTCTTCGCCACGCTGGAACGTTCGCTCTTTGTAACCAAGAATTAATGGACGCGGTCTCTCATCAGAGAATTGTTGAGAAACACCTCCCACCTCTCCACTGGTTGGGCCGGCTGAACTACTGGCTCCTCGTCCTCCTCTGCCTGTTGTTGCAGGGATGCCCGACACCCTACGAACTGCGGCATGTCAACCAATGGGACTCACGTGAGCAAATTTGGCGTTCCGAAGAAAGCCAAGTCAAGATTCGCACCGCACAATCACGCGTGTTTGATACCGCGGATCGGCGTAAGATGCTGGCGACGATCGTGTCCACGCTGCAGGACTTGGATTTTAAAGTGGAAGTACTTGATGAAGAACTGGGCCTCATATCCGGCAAGAAATATGTCGAGAATGAGCAGGTCTATGGCCTTGACTTGAGCTACCTGTTGTATCAACCCGACACACTACTGGTTCTTAACCGTCATGACCGCGCATGGGGTCCGTTCACTCACCGTAGTAATCTTGTCCGCTTGACAGTCACCGTCCGTACGCGCAACGCCTCGCAGCTCGTCGTACGGGCCAGCGCTCAATTTTATCTTCGGGCCGTCGAGGACCCTGCGCCCTACCAGCAATTCTTCCGCACGCTGGAGCAAGCCATCTTCCTGGAAGCCCACGCCGTAGAATAGCTCGTGTAGGGTCTCACAACCCCGTTCGTTCAAAGACACTCCGCCATCGTACTAGGCTGCCATGGTGTAGGGTTGGACCATGGCCAGAGTCTCTTGCAGCTGGGTTCGGGCTTCCGTGAGGAGTGCTGGAAGGTTGCTCAGCGCAAACCCTGTCGCGGCGATGGCCTGGGGGCTAGCCGGCAGGGCCGAAGGACGCCGAGCAGGATCGAGTTCCTCGTAGTCGGCAACAACACCGGCTAGATGGACAACAGATGCCAGCACAATGAATTCACCGGCATCCTTTGGGCTCAGTTGGCAACGGACCGCTTGTTCGATCTGTACAGGCAAGCCCCAGGATCGGATGAGTTCCGCTCCGACTTCTGCGAAGTCACAGCCGATATTCGACTGCTCCACTTCAGCCAACGACGCCTCCAGATACCCCGCTTCAATGAGCGCCGACTGGGCCCGCTGTGGAACGGTCTGGTACAAGACACAGTGGCCGATATCGCGTAAGAGGCCTGCCAGGTACGATCGTTCATGATTATCAACACCACAGGACTTCCCGATTGTTCGAGCCAGCAGCGCGCAGAAAAGGCTTTTTCTCCAGAACTTGGATAGATCCATCAGATGAACCGGAATTCCTGCGAAGGTTTGCCCGATGGTCGTCGTTGCAACGAAGTCGCTGATAACCTGTTTCCCAAGGAGTCGAACTGCGCCGGTCACGGTATCGACCTGCCTCAACGATCCATACGGTGGATTGTTGGCCATGCGAAGCAGCCTGACTGCGATGACCGGATCCAGCTGAAGCGCCTTGACTTGATCTCCTATGGCTGCGTTCGGATCGTCCACCACATCTCGTACACGACAATACACTTCGGACAAGGTCGAAACCGTGGTGCACGCCTGAACCAATTCACTCGCCAGTGGCATGGTGGAGCCCCTCCTTCTTGCCTGTCGATGCAGACCGGCTCTCCAGCTTCTCTATCGGTTAGGAATGGGCAAAACTATCGTGGAGGCAGGCAACGAGCCTGATGACATTCCGCCGTTACATTGGATTCTAGACCTGAGGGGCTGAATCGACCATCAGATTGCAGTTCTCTGCACGTGTCGATTCCTACGGGAGCGCCATGAACAGCACACACTGAGATCCCAATCGAAGCACTGATGGCGACCGCACGTCTCCTTACAGAGTCCCGCTCGTCACCCTTTCCCAGTACCTCCGTCTCAAGCTGGACGGGATTCTCACCGATACAGTCTCTAGCCTTTATCGGGGACCCCCTATGCCTTCGGCCACTGACTCGACCCTCATCGATTCGATCCGCCCTCGGCTTCATCCAAAACTGAGGCCACTGTTCGATGAATCCAGCCGTTGCCTGCCGATCCTCCAATCCACTTGCCAGCAAATCCTCAATGACACAAACCAGCAGTCCAGCCTCGACAATCTGGTCCAACTGATCAGCCGGGACCATGGGCTAACCTGCAAAATCTTGCAAGTAGCCAACAGTATTGCTTACAGCCCGCAGCAGACCATCGTCGCCATTCCCCACGCCGTGAGCTGGCTTGGACTCGATACCGTTCGTACGCTGGTCGCTGCCGCACATCTGGTCGAACAATTGAAACATTGGCCGGCTCGCCAGCAGGAACTCCGAACCTTGATTGCCAAATCCCTCGTCGCCGCCACCTACGCCAGTGAGTTCGGAAGGGCTCTCAACTACCCGCAGCCCGGTCAATTGTTTACCGCGACACTCCTGTATTCGATCGGAGATTTAGCCATTGCCTACCAAGATCCAGATTTCTTTGTAGCACTCCAAGCAATTTCCCGGAAAACGAAACACCCGGCCGAGCGTATTTCTCGGGAGACCCAGCTCATCGGTGTCCCTCGGATGACCTTGGCGAGAGCCTTGGTCCGATTGTGGATGCTACCGGACAACCTCGTGGACCTTTTCGACAGTGCCGGAGAATTGCCGGTTGGGCGTTGGCAGAGCCTTCCACAGATGTATCGAGGCCTCGTCCTTGGTTCGATCCGGCTCGTCGACGCGATCACGAATTCCGATTCCTCCACGGCTGTTGAAGATTCGAAACAAACGCTCCAGCTCGGAAGCGGGTTATCTTCACAACGGTTTTCAGAGGTGCTGAGCCAGGCCATGGACCGAGGTCATCAGCTCACCCGCTCCATGGGGCTGGCGGTCGACTCATTTCACGACCCACTGGTGACGCCGAGCGGGAAGAACCTCACTGAATCCACTGCTCCCCAGCTATCAACCAAAACACTCCCCCCTGAGAACCCCATACCCGCTCCGCAGAAAGCCTCACGCAACCAGGAGGAGCTATCAGTCCCTATTCGGAACAACCCATTCGAAACACTTCAGGTCTTTCAGAACTCGTTACAGGGTGCGATTGACCTGAACAGCCTCCTTGGAATGTTTACCCAATCGCTGCACCGGGACGCGGGATTAGGCCGTATCGGGTTGGCCCTTCTCAACCCAAATGATAGTGATCTTCTGGTCGGAAAGTTGGCGCTGGGTGTCACTCCTCTCGCACCGTATCTCTCCTCCCTTTCGGGTTCACTCAGCCGAGAACATCCCTTCTTCCTCTCGATTCTTAAACGTGTCGAGCCACTCCTGGCTTCAAACCTTTCGAACCAGCCGACAGGGTCCCTGAAGCAGGAATTTCGCGATGTTTGGCACCCCACCTCGGCAATTCTCGCCCCACTGCGAGTGGGAGTGAGACCCATCGGCCTCGTCTACTGTGACCGGGGACCGGACCGCCCACCCATGCACCCTCAGGACTACCAGGCCTTCCAGTTGTTCTTTGCTCAGACAACATTGGGAATGAATCGCTTAGCCGGCATACTCTAGCCTGATGCTGAAGCGGAAGCAGAAGGGCAGGCGGTCGAACGATGGCAAAGACACGTCGCTACCACCTGACGACTAGGCGACGAACCGCGTGATCGAGGCTGGATTCGGTTCAGTTCTCGGACAGATTTCAGCTCAGCTATGCCGCTACGGCCTGCGGATAAACCAGTGCGAGCGTCTCGTTCAACTGGGTCTGAGCATCCCTCAGCAGTTCCGGTAGATTAGTCAGCACAAAACCTGTTTCCTTCATGGCCTGCGGGTGAAACGGCACTTCGGCGGGTCGCCGCTTCGGGTCACGCTCCTCATAGTCAACGACCTCCCCGGCCAAATGCACGATGGACGCATGTTGGGCATAGTCACCGGCCTCGTCTGGGCTCAGCTGATGCCGGATAGCTTGTTCAATCTGTATCGGCATCCCCCAGGATCGGACAAGTTCAGCCCCCACTTCTGCAAAGTCACAGCCAATGTTTGACTGCTCGACCTCGGCGAGGGAGGCATCCAGATAGCCCGCTTCAATGAGTGCGGACTGGGCTCGCTCCGGAGCATATTGGTAGAGCACGTAGTGACCCAGGTCTCTCAGCAGTCCTTCTACAAAGAACCGCTCGCTGTCCTGGATCCCACAGGACTTCGCAATTTTTCCGGCCAGCAGCGCACAGAGTACACTTCGATGCCAAAACTTCGAGACATCCATCAGTTGAATCGGCACTCCGGCAAAGGTCTTACCGACCGTCGTCGCTGTGACGAGGTCGATGATGGCCTGTGTCCCAAGCAGACTGACAGCGCGGGAAATCGTATCGATCTGTTTTGGAAACCCATAGATGGGGCTATTGACGATGCGGAGGAGTCTAGCCGAGATCGCAGGATCCAGCTTCAGGGTCTCTGCGAGATCCTCCATGGTCGAATTGGTGTCGTCAACCACCTCCCGTACGCGGAAGTAGATCTCCGGCAAAGTAAAAATGGACGTACAGGACTGCACCAGTTCTTGTGCCGATGGCATGGTCGCGACTCCTCACCGTTAAGCGCTTCTCTCTA
>WBZQ01000376.1_pt1 | contig 36892 bp, 54 predicted proteins | sample 5204251 | NCBI WGS metagenome assembly WBZQ01 (sample SAMN12412402, study PRJNA552823) | activated sludge metagenome | isolation source: activated sludge from nitrification reactor of wastewater treatment plant... | place: USA: Virginia | collected 2017-09 | reverse complement strand
GGATTTCCATGAAGTTGGCGAACACCAGGGTCAGGATCCCCCCTTCGGTGAAGCCGCGCTTCAGGGCGAGCCAGATCACGACGCCATCATGGACCAATTGCTGAACGGGTAACCCTATGCCAGGACTCTTTCCGCCCCATCTCGAACTCATCCGCGAACGGCTCATCAAGCTCGTCGAACAACGCGAGGCGAAGGGCCGCCCGCTCAGCCTCAAGCAAATCGGCATGGGCATCGACTACAGCCCCGGCGCGATCAGCAATTTTGTGCACCGGAAAGACATCGGCAACGTCGAGGAGATCGGCGCCCGCATCAAGACCTACCTCGACCGCGAGGAGACGAAGGAAACCGCCGGGCTGCTGCATGTGCCGTTTGTGGAAACGCGGCAGGCCAAAAAAGTCCTGCAGGCGGTGCAGTTCGCGCAGCAGTACGGGCGGCTCGTGGCGCTCATCGGCGGGCCGGGGCTCGGCAAAACGCGCAGCATTCAACAGGCGTTAGAGGCCGATAAAACGGCCATTTTGATTCAGGCGAGCGGGATCATGGGCCCGTCCGGTGTGTTGCAGGATCTGTGCGACGCCATCGGCGAAAGCTCGACCGGCAAACTCGTCGCCTGTCTCAAGCGCATCCGGGCGCGACTCTCCGGCAGCGGCCGCTGCATCATCGTCGACGACGCCCATTGCCTCTCCTACAAGGCGCTCGACGTGCTGCGAACTATTTACGACCAGACCGGCTGTGGCGTCGTCCTCGCCGGCATCAAGGGGCTCAAGCGATTGCTCACCGGCACGAGTGAAGAATATGAGCAGCTCGCCTCCCGCGTCTCCGGCCGCATTTTCGAATTACCGGAATTCAACGAGGCCGATCTCGCGCTGCTGTTGGAGGCCATCGTCCACCCCAGCGACCACGAGGCGGTGATGGAATTGCTCGGCGCCGATCCGCGCACGGCCGGGTCGCCGCGCCGCGCCTGCAACGTCCTTGAGGTGGCGGGCCGCCTCGCCGAATCCGATCGTAGCAGCGACAGCAAAATCAAAGTCAAACATTTACGGGACGCAATGAAGGTGGCGGCGTGACCAAGCTCGAACGACAACTGGCCGAGACGTTCAAGGCCGCGCGGTGGTTCCGCTCGGAAGGGCAGCCCAGCTGCCCCGGCTGTTATGACGGCCGTGACCTCGATCCGCCCACGCCGATCGACGGGCAGCCAGGGTTGTTCCGCTATCACTGCCGGGCCTGCGACCGGACGTTTTCCGATCTGAGCGACACGCCGTTTCGATCCAACAGGCGGTCGATCCTGTGGTGGGCGCATCTGCTGTTGGGCGGTGACGCGCAGGCGGTGACCCACGCCAAGCTGGGAGCCTCGCAGACACGCCGCATTCTGGCCGCGGCGCCGGTCGCCGGCCGCTGGGCCGTGGCGCTCGCGCAGGCCGGAATCGACGTGACGGTGTTGCGGCGAGCCATCGATCAGCAGCAGCGGGCTGCAGGCAGCGTCCCAGTGCGGCAACCACGAGGGAGAGGAGCGAGACGATGAACCGAACACGCGAGCAGATTCTCTACGGGCACGATCGGTACATCTGTCAGGGCTGCGGCCACCGGACCGATGCGCTCTATTGCATCGTCTCCCCGAGTGGTGCGACGGCGTTCCGTTGCCGACGGTGCAAAGACCGGCGCAATGATGTGATCCGGCAGCGGCTGCCGCTGATCAAGGAGGGGGTGCAATGCCTACGCTAAATGCTCCGTGGGATGTGGTGTTGATCGGCGCACTGGTCGCCATCGTGGGGCTGGGGCTCTTGGCGGTGTGGGCGCTCTGCCGCGCGGCGGCACGGGCCGACCGCGCAATGGAAAGGATGCATCGTGAACACGTGGACTGATGCGGAACAGATGCTGCGCGAGGTGGGGCTGGCGGAGATTCGCCGCGACCGCCTCGAAGGCAAGATGAACGAAGAGCTCTCCGCCGTGAAGGCGCGCTACGCCGAGCGGCTGGCCGAGATCGATCGCGACCTGGAGCGCGCGGGCGGCCTCCTGGAACAGTTCTGCGACGCGCACCGCGCCGAGATGCAGCCCGCCAGCAACAAAACCGATGCCGGGCTCGTCTGGAAATGCACGTTCGGCAAATTGGCGTTTCGCAAATGTCCGCCGTCCATCGAGTTCACGGTGAAAAAGATCGACAAAGTCGTCGCCGCCCTGAAGGCGAAGCGGCTCACCAACTGCATCCGCACCGTGGAAGAGCCGAACAAAGATGTGTTGCTCGGGCTCGATGACGCCACGCTCGCCGCCGTGCACTGCAAGAAAAAACCAAGCGAGAAGTTCGAGGTCAAGCCCGACTACGACGAGATCGTCAGAAAGGATCAGCCATGCTGAAGCCGTCCGCCGTCGCCCTCATGACCCTGGCCCTGCTCACGGGCTGCAACAGTCAGAACATCTATCGCGTGGGCAATGTCCAGTACGAAACCGCGCACATGCCGAGCTGGTTCGCCACCACGGTCAGCGGCGTGAACCATTGCGACTACCGGATGGAGGTCGACGAGGCCGGGAACTGTGTGCCCGACCATGTGACCTATGCCTATGCGTCCGGCATCGTCCCGAGTTTCCTGGGTCCGGCGCTCACCGCCGGGGCCATCGCCTATGCGGGCCATGAAATCGGCGCGGGCGCGGCCCAATCCGGCAACAGCAACAACCTCAACGCGAATCAATCGGTGGCGCAGCCGGGCCCCTGGCGCGGCGGCTATCGGCACTGAGGAGCACGACCATGTCCAGCCCGATCATGAGTTTCGAGATGCGCCTGGCCCTCCTCACGTTCAACGGGGTGCAGGCCTGGCCGGGGGCGCGGGACCTGGCGCTGTACACCGACGCCGTCACCGGCTCCACGTTCGCGATTGAGCCCGGCCACACCATCGGCCAGGGCCTCGCGGCCTTCATCGTCCGTTGGACTGCGCTGAGCGAACCCGAGCGCGCGCAGGCGCAAGAGCCGGCCCTCGCCCTCGGCGAACGGGGGGAGGCATGACCTGGTTCCAGCCGACCGCGACCGTCTCGCCCTGGGTGGGCCTGCTCGCGCCCTGGGCCGGGCAATGGGTCGTCGTCAACCTGCGTGGCACGGGCTGCTGTCTCCAACTCACGGGGCGGCTCCGGCTCGCGGCCGATGGCCTGCACGTCTGGAACACGCAGGGCGAGACCCTCGTGCGCTGGGACGATGTGCTCTGTGTCACCCAGGTGAGTCCGCAGGAACAAGACCGGCTTATGTTCGACGCCATGACGCGCGCCACGGATGGCAACCCCGCATGAGAGCCCTCACCATTCGCCAGCCCTACGCCACGCTGATCATGTTGGGCCTCAAGCAATTCGAGACGCGAAGCTGGCGCACGGCCTATCGCGGCCCCCTCGTGATTCATGCCGCTGCCAACGGCGCCCGCATCTATGGCGATCAGTTGCGCCGCCTGGAAAAGCGCCTGGGCCTCATGCCTACCGCGCTGATGGGGCTCGACTATCCGTGCGGTACGGTGCTCGGCGTGGTGGAGCTGGTGGAATGTCTCCCGATCAGCCCGCGCCTCATCGACGCCCTGACGCCACGCGAGAGGTGGCTCGGCTGGTACCGCGACGGCGGGTATGTCTGGGACCTCGCCCGCGCCGGCCGGGTCCGGTTCGCTGAGCCGATTCCCTGCGCAGGCAGGCTGGGCCTCTGGACGCTGCCGGACGATCTGGCCGCTCGCATCGACAAGGAGCTGCACCCATGATTCGAGAGGCGCTGGACTGGTTCGATCACGCGGGATGGTGGGCCGATGCGTTGATGCTCGGCGGAATGGCCCTCGTGATCACGCTGTGTCTGTACACGAGGAGGCGGCGGTGATGGCCGACGCACAGCTCCCTCCATCCGATCTGGAATCCCGCGTGCTCGCGGTACTGCGGGAACATCGCGGCCGGCAGGCCGCCATCGGCAAGGCGGAACTCTCGGCCCAGATCGGCTGCTGCGAGCGCACCGTGCGCGACACAATCAAGCATCTCATCGAGGAGCATCACGAACCCATCGGCAGTTGCTCCGGCGCGCCGGCCGGGTATTTCTACATCAACAGCGAAGCCGAGCTGAACCTCGCCATGCACGAGCTGCGCACGCGGATCATCGAAATGGCCAAACGCATGGCCCACCTCAAAAAGAACAGCTTGGCCGATGTGCTCGGCCAACTCGCACTGGAGCTGCGCTGATGCGGATCACCCTGGTGGAACTGCTCATCGCAGGTACAGCCATCGGCTCGCTCTGCCTCCTGGCGCTCGCCCTCTGGTGGAGCGACCAGAACCGGCAGCGCGACCTCCGACGACAACAGGCACGGGAGCTCGACCAGGAGCGGGCCATCGCGCAGCAATGCGCCGAACAGAACGCGCACGCACGATGAGCACCAAGATCACCGGCAACGATCGTCCGGTCGGCACAGAGCGCCGCCTGATGGATTGCCTCGACGAGGTCCTGCTCGACCTCACCACCCAGCGGTGGCAGGCCATTCCGCGAGACGAGATGACGCGGGCGCTCGTGCAGGTCTGTGTGGTGATCCAGGCGATTCCCGACGAGGCGCAGCGCAGCTGGTGGCTGAGCGAACTGCGACGGTCGCTCCAGCAGGCCTTTCCCGATGCGAAGCTGTTTCCCTCGTCCATCAAAATGAATCTCGCCATCATGTTGCGGAGCGCGAAAGAAGGCTACGAGGCCTGGCGGGCACAGTACGCGCCGCCGTTGCTGGATCCGGAACGGAATTAGGAGGGCGGGACGGCGGGCCGTCGGTCCCGCTGCTCGCGGATCGCGCGGCCGATGACGGCCCTCGATCGACGCGCGCAGGCTGGGCCCCACCGCCCACCATCCCGCAAGAAGTGAGCGGGGGAGTGAGGATGAAACCATGACCTGTCCACGCTGCCAGGGATTGATCGTGAATGAGTACGACGAGGAGCGCTGCCTGAACTGCGGCCACCGGACGAACTTCGTCCCGCCACCCTCGACGAACTATCGACCGCTGCCGGTGGTGGGGCCCTCGCCCACCGCAGGCAGGCCGGCGCACCTGCGAGAGGAGAAGCATGCGCAGCAGCTCGCGTACGACCGGGAGTGGAAACGGAAACGGGCGGCCGAGCAGCGCGACGCGCAGGCGGACGCCAGGCGCGAACAGCATCGCCTCTACATGCGGGAGTATATGCGGCAATACCGCCAATTGCCCGGCAAGAAAGAGAAGGCCAACGCGGCGCACCGATCGTGGAAACAGCGGACGGCTGCCGGGAGAACGAGCGCATGCTGAGAGCCGCGATTCGTCAACGCGAGGTACCGGGCGATCGGCACGGGCTTATCAAAGCCATTCACGCGATGGGGCGCGATCTCAATCTCAACGACGAGACGCGGAAAGAATTGCAGTGGAATCTGACCGGCGTGGAATCCTGCAAAGACATGACCCTCCCCCAACTCAAGCAGGTGTACCAACGGGTCGCCGTGTTGCACGACACCATGCCGCCTCGCCTGCATCCAGCCAAACGGCGCGGCCGCGACGAGCGGCAGCCGGAGGAGCTCTTGAGCGTGGAGCAAAACCGCATGATCTGCCACCTGTTCGACGATCTCAGCATCAGCGGCGTGGGCGTCGCGCGGATGAATTTCAGCCGGCGCACCTGCGGCAGCACCTGGCCGCAAACGCGGGCGCAGGGCAATAAGGTGATTGAGGCGTTGAAGGCGATGCGGGAGCGGGGTTGGAAAGGAAAGGGAGTGGAGGCGTCGTCATGAGGCGGCCATCGTCCCTCTGCTCGCGGATCGCGCGGCCGGTGACGGCCCTCGATCGACGCGCGCACGCCGGGACCAACGGCCGCCACTGCCGCCGCCTCGGAGGAAACAAGCCAGTTGTCAAAGAAATCTTTACAACTGGTATCAAAGAAACTGGTAACAGTTGCTCGAAGATTTCGAGGTACTGAAGGACGCGAATGACGCCGAATCAAACTAAGCAGTTGCTGGAGCAGCGCCGAAATAAGCTCATTCGGGAGATCAAGCAAATCTTCCTCGATGCTGAGCATTGGAATCGATGCGTGCGCGCAGCGGATGAGGCAGAGATTGATGTCGATCCTAACGGAGAACTGCGGGATCTGCTGGCGCGATTGGAAGGTTCACGATCAGCGGGCGGGGGATCATCTGCGCCCGAGCCTGCCGTAGGAAGCAACCGATGACGATCGATGCGAATCTCCTTGTCGGCCTACAGCTTGGCTGGGTGCTGGGCATGCTCAACTGCATGATTCTGGTCGTGATCGGGGCCAGCCTGAGCTGGAAGATGTACCTCAGGTCGCGACCAGCGACGAAGCGCGGTGGGTATGCAGCAGAGGAGCAAGAATGAGGCAAGCGGAAATGTTGAAGAGCGTCGAAAAGCCGCATGAATACACGCTCTCAGAGGTGTCGGCGTACTTGCACAAATTACAGAAACAGGGTATCTTCGGCAAAATCGAGTTGACGTTCCGCAATGGCAAAGTTACGTATGTGCATCGCAGTCACGGCATGAACCCGGGCGATCCGTTGGAATAAGTAGCGCAGCGCGGCAGAACTGACGCGGGTCGGTGGGAGCACCACAGCCCGATTGAGAGATTCGTGAACGCAGGTTCACGGCCCCTTCAATCGGGCTTTTTTATTGGGCGAACGGGGGACGCGTGGCGGAGTTCGACAAGGCGGTACAGGCGGTGCTGGTGCTGGAAGGCGGGCTGGTGGATCACCCGGCGGATCGCGGCGGCCTCACAAAGTACGGCATCTCGCAGCGCGCCCATCCAGATCTCAATATTGCGGCACTTACCGAAGCCGATGCCAGGGAGCTGTATCGTGCGTACTGGCTCCCGCTGTTCGATCGCATCACCGACCAGGTGAAAGCGAACAAGGTCTTCGATCTCTGCGTGAACCTCGGACCGACCGGTGGAATCACGTTGCTGCAGCGAGCCCTGCGAATCGAGAACGGCACGGTCGATGTCGATGGGCGATTCGGCGCGCAAACCCTCATGGCCGTGAATCTCATGCCGGTCCGGCAATTTCTGCGGACCGTGCGGGCCAGGCAGGTTCGGCACTACGTGGATCTCGCGCTGGAAGATGCCTCGCAGCTCGCGTTTCTCGACGGCTGGATCCGGAGAGCGGTGGCCTGACGGAGGACGTTATGAATACATTTCTGGACGCACTGGCCGGCAAGAAAACGTACTTCATCAGCGGGCTGGGGCTGATCGTCGTCGGCCTCTGGATCTTCGGCCTGATCGATGACCAGATCGCGGGCAAGGCCCTCACGGCGTTGGGCTTCGGCGGGGTGATCACGCTGCGCGCGGCGACGGCCACGCAACAGGCGCAGACGGAAGAATTGCACGAGAAGGTGGCGGCCCTGTCACGCGGCGATCGGAACACGTTCGCCTAGGGCGCACGCATGGATATCGGCGCGCTGCTCTTGGCGGTGATTGCGTTGGTGACGGCGGTGCTCGATCAACGGAAGCGGACGGCCCCGGCACGGGAACGGGCCCAACAAGATGAGGCGGTGGATGCGGATCTCAACGGCATGGATGCGGCGATTGCAGACCTGGATGCAGCCTCAATCGGCGCGCGGTTCGAGCAGGAACGTCGCGAGGCGCTCAAGCGGACTGGTTCTGCTTCTGATCCTGGCCCTGGCTGGCTGCCATAGCCCGATGGCGATTCAGGCGAGCCGCATGCCGGAACGGGTGGACGGTGGAGGCTGGCACGTGACGGACGGATTTTTGCAAGACCGGTATCAGATCGAGCGGACGTTGCGCGGGCAACTGGAACGCTGCGAGGCCGAGCGCGATGCGGCGAAGGGGGCCCAGTGATGCGACGCATTCTCGGCTGGATGGCGATTGGCCTGGTGATCTGGGGCATGGCCTTCGCCTATGGGGCGCTCGCCCTGGCGCAGAGCGTGCCGCCAGTGCCGCACGACGTGCCGAGCGGCATCGGCGATCTGACCTTCGCCCAGGTGATGGTGCTGCTGAGCAACTTCGGCATCGGCGGCCTGGTCTTTTTTATCTGGCTCTACGACATGAAACGGCAGACCGGCCTGGAAGAACTGAACGCCCGGTACGCAGAAGTCAGCCAGCAGCACTTGAGCGCCTTTCGCGACATCAACGCCGCGTATCGGGAACTCGCCAGCGAAACGAACAAAACGATGTTGTTGACCGTCCAGATTCAGACGCGCCTCACGGAAAAGTTGGAACGCATGGAACGCGACCAGGAGCGGGAGAAAGGCAGGGGCGCATGAGCGAAACCAGGCAGCGGCATCTCGGCCAGCTCTACGAAAAGGAACAACGGGCGCAGCTGCTCGCGTTGAAGATCCGCGATCTGCGGGAGCGGCTCAATCATCTGACCGATCCGCACACCAGCGCGGCGAAACTGGAAACGAGCCGCATGCGAATGTTGATCGATGACTGGCAAGCCGCCGAGACGGAGTTCGACCAGCTCACAAAAGACGCGGCGGCCCTACGGGACGAATTAGGGCTGCCACGGTACGAGATTCGATGACCACGCGGAAATCCCATAGCTCGATTGACGATCCGGCGGTGAAGGCCCTGGTGGATGATTTGCTCGAAGCGAACGCCACGTACAAGGACATCATCAACGCCGTGCTGATGGCGACGGGCAAAGTCGTCACCACGTCATCGCTCTCGCGCTACCGGCAGCACTGGGCCGCGCGCAAGGCGAGTGAGGAGGCAATGGGCCAACAGCTCGACCGGCTCACCGACTTGCTCAAGGCCAATCCCGACATGGATTTGAAGCAAGGCGCGCTCGCGCTGCTCTGGAAGAAGCTCATTCAGCGCATGGCCGACGCCGACGCCACGTTCGACGATGCCGACATGCTCGACATGGGGCACCTGCTCATCAAGGCCACGCGGCTCGGACAAACAAAGGAGCAGCTCGACTTGCAGCGCGAACGGTTGGAGTTGATCCGGCAAAAAGTGCAGGCGGCGGCCGCCGAGGTGGAACGCATGGGCCGCGCGCAGAATCTCGACGACGCGACGATCAAGAAGATCCGCGAGCAAATTTACGGCATCGTGCCGGCGGCCGCGTAACCGACCATGACCACACCTGCCTTACAGCTCACGCAGTACCAGGTCGATTCGGGAAACGTGCACGCACGCTTCCGCCTGAAACGCTGGTGCCGGCAGAGCGGCAAGACGTTTGAGGAGACCCGCGAGATTGTCGAAGACGCCCACGCACGCCGGACGCGCTGGGTGATTCTCTCGCGCGGGGAACGGCAATCGAAACAGAACATCGAGCAGGCGGCGCTGCATTGCCAGGCCTACGGCGCGGCGGCCGAGGTCCTGGAGGATACCTGGAAGGGCGAAGAGGCCAGCTACAAAACGGCGCGCATCGATCTGCCGAACGGCTCGTCGATCCTCGGCCTGCCGGCCAATCCCGATACGGCGCGCGGCTTCTCGGCGAACGTGTACCTCGACGAGTTCGCGTTCCACACAGACAGCCGGAAGATTTGGGCGGCGCTGTTCCCGATCATCACGCGCGGATTTCAGCTGCGCATCACGTCGACGCCGCAAGGCAAGCAAAACAAGTTCTATGAGCTCGACACGGCCTGGTCGAAGAAGGCGGCCGACGGCGATGCCGCCTATCACACCAGCAAACTCGACATTTATGACGCCGTGCAGCAGGGCTTGAAGCTGGTCGATGAAGACGGCCATCCGACCGCACCGGAGGCGTTGCGCGAAGCCCTCGGCGACGAAGACGCCTGGGAGCAGGAATATCTCGTCCAGTACCTGGATGAGGCGACGGCGTTTCTCTCGCTCGATCTGATCGCCAGCTGCGAAGATCCGGAACTCACCGCCGAACCGGTCTGGCTCGCGGGCCTTCTGCAAGCCGCCGAAGAGGTCCACCGGATCTACCTGCAGACCAAGACCCTGCCGCCCTCCTATGAAGTGCTGGGCGAAGTGCTGCGCAGCGCGATCAATGCCGAGGAGCTGTATCTCGGCGGCGACATCGCCCGCAAGCGCGATTACACCGTGTTCTGGATCTTCCGCAAGGTGGCCCACAAGCTCGATACCGTGGCGGTGATCCGCCTGCGCAAGGTGCCGTTCTTCGTGCAACAGATCGTGCTGCATTCGCTGCTCGCCCACCCGTCCATGCGCCGCGCCTGTCTGGATCAAACCGGCCTCGGCCTGCAGCTGGCCGAGTCGGCCGTCGAGCGCTTCGGCGATCGTGTGGAGGGCATCGACTTCACGGTGGCGAATAAAGAGCTGCTCGCGACCGGGCTCAAGCAAAAGATGGAAGACCGCATTCCGGTCATCCCGGCCGAGATTTACATCCGCAACAGTTTTCACAGCATCAAGAAGCTGCCGACCGGCACAGGCCACTTCCGCTACGACGCGGAGCGGACCGAGATGACGGGCCACGCCGACGAGTTTTGGGGCTGCGCCCTGGCCGCCCATGCCGCCAGCGCCGCCGGGCCACCGCCCGCGTTCGGCTCCGGGCACGGTGTCGGCCTCGATTGGACGGCGCGGCGGCAGGAGATCCTGTCGGGCGCCGGCGCCCAGCGCCATTACGACCGCCGGGGCCGCTTGTGGCTTGCAGGAGGAGGACGCCGATGACCAGCACATGCACGCTCGATGAGCAGGACGCCGCAGAGACGAAAGCCGAGAAGGAACGGTCCGCGCCGAAAAAACAGCGGATCTGGAACCGCTGCGGGGTGGCGTGCGCGGTCTGCGGGAAAGACCAGTGGTGGGTGTTTCAGGGCTTCAGCCGGTGCGACTGCGGACAGGTGCTCTGGGTCGAGCGCGTGAAGGACGACAAGGGCAACACCCGGTTCCCCTATCGGCAAGGGGCGGAATTGCCCGCTGAGTACCCTGGACAGATGAGGACGACCGAATGATCGGGGGTGGGGCCGTGGAGAGGTCTGAGGGGCAAGGAGAACGGAGTACGCCGTTACTCTGTCGGCTGTGTCGGAACTGCGGAACGATGTTTGAAGCCAAAAACCGAAACGGGGTCGTGAAAGAGTTCTGCAAGCGGGCTTGTAAAGACGCCCACAAAAACGCGCAACGACTGAGGGCGGTGTCTCAATTAAAAGCGAAGCAGGCTCGCAAGGCAGGCCCCTCGAAGCACGCCGAAAAGGTCTCCCGCTTCGTGCTTCTGAATATGGGCCCGGTCGATCAGCGGGCCGAGCTGTTGCGGGCAGCCGCGCAGAATCTCGGCATCACGGATGAAGGCGAACTCTTGAAGGCGTTGCGCCGGAATGGCTGCACGCTGGAGCAGGCCATCAGGCATCAGCCATCAGCGATCAGCTCGGGAGGCTCGCAGCGCGCATGAATTGGTTTGAGCGAGTTCGTCAACATCTATCAAGGCCGTCGGTGGAAGAATTAATCGAGCAGGCCCAGCAACGCGTGCAGGCCGATGAGTTTCTGGCGTTGAGCCAGAATATGCTGACCACGACGAAAGCCCAGCAAGCCGTCGCCGCGCCCTTCGGGCTGGCCGATCCGTCCCTCTATGGATTCCGCCGGCTCACCGGCCGGGAAAATCAGGCGGCGCTCCGCGACCTGCCCCTCCCCACTCATGAGCGCATGCAGGACATCGCCTACTGGCTCTACCTCGCCAACCCGATGGCGCAATGGTTCACCAATATGCAGGCGGCCTACGTCGCGGGCGACGGGGTTTCCCTGTCCTCGAAGGACGAACAGGTGCAGGAGCTGCTTGAGACGTTCTGGTGTGACCCCACCAACGCGTGGGAAGCCTCGCTCGAAGATTATGTCCGCGAGCTCTCACTCTATGGCGAGCAATGCTGGCCGGTATTCGTGTCACCGGGTACGGGACTGGTGAGACTCGGCTACCTCGACCCCTGCTTGGTCGAAGAAGTGGTGATTGACCCTGAGAACGCCAAGCAGGCCATCGGCGTCGTCACGAAGGACAACTATCAGGGCATCCGTACCGGCCAACGCCGCTACAAGACCGCGCTCTTGATTCCCGAAGACGAGCTCACGCCGGCCGCGCAAGACGAGCGCCGCAAGTTCTCGGATGGCGCCTGCTTCTATTTCGCCGTCAACAAAGTCAGCAACGGCTCGCGCGGCTGGTCGGACCTCCTGTGCAAGGCCGACTGGATGGACGGCTACGAGCAGTTCCTCTTTCAGCGGTTGGAGCGTAGCGATCTCGGCAACCGCGTGGTGAGCGACGTGACCATGACCGGTGCGACACCGGAGCAGATCGACGCCTACATGAAGACGTTTCAGCTTCCTCCGCCGGGCGGGCACTTCATTCACAACGACAAGATCGAGCTGGAGATGAAGGCGCCGAACATGAACGCCTCCGATGCCGAGCACGATGCGCGGCTGTTCAAGCACCAGGCGATCTCGCCTGCGCCGGAACATTGGTACGGCGGCGGCGGCGATGTGAACCGCGCCACCGCCGGCGAGATGGACGAATCGACATTCAAAGTGTTCAAGCAACGGCAGAACAAGGTGAAGGCCTTCATCAAGACCGTAGCCCGGTACCAGATCCAGCAGGCGAAGCAAGTCGGCGCCTTGCCGCAAACGGCCGAGGAACGGTTCGACGTGCAGATGCCCGAGATGGTCAAGGCGGATCTGACCAAACTCTCCAGCAGCGCGCAGGCCACGTCGAACAGCGTGAGCGCGATGCTGCAACAGGGCCTCATCAACAAGGAAGAAGGCCGGAAGATTTACGCCGCCGCCATCAAGCCGATGGGTATCGACCTGGAAGACAAAAAGAACGACGAGCTGGAAGCCGAGGCCGCCGAGCGCGAGTTGGATGCGGCCAGCGCCGACTATCGGGAGCCCGGACAGACGCCGACACCGAAGCCCGGCCAACAACCGCCGGACAAGGCGGCCACAACGCCGACGCAGGAGGCTGAAACGGCCGATGCCTGACGATCTCGCGCAAGAGCTCATCCGTTTGCAGCTGCTGCAGCAGAAGATTCGCGAAGGGCACGTGCTCGAAGGGGTGCGGCGGATCATCGCGCTCCTGAATCAGGCGCGGCGCAAGATCGTGGCCGATGTGATGGAGACGGACTGGCAGCGCTTCTATTTGCCCCGGTTGCGGACGGCGATCGACACCCACTTGGAACACTGGCGGGATCTCGCGCTGAAGGACCTGAGCGGCGACATGGCCAGCAACTGGGATCTGGGCGTGACGGACATGACAGCGCTATTTACGCAGATGGACGTGAAGGTGACGTTGCCGGAGCTCCCGACCTCGCTGTTGCAGGCGCTGCAAGAGAAGGGCGCGCGGCGGCTCGCCAACCTCACGAACTTTGCGAAAAACCAGATCGACCGCACCGTCGCGCTGAGTTTGATCAGCGGCGAATCACGCGAGCAGACCATCGCGAAGATCGGCACCCATTTGGAATACGGCACGCCCGGCGGCCTACCGCAGGGGAAGTTCAGCACGATCGCCGCCCGCGCCCGCTTCATTTATGAGCATGAAGTGGCCGCCAGTTATGCCGACGCGAAATACCGGCGCTTTCAGCAGAACGCCGCCCATGCGCCGGGCCTCAAAAAAGTGTGGCTGCATCAAGTGCACCCACGCATAGATCGCGAGGACCATGTCGCCATGCACGGACAGACGAAAGCGCCGGATCAGGATTTCGTGAATCCGGGAAACGGCGTCGAGCTGGCCTTTCCTCGAGATCCGGCCGCCCCGATCGGAGAGACGGCGAACTGTACGTGCTCCATGACGACGTGGCGGGAGGAGTTCGGGCCGCTGGCTGACTACATCGGCCCGCCAACGACCGCCCCCGCAGGGGGGCGTACGCGCGATCGCACGGCCACACTCCCAGTTGATCGGGCGAAGATTTTTCCTGGGTTCCCTGGGAGCCTGAACATCACGATCGGCACACCAGAGAATCGACCGATGCGGCGCAGACGACGGTAGTACACAATCACAAGGAGGACTCATGGCAGACCCTACGACCCCGACCGGCAATCAGACTCCGGCAGCATCTGACAGGGAGAAGCGCATCGCCCTCAAGCCCTACCTGAAGGGCCTCACCTTCCGGACGAACAAGGCCGTCGACATGAAGGACGACAATGGCAAACCGGTGCTGGTCGGCGGCAAGCCGCGCATGACCTACATTCCCGTCGAACGCGAGCTGCGCGAAGAGGATGTGCTGAATGTCCGTGAGGCCGATGGCGAGCTGGTCATCGTCACCAAAGACGGCCGGAAGTATCGGATCGAGAAGTAACGCAAGCTGATGGCCGAGAGCGGAGAGCCGGAAGGAGTGGCGATGGACAGAGCGGCGAGGGCGAGGCAGGCAGAGGAGACGGTCGCGCAGCAGAGCGCGGGATCGGATGTCCGGGTGCTGCAACGGGTGGCCGGTGATGAGCAGGGCTGGAAATGGGAAGTCCTCATCATCAAGCCGGGTCTCGGCGCGAACGGGCAATTCTTCCCCGAGTCCACGTTGCGGCAAGCCGCCGGCGTGTTCGAAGGGGCCCGGGTCTTCTGCCTCGACGACGAGCAGCATTCCAGCAAGCGCGACAAGAGCGCGAAGCAGATCATTGGCTACATCGACCAGGCGCGCTACGTCGACGGGCAGGGATTGGTCGGACGGCTGAACCTGCTCCCGACGGGCGACTGGCTGCGGCAAGCCCTAATGGCCTCGCATGCCGATCGGCCGGATTTGTTCGGCCTCTCGATCGATGCGCCGGGGTCGGCCCGCCGAACCACGATCCAACAGGGCGGCAAGCCGCTCGCCGTGCAAGAGTTCACCAGCATCCATCAGCCGGCCACGGTCGACGTGGTGTGGAATCCCGGCACGAAAGGCGGCTTTCAACGCGCGTTGAACGCCGTCGCAACGAGTCACCAACCAGAGGAGGAGCGCATGGACAAGAAGCACATCATCCAGATCCTGCAGGCCAATCGGCCGGATCTGTTGAAGGGGGTGGATCTGGAGGCGGTATCGGACGCACAGCTGTCCGCGCTCCTGCAACAGGCCACCGCGAAACAGGCCGAGGCCCCGAAGCAGGAACCGGAGCCGGACAAGGCGGCCGACGAAAAGCAGGCGGCCATCAAGCAAGCGGACGACGCGCGGGCCCGGCAAGTGGATCTGCGACTCTGGCAGTGGGATGTCCGTCAGGCGCTCGACGAGAGCAAGCTGCCGGAAGCCTGCCTCAAGGATCTGCGCGCACGCTACATGGACACTCCCGGCAAAATTGAGACGGTCCAACAGGCCATCAAGGCCGAGCGCGAAAAGATCGACGCCATCAGCCAAGCGGGCAAGGTCAACGGCCTGGGCTTCACCCGCGACGTGATCGTCGAGGGCGGGTTCGAGCGCACGCAGGCCTCGCTGGACAAAATGCTGGGTGTGAAGGACGTCAAGAGCGATGCGCCCGCGTTCCACTCCATCCGCCAGGCCTATGAGCTGATCACCGGCGACAAGGGCGTGACGGGTCGGCGGTCGGCCTACGATCAAGAGAAATTGGACCGCATGGTGCAAGCGGCTCGCGCCTACCAGGCCGCCGGCGTCGACGAATTCGGCGCGCCGAAGCCCGGCTATGCCGCCTGGGTCATGCAGGCGCAGCTCTCCTCCAGCTGGCCGCTCGCAATGGCCAACAGCCTCTACCGCCGGCTGTCGCAGGACTATGCCGAGGTCGATTACATGGAGAGCCGGATCATTTCGAACCGGCGCCGCGTGATCGACTTCCGGCAAGTCGAAATCAATCGCATCAACTATTCGCCGGATCTGCCGAGCGTGAACGAGGACACCGACTACACGGAACTCGCGACCATCGGCGAAGAAGGGGCGAACTACAAGGTGAGCAAGCGCGGGCGGATCATCACCATCACGATGGAAACCATCATGAACGATGACCTCTCCGCCATCCAGCGCATGGTGCGGAACGAAGGCCGCGCGGCACGCCGGACGTTCGCGCGGTTCGTCTGGAATTTCCTGATGAGCAACCCGAACTACGACGGCGACAGCGTGGCGCTCTTCCATGCCTCGCACAACAACCTGGGCGCGGTCGGGCTCACCGCGAACTCGGCCGGCGTCACCGCCCTGGTGAACCGGCTGAACGCGTTGATGAACCAGACCGAGCCCGGATCCGGCGAAAAACTCGGCGGCGCCTGGTGGACGGCGCGGCCGCAGTTGATCGTGCCGAACGCGCTGCAGTCGATCGCGAAGCAGCTCAATCAATCGGAGGGCATCCCCGGCGCCGCGAACCAGGGCGACAACCCGGTCGCGGGGCTGTTCGGGAGCAAGGACAACCCCGAGCGGATCATCGTCAATCCCCTCTTCACCGACGTCGATGACTGGTACCTCACTCGCCAGCCGAGCGATGTCGAGATGATCGAGGTGGGATTCTTGAACGGCCAGGAAGCGCCGGAGTTGTTCCTGGCGGACAATCAGCAGGTCGGCACCATGTTTATGGCCGACAAGCTGCAGTACAAGACCCGCCACATTTACGGCGGCGAGATTGCCGACTACCGCGGCATGGACAAGTCGGTGGTGTAACGGCCGGAGAGGACCGGCTCTCTGCTCGCGGATCGCGCGCCCTCGGAAGGACCTCGATCGACGCGCGCAGGTGAGCCGGTTCCTCCCCGCCGTTCTAGGGTGAGTGATTAAAAGAAGGAGGATCGTATGAAACTGTTTCAGAACAAATTTCAGGGGGCGGCGGTGGTCTTGGCCATCGTCTGCGCCCTGGTGGCGATGCTGGCCGCGCCCATCATGGCGGTGGCCGCCACGGAGAATCCGGCGCAAGGCGCGCCGGGCTACATGACGTTCAATTGGTTGATCGCCGGGCAGCGTACCGCCTCGCAGACGGCGGTGATCAAACATGTGATGCCCTATCCCTGCCGGGCGCACCATGCCTCGGCCACGGCCCGCGCATCAGGTGGCACGTCTCCGACCTTGACGGTCACGATCAAACAAGGCGCAACCACGCTCTCGGCGGTCGGACCGATCACGGCCGGCACCGTGGCAGAGGGCACGCTGTCGAGCACGGCGATTCCGGACGAGGCGGTGGTGACCATCGATACCACGATCGGCGGGACCTCGCCGACCTGGGATGACATCAGCATTCTCATGACCTGCAAGCGCCTGTAAGGGGTGGCGTTGACGGTAGGCCGCGAGCGCGGGCTCGCGGCACTCCGCGAACGCCGTTTCACGAGAGACGAACGACGAGCGACGAACCATTATGAGCACGTTGACGACATTTCAAATCCTGTTCGATGACCGCGTGCGGGCCACTGGCGAACCGTTCACCGCGCAGCAGAAGGAACGGGCCATTCAACAGGCATTGAAAGAGTATTCCCAGGTGCGGCCACTCATCACCGCGCAGGACTATGCGGGCGACGGCACCACCTACGACCTGACCTTGCCGACGGGCTGGCAGGATGGCGTCTCGACGGTGCAGCAGATCGAATATCCGGCCGGTCAGCGGCAGCCGATCTATTTGGAGGCAGACGCCTGGCAGTTCTATCTGGCACCGGCCGGGAAAAAAATCCGGCTGGTGTCGATCACGCCGAGCACCGGCACGACGCTCCGGCTCACCTACACCAAGCCGCATCTCATCGATGCTGTCTCATCGAGCGTGAGCGGCGTGGACGAAGAAGCCGTCGCCGACCTCGCCGCCTCGATCGGCCTGACGGATCTCGCGGCCGTGTATGCGAACACGCAGAGCCCGACCATCACCGCCGACAGCGTGAACTATGGCGACAAGAGCCGGGCCTATTTAGACATCGCCGAGAAACTGAAGACCCGGTACCGGAAGCACCTGGGCCTCGATCAACAATCCGACGCGCCGCCAGCCGGCGGCTTCGTCGATCAGGATCGCACCGCCAGCGACGGCCGCGATCTGCTCACCCATCCGAGGAGGTTGCGCTGATGACTATGTTGCGTACGATTCTCGCCGTGCTGGCGTTGTGCTCGTGGTTGGGGGATTCCTCGGCCGATGCGCGGACGCCGAGAAAGGCAGCGCCGCTCGCGCCTCGGAGCGTGGCGGTGGGGCCAGATTATTCTCAGCTCAAACTCGCGCCTCCGCCCACGGGCCTCTATCTCGGGCAATACGAATGGGTGCCGGGCGACATTGCCACGATGGAGGCCGCTGCGGGGATGCGCACCTCGCACTATGCGCCGAATCGTGGACATTGGTCGATCGGCTATGACGGATCGGGCAACCCGCACTTGGATGTCGCGCAGGCCAATGCGGCATGGGACGCGGGGAGAGCGATTGTCGTGCAGGCGTTCAACACCTATGCCGGAGCCGATGCGGAACACCCGGTCGGGTTCACGGTGGACAAATTGTTGCGCGGACAATACGACGCCGCGCTCCACACGTTGGCCCTTGAGCTAAAAGCATTCGGCAAGCCCGTGTTCTTTCAGATTGGCCGCGAGCCGAATGGGATCGGCGGTGATTATTTCGGTGGATTTGGCGTCAATGGGGACAAGTCGCTGGCCTGGGCTGTGGCGAACAATGCCGCCTTCAATAAATTCGTTCCGCCTGCCAGACCGATCGGCGCACCGAGCACGCTGTATAGCGGGGTATCGTCCAGTACGATTTGCGATGGAGCGGAGAGGCTGAAGGCCGCGCAACGCTACTACTGGGATTTCTTTGTGCGTCGAGAGGGGATCAAGAATCTGACGTTCGACACGATGGGCTGGGCGGTGCTGCAGACCGATCAGACGCTGTGGGATTCACAGGACTATCCGGCCAATCAACGCACCTACGCAAAACAGGTGCTGGATAGCTGCCAGGATTTCCGGAACGTCTATCCGGGCGATGCCTACGTCGATGTGGTGACCATCAATTGGTACATGCTCGATTACTACATGGCCGACTGGCCGGGGTTCACGCAGGATTACATTCTGTCCATCGATTCGTGGTTTCAGGCGTTGAATAAAACGATGACGCAAGTGATCCAGGCTGCGCCAACCAAGCCGGTGATGTTCACGGAGCTTGGCTTTCCTGATGGCATGCATCCGGATAGCGCCTATGCCGCCGCCAAGATTCAGTATGGCCTGCAGGGGGTGCTCGACTACTACCCACAGATCAAGGGGCTGTCGATGTGGGCCAACCATCCGTCATGGATGGTGCCGGGAGTATTCCCCTACGACTGCCTCATTCGTCCGGATACCCAGCAGGGGCAGGCGCTCAATGCCGTGATCGTGGCGAATCCAGGGAAATTTCGCAGCTGTATCTATTTGTCGGACGGCTCAACAATCCCGAACTGCACGGAGTAGACGTGTCGGACGTGGTGTTCTCGACAGGATTTGCGCAGGCCGATGGGGCGCTCGACGCGCCCTGGGTCAACGGCGGATGGAACGGCCACGCGGGGGCCTTGCAGGCGCTGAGCAATCGCGTGCGCAGCAATGCGGCGCAAACCACCGAGTTGCCCTGCTCGGTGATCGATCAGGCCTTGCCAGCCGATCAGTATATCGTGCTGACCATCCCCACGTTCTCGGTATCGGCAGGCGTGACGATCTATGCCCTGGCCCAATTGCGCATGGCGCCCGCGCCGACGCAAACCTACTACCGGCTCTATGTGGGATCGGTGGCGGGCGTCACGAGATTCGATCTCAGCGCCCTTGTCAACGGGACGGAGACGTTTATCGGGTCGGTGACGACTACGATTGCGGCTGGCGATACCATCGTGTTTGTCGTCGTCGGCAAACGGGCGTCCGTGTATCGCAACGGCGCGCTCGCACTGGAGGTGATCGATGGCAGCGTGACCGGCCAGGGTCGCGCCGGGATCGGCATCTACTACACGGCCGGCGCGCAGTCCGATCTCGAAATCGATGACGTGGTCATCGGCGTGGCTGCGGAGATTCGCCATAGCTATGACAGCTTCCCGAAATCTGCGCTACGGAGGGCGGCCTGACTATGTGGGTATTGACGGCAACGACGGACAAAATGCAGCTCGTGACGAGTGCCGCCGGCGCTATCGATGTGCTGGCGTTTTTCATCGACCGCGATCAGTCGACCGGCGCCGTCGGGGCGGCCAATCGGCAGCTCGCCGCCATCACCACCGCCACGACAACCGACATTGTTGCCGCGCCGTCATCCGGCCAGACCCGCAACGTCAGGCAGCTGCACGTGCGCAATAAGCACGCGACGGCGTCCTGCGATGTGACCGTGATGCTTGATGCGAATGGCACAGATTACCAACTGTACAAATTGACGTTGCGTGCCGGTGATGCACTGGAATATGTCGAGGGCGTGGGCTTCTACGTATTGGCCGCGAACCTCTCCTGTCTGAATATCACGACCGCCGAGCCCAGCAGCATGCAACGCGTGCTGCAATCGTCGCTCTCTCCTGTGGCCGTGGGCACATTCGTGACGATCAGCGGGACGGCGTACTATCTCTATCTCGGCCGCATGGCGCGCGACATCACCGTCACGTTCGCCGAGTTTCATGTCACCACGGCGGGCGCCGGGGCGCAGACGGCGGAAATCGGTCTCTTCAGCACGACGAATCCGCCGAACAAATCGGCCCAGACGCTCACCACAATTGTGGCGACCGGTACGGTGGATTCTGTGACGGCGACCGGTGTGAAGCGCAACACGTCCAGCTTTGCGCAACTCATCAGTGCCGGCACCCATCTGTGGGCCGGCATTCGGTTCGCGATGGCAACGACACAACCGACCTGTGCCGGGCGAGCGGGCGACATGCGCCAGGGGCATGTGCTCACCACCACCGGCGGCGGCGCATTGACAGGATTGAGTACGGCGAGCGGGACGATCCCGGCGATTGCGACGGCCACGGTGACCCCTGATGTTCGGGTGGTGCTGGATTAACGCATGGCCAATCTGCTCGGCATATTTGATCCGGAGGTGAGGCCCGAGGCCTGGTTCGATGCCGAGGCCATCGACACGGCCTGGTTTGACCGCGAGCAGATCGACGAGGCGGCATCGGGCGCCACGATCGACGCCGCGATCACCCTCAGCGTGCAGGCCGATCACAGCCGCAGCGCCGCGCTCTCCATTGCCGCCACAATCCCCTTGGCGGTGCAAGGCGGAGTCGTGGAAGGCCAGAATGCGGTGCTCACCCCATCGGCCACGCTGGCCGCACTGGCGGGCCTCGTCCCGGCTGGCACTCAGGTGGTGTCTCCGGCGGTGGCGCTGGCGGCGGTGGCTGGATTCTCCGCAGTCGGCGGCCTGGCTTACGATCGCGCGGTCTCGCTGGCGATCCAGGCGGTGTTCACCACGCAAGGCCCGTTGAGTCTCGCGCCGGTCCTCGGCCTGGCCGCCCAAGGGGCGCTCTCCCCGACCAGGCAACTCACGGCGAATCCCGCCGTCGCCCTCACGGTGCAAGCCTCGCTCGCGCAGACAACCCAACTGGTGATGGCGCTGCAAGAGGCACTGGGCGTCGTCGCGGGAGCCGTGTCGATCGGTGGCCTGGCCTATACGCAATCGCTCGCCCTGTCTCTGGCCTCGGCGCTGGCGGCGACACACACACTCGCGGCGAACCCGGCCGTAACCTTGACGGCGTCCGGGCAGCTCACCGATCAAATCACACTCACGCTGCCGGCCTCGATCGCGCTGGCCGGGTCGGCAGTGTTTGCGCCCTCGCGCACGTTGGTCCTCGCGTTGGTGCAATCCCTCGCCGCCTCGGCCCGCGTCACGCCGGGAACCACCGTCGCCGTCGCCTCGGCTCTGGCGCTGCAGGCGCAGGCGCAGCTGGTCGCACAGGCGCAGCAGCTCCACGCCAATCTCCTCGCGCTGGGGGTGGATGCCGCAACGGCGCAGACCTCGACGGCGATTTACACGCAGGCCTTCGCCCTCGCCGTGGCGGTCGCCTTGCAAACGGAAACCATCGTGCTCGGACCCGCCGCGATTCAGTCGCTCTTCATCGCGGGCGAGGAACTCAAGCAGGCGGCCATCAGCGGGCAGCTGATGCGCCTGGCCTTGGCAGACGATGCGCGGCTGACGGTTGCGCAGGTGACGGGCGAAACTTTGACCTAGGAGGGATTATGAATCGGGATTCAGTATCGTGGTGGCGCAATCTGATGGAGAGCTTGGGAATTCTCACGCCGCACCTGCGGTCGTCGCTGCAACTGCGGGTGTCATCGCGCTACACCGTGGAATGCGTCGATGCAATGGGTCACCTGAAGTGGCGCTCGGAGTTTTGCAATCTGGTCGTCAACACGGGCCTGAACATGCTGCTCGATAACAGCTTCGGCGCTGTGCCGGGCAGCGTGGCCGCCTATGTGGGATTGATCGGCGCGGGAGCCGGCACGGTCGCCATCACCTCCGGTGCGGCGGCCGTCACTGGGTCGAGCACCACGTTCGACGCGGGCCTCGCCACAGCCCCGAAAGCCGACATCATCATCGTCGGCGCGGGCGCGTCCGGCGCTGATCTCATTGAGACGGTGAATACGCGATCGAGCAACACCGCCCTCGCCACCCTCGGCAACGCCGGCACAACCGTATCCGGCGCCGCCTACGCAACGGAACCGATCGCCGGGGACACGCTGGCCTCGCATATCAATTCGTGGGCTGAAGTCACTCCCTACTCCAACGCAAACCGCCCGACCTGGACCAAGAACGGCGCCGCCTCCGGTGGCGCGATGTCGAACAGCTCAGCCAAGGCCAGCTTCACCATCAATGCGACCAGCCGGATCTTCGGCGCCTTCATGGCCACGGACAACACCAAGGGCGGGACGAGCGGCATTCTCTACGGCGGCGGCCTCTTCATCACCGGCGGATCGCGGGCGGTGCAGAGCGGCGATACGGTCAACGTGCAAGTCGATCTGAGCGTGACCGCATCCTAACGGAGTCACGATGCGTAAGAGCTTCTCGCTCAAAGAGAAAGAAACCGGCACCTACAGCTTCACGCTGAAGGACGAGAGCGGGGCGGCCGTCGCGGCGGCCTCGCTCACCGGCGCGACCTTGACGCTGTATGAACCGGAGTCCGGACAGATCGTCAACAGCCGGACGGGACAGAACGTGCTGAACCTGAACAACGTCACGATCGATGCGGACGGCAAAGTCTCCTGGTCGATCCAATTGGCCGACGTGACCTTGCTCGATGCCACGAAAACCACCGAAGTGCATCGCGCCCTGTTCTTCTTCAGCTGGTTGAGTGCCAGCGGGGCCAAAGGCAAACCGCACGAGGCGGATTTCGTGTTGGAGAATCTCGGGAAACTGTCATGAGCTACGGCATCCGCATCCGCATCAGTAAGCCGCTGCACCTGCATCCGGAGATGATGCACAAGGCCATGCTCACGGCGGGCAGCGAGACGGCGGCGCTGTTGGAGCACCACGTCGGCCAGGTCACGCCGGAAGGTGTCGGCGGGGCGCGTAGCGGGTTGAAAGCCTCGATCTTTTCCGAGGTCCGCGAGAACGGCACGCGCATCACGACGATCACCGGCACCAATAAGGCCTATGCCATGCCGGTGGAATTCGGCCGGCGGCCTGGGCAGAAACCGCCGCCGGTGAATGTGCTGCTGGATTGGGTGGGCCTGCGCTTCGGGATCAGCGATCCGAAGCAACAGCGCAGTCTGGCGTTCCGGATCGCACGGGCCATCGGCCAACGCGGCACGCGGGCCTATCGCGAGAACAGTCCGCCCGGCGAACGGATGTTTGCCTCTGGCTATGCGGCCGCGCTACCGAACATCATCCGGGCCTTTGAACGCAACGTGGGAGAGGTCTCCCGGGAGCTGCTGAGCAACTGATGAGCCTCGCTGAGATTACCGCCGCCATCAAGACCACCATCGCCGGAGCGGATCCGGTCTCGCTGGTGCATGAGTACGAGCGCTGGGTGAACGACCCGGCCGGCTTTGAGTCGCTCTACATTCCGGCTGAGCAGCCGGACGAGGCGCACTATGTGCGGGCGTGGCTGATCAAGTGGACGAGCTCGACCCGCGAACGGTTGACCCATACCGACGAGATGGATGTGCACCAGTTTGCGCTGCGCTTCCTGCACAGCGTGAAAGACGCGGCGGCGAGCGAGAAGGCGGCGGCGGCGATCGTGCAGGCCGTGACCGGCGCGTTCCATGCGAATCCGACCCTGAACCGGCCGGGCGTCACGGTGGAGCCGCAGGCCGGGCCCGGCGCGGGGCAGCTGACGCCGACCCTGGAACGGAACGAATACCTGCAGCTCGCGACCGTGCTCTGCCATTTTTTCGAGTTGCGCTTGATCGTCCAGGAGGATCTGTGAGATAGTCCCGGCACAATTTGACGACCGGGTCGGTGGGAGCACCACAGCCCGATTCAGACGCCGTTGAACGCCCGTTCAACGCCCGTCCGGATCGGGCTTTTTTATTGGCACAAGGAGGGCGCACATGAGTGGCAGATCATCGTTCGGCACCAAATTGTATCGCGGCGACGGCCTGAGTCCGCAGACGTTTCAGGAAGTGAAGCACTGCGGGGATATCGATGTGCCGGCCGGGAAACGGAATTTCGAAACCTCCACGACCCACACCTCCGCCGACAACGGCGGCTTCGAAGAGTACGAGCCCACCACGCTCGATGCCGAGCCGTTGAAATGTCCGATCAATCTCGACACGTCCGATCCGGTGCACCTGGCGATTCTGTCGGATGAGGCCAGCGGCACCAAACGCGACTGGAAAGTGAAGCTGAATTTTCCCACGCCGTACTGGATCAAGTTCTCCGGCTATGTCACCGGCGTGCCGGTGAAAGCGCCGGTCAAGGGCCTGTATTCGGCCGACATCGAAATCAAAGTCACTGGCGCCGTGACCAAGACCGTCACCGAGCTGCCGTAACCCCTGGGCCAATACCGCGCCCGCGAACGCCATTGAAGATGGAGGTGTATATGCAACGATCACTGACTCTCCGTAGCCTGTGTACCCTGCTCGGGTTGTGCGCCATCCTGAGCGCTACCGATGCCCTCGCCGTCCGGACCTCCGTGACCGCCTCCGTCGTCGCGCCGAAAGGCCCCTACCCCGGCACGGTGGCGGCCAACGACCTCGATGTCGTGCCGTTCACCCTCGACAATACCAACGGCAACGTCTGGGTCGGCAGCGGCCGCGACCTGTTGGTGATTCAAAACCCGACCGCCGGGGCGATTACCGTCACGCTCACCAGCTCGGCGGACTCCGCCAACCGCAAGGGCGACATCACGACCTACTCCCTGGGCGTCGGCGAGTTCATGGCGTTCTGGTACGGCAGCCTCGTGGGCTGGGACCAAGGCGGCGGGCAAGTCTACATCGACTGCAGCGCCACCGGCTTGAAGGGCCTGATTTTCCGCATTCCCTAACCAGGGCTGACGAGACACGGAGGACTGACGACATGGGCGTGCAGCAACCAATCCCGATTCAGCTGGACCGGCTCCGGCATATCAAGCTCGACCTTCGCGCCCTCGCCCTGGCCGAGCGCGAGATTGCCCGGTTCTGGGACCGCAAGGAACGCCTCTCGATCGTCCAGATTTTTCAGGGCGGCGACGTGGGCATTGCGGATCTCTGCATTCTGTTGTGGGCCGGATTGCGCCATGAGGATCCGGGGCTCACCGTCGATCAGGTCTTCGCGCTCGTCAGCGGCGTCTCGATGCAGGTGGTGTCCGAGGCAATGGGACAGGCCCTGCGTGAGCAGCTCGGCGCGGGCTCGCAGCCCACGCCGGACGGTGCCCCGGCGGACCCTTCCCAGCCGACGACGGCGGCGACCCCGTCGACTTCGACTGGATCGAACTCTGGGCTGTCGGCAAGCTCGATCTCGGGCTGACCGACGACGAATTCTGGGGGCTGACGCTCGCGGAGCTGAATGCCCTCTGTACGATGCGGCGGCAGCTGAATACCCAACTCGATCGGCGCGCGGCGCTGATCTGCATGGTGGTTGCCCAGGCGGGCGGCAACAAGGACGCAGACCTCGACATGTTCATGCCGAAGACCGACGCCGAGATCAGAGCCGAACGCCAGGCGCGATTTCTGGCCTGGGTCGATAAGGCGGTCGCCCAGTCGGCCGCCGACGAAGGAGCGCGCTGACCGTGTCGCAAAACACGCAGCTTGGGGTGCAGGTCGTCGCCGACATCGCCGACTTCACCAAACAGTTCGACACGATGAAGGCCCAGCTCAATGCGCTCGGCCAAACCACACAAGAGTCCGGGGAGAAATCGGCCACCGGCCTCGCGGGCGTGCGCAAGGAAATCGAATCGATCGGCACCATACTCAAGAGCGGCATGCTGATCGAGGGTGGCAAATTGATCACCCAGATGGTGACGGCGCCGCTCATCGGCCTGGGGAAAGAGGCCGTGCTCCTCGCGGACAGTCTCAAGAAAAGCGAAACCGCCTTCAGCGTCATGCTCGGCAGCGGCGATCAAGCCCGCGCCATGCTGAAAGACCTGCAGCAGTTCGCGGCGACGACCCCCTTCGAATTCCCCGATCTGATCCAAGCGGCCAAGAAGATGCTCGCGCTGGGCTTCGGCGCGAAGGAGATCATCCCCATGCTGAAGACCGTCGGCGACGCCGCCGCCGGCCTGGGCGGCGGGGCTGAACTGATGGGCCGGATCACCCTGGCGCTCGGCCAGATGAACGCCAAGGGCAAGGTGTCGGCCGAAGAAATGAAGCAGATGGCGGAAGCCGGTATCCCCGCCTGGCAAATGCTGGCGGACAAGATCGGCGTCACGGTGCCTGAAGCGATGGCGATGGCGAAGCAAGGGGCGATCGATGGCGCGACCGGTGTTACCGCCATCATGGAAGGCATGTCGCAAAAATTCGGCGGGCTGATGGTCGAGCAATCCAAAACCATTCAAGGCACACTCGCCAATCTCAAAGACACCATCGGCTTCATCATGACCGACATCGGGCAACAGCTCATCGAGACGCTGCAGCTGCGCGAGGTGCTCGGGGCAATCCAGACCTTCGCGCAAAGCGTCCTGACCTGGTTCCGTGGTCTGGATGACGGCACGAAAAAGACCGTGATTGCGCTGACCGGTGCCTTTGCGCTGGCCGGACCGATCCTGGTTGCGGTCGGCGCGTTTATGGCGGCCATCGCGGTCGTGACCGCGCCCATGCTGGTGACCGGCGCGATCATCACTGGCATCGTCGCCGGCGGGGCGTTGCTCATCGCACATTGGAACACGATCAAGACCACCGCCACGACGATCTGGACCGCCATCACCGGGACCATTCAGACCTGGGGCACGACCGTCAACAAGACGATCGATACGGCCATCTTCGGGACCGTGGCCCTTTTCGAATCCCTCAAGGATCAAACCATCAAATTTGTCGCCGACATGGTCACGGAGATCGGTGGCTGGCTCGGGGCGAAGCTCACGGCCATTTTCGACAAAATGCGTGCGCCCATCGAGACCGCCACGGCCTGGTTCGCGAAGATGTACGACGCGGTCGTCGGACACTCCTACGTACCCGACATGGTCGAGGAAATCGGCCAGCACATGAGCAAGCTCGATCACAATCTGACCGCCCCGGCGCGGAACGCCGCCATCAGTGTCGAGAATGCTTTCCGGGGCATTGAGGTGACGGCCGACGATGTGTTCCGCACGCTGCTCGACCGCATGGCCTATTTCTCCGGCTCCGCGATTCAAACCGTGAGCAGCACGCTCGCGCAGGGCGTGACCGGCATGGCCAATTGGCGGCAGGCGGGCGAGCAGATCCTCAACAGTTTCCTGACGACGTTTATCAACGCCGCGCTCTCGATGACGACCTCTTGGCTCATTGCCGAGGCGACGCGGACCTCCGCCACGGAAGCCGCGAACGCGACGATCGCGGCTTCGGGTGCCGTGACGAGTACTGGTCTGACGGCTGTGTTCTCCGCCGCCGGCATGGCGATCAAATCCGTCATGATCGGCCTGGCCCAGGGCGTGGTGAGCATCATCGGGGTGGTGATCTCCGGCATCACGACGGTACTCGACGGCATCTCCTTCGTGTTGTCCTTCGCGCTGCAAGCGATCGCGGAAATGATTTTTGCGGCGGCGGCCGCCGTGCAGTCGATTCCCATTGTGGGTCAGATCCTGGGCGCCATCATGATCGGCGCGGGCATTCTGGTAGAGGCCGCGGCGGTGGCCCTGCCTGCCCTGATCGCTGGCGTCGGCGGGCTGCTGAGTGCGGGCGTCGGCGCGTTGGCTGGCGCCATTCCGGCCTTTGCGACCGGCGGCGCCGTGTTCGGCCCAACGCTGGCCCTGGTCGGCGAGAACGCCTCGCGCAGCAATCCCGAATACATCGGCCACGCGAATCAGCTGGGTCTGAATCAAGGCGGCGCGCGGCAGACGATCATCATTCAGCTTGACGGCCGCACGCTGGCCGAGGTCGCCATGTCGCACATGCCCGGCGTGTACAAACTCGCAATGGGGAATCGCTGATGCCGTTCGGATCAGGACCATTCGGCACCGTGCCCTTCGGCTCCGGCCCGCGGCGGCTGGGCCAGTCCCAGGTGCTCTCGCAGTTTGTGGTGCGGGTGGGCTCGGTCGAGGTGCGGCCGTATCTCCGCTGGAACCGCTGGCGCGTCACGGAAGTGCTGAACAGCCGCGACACCTCCACGATGACCTTCCTGGTGAAGCCGACGTCGCCCAACCCGAACTATGTGCCGCAGCTCGGCGAGCGCGTGCAGGTGCGATTCGGGAACGTCTTGTACTGGACGGGCCTGATCCACGATCGCGACATGAGCTGGACCACGGAAGCGCGCAACGACCTCAAAGAAATCACCCTCCGCTGTGTGGACCTGACGGCGCTGTGCGATCGCATCACCGTCAACGAGGTCTACCTGAATAAAACAGCCGGCGAGATTCTGCGCCACATCGTGAGCAAATATCTGGCCGCCGACGGCCTGACCAGCGGCGGCGTGCAGGACGGGCCGACACTGGCCAAGGTGGTCTTTGCCCGCCGTTACGCCTCCGACTGTTTCGATCAACTCGCGAAGCTCACGGGCTATCACTGGACCGTGGACCAACTGGGCGTCGTGCAATTTTTCCCGAAATTCGCCTCCCTCGCGCCGTTCGAGATCAGCCATGCGAACGCCACGTTTCGCGATGCGCGGGCCTCCGTCACCCTGGCCGATTTCCGCAACGTGCACTACGCGACCGGCGGCATGGGCATCACCCAGTTGCCGGTCACTGATTTTCATATCGGCGACGACATCGCCCGCACGTTTGCCACGGCCTATCCCATCGCGAGCCTCGTGAGCGTGAAAGTCAACGGCGCGGTGCAAAGCCAGGGCATCCGCAACATCGATGATGCCGGCAGCAAGGCCTGGTACTGGAACAAGAGCCAGGCGGGCATCAATCAGGATCCGTCCCAGCCGCTCCTGAAGGCCAAGACCGCCACCCAGCCGGCGGACCGGCTGGAGATCACGTACTACGGCTTTTACGGGCCGGTCGCGACGAAGCTCGTGAGCGCGCCGAGCATCGCCGAGCGCCAGGCCGTGGAGGGCGGGAGCGGCCGGTATGAGATGGTCGATCACGACACCTCGCTCGATGGGCTGGAGGTGGCGATCGCGAAGGCCAAGGGCGATCTCCGGCGCTACGGGGCGCTCGATCCGATGATGGCATTCGAAACCGACCAGATCGGCCTCGCCGTCGGGCAGACCGTGCGCATCGACCTGCCCGAACTGGCCGTGCCCTCGGCGGACATGCTGATCACCGAACTGGAGACGAGTCTGTTCGGGATGGAGAAGCGCCGCCACCGCGTGAAAGCCACGACGGGCGAACTCAAGGGCACCTACCAGGAGTTTTTCCAGAAGTTTTTTTCGCGCGGCGCGGACATCACGATTTCGCCCGACGACGCGATCAACGAAGTGGTGGTCGCGAACGATCTCGCGAGCGCAACGGATCTGGTCACCGTGACGACGAGCGCCGCACACAAGGGCGTCTGGCGGCAGGATACCTGGGGGCGGTTGCAATGGGGCTAGACCTGCGAACGACTGACGCGCACGAGCGGAGCGCCACCACCGGACTCGTCCAAGCCGTGGTCTGGGATGCGGCCGTCGAACGCTGGCTGCTCGATGATCCGGAGCGGCTGCTCCATCCGGACCTGCATCGTGCCCAGGTGCTCCGCCTCGATCCCTGGCGGCCGAACAAAATTGTGGCGAACCACGTCGCGGGCTTCGGGAACGGCCTCAACCTGTTCCGCGACTATCTGGCCGGCGACGCGCCGCCCTTTCCCACGCATGTGGCCTGGGGCACGAACGGCACCGCCCCGGCGCTCGCCGATGTGGGGCTCTATGCGGAGAAAACCCGTACCTCATTGGTCGCCCGCGTGAAGAGCGACAAGCAGCTTACGCTCGCCGGATTCATGGGCTCGACCGCCGGCAACGGCGAGACGTTTCGCGAGGCCGCACTGGTGAACGAGTTGGGCGCCACGCGCCCAATGATCTTCGCGCGCATCGCCTACAACGATATTGCGAAGAATGTGAACGTGCTCATCTCGGTCAGTTGGCAGATCGACCTCGCGTAGGAGCTTATGGGAACGACGAACGTCACGAATCCGCTGGTGCAGCCCAGTCAGAATGATCTCGGGGGTGGCGTGTCCGGTGACGGGAACACGGCGCTGGAAAAATATGTCAGAAAATTATTTCTCGTGGCTGGTCACGGGCAAAGCTATGTCATTTCCGGAGGCTTGTTGCCGGCGACACAGGCGACGCTCATCCAGAGCATCCCGGCCGGCGAGGCCTATATCTCTGGGTACTATGTGACCTGGCCTACCACGTCCGTGTCACTGCCTGCCAGCACGACCAGTCACATTTTCGTGAAGCTGGTCTTCGCGAGCGGCGTCGTCTCCGGCATCCAGGTCGAGGATAACACCACCGGCATCGAACCGGCCGATGCCGTGAAATTGGGCATTAATACCACGAACGCCTCCACCATCACCTCGCGCGTGGACCAGCGGCTGCTGAATGGGAACCAGCGCATCCGGCGCGCCGTGATTGCCGCGACCGGCTCGACCGATTGGACGGTCCCCTCCAACGTGACGGCCGTGCATGTGCGCCAATGGGGTGCCGGCGGGGGCGGCGGGGGTGGGGGTGGCAATGATGGGTTGGCGGGACAAGCCGGAACTGGAGCCGCTGGCACGCGAGGTGCCTATGTGCAGACGGTGCTGACGGTCTCACCGGGCGAAACCATCACTATCACAAACGGTACTGGAGGATCCGGCGGGGCTGGTGGGGGAGCTGGTGGATACGATGGCTCCACCGGAGGGAATGGCGGATCGAGCAGCATCGTCAAAGCCGGAGTGAATTTCACGGCCGGGGGTGGGGCTGGGGGCAGAGGCGGGACGGGCTCAATCGGAGGAGGGCAGGGCCAGTCCGCTATGTTCGATGCCAATTCGCCCGGCATTGCATCGCAATCCGCGGGGACTGCCGATCTGTTGATTCATGGCGCTGGGCGCTCCGGCGGGAGCGGGAATATTGGGGCGGCTACTGTTGGCGCGGGATTGAGCGGCGCTGCGGGCCAACATGGCATCACAATCATCGAGTATTGAGGGGCACATGCTGAGACGACACGCTCGCGATCGATGGTTGACCCTGCTGTTCTGGCTCTGTCTGGGCCAGGTGACGGCCTGGGCCGCGATGGACCCGGTGACCAATTTCGCCGTGAGCACCCTGGCGAGCGGTATCGACGCCAGCACGATGACGCTTAACCTCGCGGCCGGGACCGGCGCGAAATATCCCGCCACCGCCAGCGGTACCTATCCGCTCACCATTTCGAACTGCACCGACTATGCGAGTGCGGCGCTGGATCCGAACGCCGAAATTGTGACGGCCGTCACACGAAGCGGCGACACCTTCACGGTCACGCGCGGACAAGAGGGCACCTCAGCCGTGGCGCACAATACCGCCGGCAAGAGCTACTGCGTCGAGCTGTTCATGACGGCGGGCATGTATCAGCGCATCAAGGATTTCATCATCGCGAGCGCGGCCAGCGTGCCCGGTGTCTACGATTGCGCGAGTCAGGGCTCCTGTTCGGCGACGGTGACGTTTATCGGCTCGGCGAAAGCGACGCTGCAGGTCTCAGACACACAGAACATTGCGAGCAATCTCACCATCGGCAGCAATATCACCGTGCGCCGGATTGGCGCGGGGAAATTCCAGATCCCTGACGGCGTCACCCTCACGATCAGTTCGCCCGAGCATGTCGTCGCCGACAGCCGTACGCAGCTGGTCGAGTTCACCGGCTCAGGAACGGGTGTGCTGGCGTTTACCAATCCCGGCTTAGTCCCGATCACCTGGTGTGGAGCCATCGCCGGAGATGCCATCGACGACAGCGCGCCCGCTCGCAAATGCCGTGATGCGCTGCCGACCACTGGCGTCGAGAGTTCAGTCCTCGAAATTCTGCCCGGCACCTACATATGGAACAGCGAGCTCGATACCGGCGCGCACAATCTGCTGATCCGCATGATCGGGGCGACGCTCGATCTGACCGGCATGACGGGGGCCGGGCATGCGAACATCCACGGATCAGGGAACGTGCTCGCGGCCATCCGGCTCACCGGCAATCGATCGCGAGTCGTCGGTGGGCGCATCACAGGGCCCGTCGTCGTCCAGACCACCATCCGCACGGCCGGCGTGCTGCTCGATGGCGCCACCAATGCGCGGGTCAGCTCCGTGCTCATCGACGGCGTCTACGCCGGCGTGTGGGCCGGGGGGGGTGCGACCGATCTCCTTGTGGCGAATGTGGATGTCTCGGGCTGTGGCTACGGCATCTATCTCGGGTTTGTCGGCGGCACCGTGAGCAATCCGCAGGCATCACGTGTCACGCTCCAGAACGTGCGCGGCCACGGCAGCACGATCGGCGATGGAGTTGTTTTCGATACGCACACCAGAGATCTGCAGATCCTCGGGGGGTACTTTTACGGCAACGCCACCAATGGGATCTACGGGGAATTCTCCGGAGAACGGGTGCAGATCATCGGCGCGAACATCTACAGCAACAGCGGGCGCGGCCTGCGGCTCAAATACGGGAACAACACCGGAGACACCGCCGGCAAATGGGGCTACTCCCGGCGCGCGATCATTGCCGACAATATTCTCAAAGACAACACGCTCGACAACCTGGCGATCCAGCTCGACGATTATTCGGCCTTCAGCGCGATCGGCGGTGTCGAAGAAATCACCATCGCGAACAACTACTCGGAGGGCTCCGGTGATCACGGCTATGTGATCAACTGCGTGCGCTGCGTGATCCAGGGGAACCAGGCTCACCGCAATCAGGAATATGGGTTTGTGTTCCGCTCGCTGCAGGACGCCACGATCCAGGGGAACCAGTCCTGGGACAACGGTACGACGGGGGCCAACGGGCGCGGGTATCAATTCACGACGGCCCTCACCACCGGCAGCACGCCTCCCGATTCTCAGCGCGTGAGCTTTCTCGGCAACCTGGGCGGCGATACGCGGTCTGGCGGATCGCGCACGATGAATTTTGTGTTTAGTCTGACCAACTTGGCGAACAGCACGGTCAGCGGCAACATCGGCACCAATGCCAACACCGCCGACTGGGTCAGCACGAATGGTCTCACCAATGTGGGGTTCTGGGAAAACCGTGGGACCGTCTCGGGGTCGGATGTCATCGGCACACCGGTGGCGAAACACCTCAGCGCGACCGCGACCTATGACCCGCCCAGCGTGTCGAGCGGGTCACAAACCAGCACCACGATCACCGTCACCGGCGCCGCCGTCGGGGATACGGCCAACTGTGGCCACAGCACCATCACCGCCGACCTCTGGCAGATCTCCTGCTATGTGAGCGCGACCGATACAGTGCGTGTCGTCCTCAAGAATCACTCCGGGGGCGCGATCGATGCCGCGAGCGGCACGTTGCGCGCCGATGTGTGGAAGCACTGATGCCGATTCTCCTGTTCCTCGTCATGCTCTGGTCGGGCGTCATCGGTGCGCCGGCCCAGGCGGCCGTCGCGCGGAACAGCGCGACGTATACCGCCTGCGACACGAATCCCTGCACCATCGCCCACACCGTCGCCGGCGAGAATCCGTTTCTCGCGGTCTGCGTGACCTGGTGGCATTACATCAGTACACCCGCCATCACCGCCGCGAGCTGGAACGGGCTGCCGCTCACATTGATCGCCACGGCCAACAATCCCGCCTGCGGCGACACATGTGCTGCGGCGCTGTATGGCCTGGCCAATCCTCCCGCCGCGACAGCCGATACCGCCATCACGTTTGCGTTCGTGCCGAACGGCCATGTGGTGGGCACCGTCTCGTTCACGGGCGTGGCGGCGGCGGTGCCGCTCGGCACTCCGGTCTCCTCGACGGGGAGCGGCTCGTCCGCGAGTGTGACGGCCTCAAGCACCAGCGGCGAACTCGTGATGGATTGTCTCAGCTCGCTGGCGGTGGGGGCGGTGCCGGCCACAGCGAGCGGGCAGGCGCTGAACTGGAGCGCGTTCGACGCCGGTGGGTCCATACATGGGGCCAGTAGCTATGTCGCCGGGACGCCATCGACCGTCTCCGCGTGGACGCTGAGCGGCACGCCCCAATGGGCGATGGTGGCCGTGCCGATCAAGAGCGCCGGCGGGGGCGGTGGTGGCGGCAGTACGCCTGGCACCCAGCGTGTGATCAGCTGGACCGATAACAGTGATAATGAAGCGTGCTTTCATCTGCAGTGGCAGACCGATCAAAGCCTGCCGAATTGGGTCGACCTCAACGCCTGTCTGCCGCCTAACACGGGATCATACGCGAACAATATCGGCACGCAGACCGGCGACTGCTATCGCGTCGAGGCCACCAACGCCGGCGGATCAAACGGATTCACCGATCCCGTCTGTGCGGCTGCTCCACCCCCGCCTCCCCCGCCACCGCTCCCGCCTCCCGGCTCTGCCGTGGCCAGTCCGTTCACCTTTGATAGTGAGGAGGATTTGTTATGAGGTCGACTTATTTGGCCGCCGTGCTGGTACTGTTTGCCACGCCTGTCATCGCCGCGCCGAACTGTCCCAACAGGCCGGCAGGAGCTACCACCTTGCTCGACTGCTCGTTCAATTCCACAAACTGCGCCGGAGAACTTGGTGGCCCATTGTGGGAGATCTACCCGGGAGCCGCCACGATCACCCAGCCTGGCGGCAATCCGGGGAGCGCGCCTAATGCGGATACATCCACATTACCTGCCGGCGCGTCGGTCGGTGGGCAGCAGACAATATGGCCGTTTCCAGGCAATCAGCAGCCGCTGACGAATCTATACCTGTGCTTGCCGTTCAAGATGTCGCCAGGGTTTGTTGGTCAGCAGACGGCAAACAAATTGTTTTTCATGGCTGCTCAGGATTGGCCGTTCGGCCGTAAGGGAGGAAATGGGTTTTTTGGATTGGGGCAGGGCAATGGCATCTACCCTCCCTCGTTCTTCTTCCTCTACTTTGGGCACAACTCGGGGAATCTGGACAATTCGCACGCGTGCATTGCAGATCTTGGGCTCGGATGTCCTCCGAACGTGACCACGACGCAACTATTTCCAGACGTGTGGTACACGGTCGAGGTCTACATCATTTCATCGTCCACCTCGACGTCGAGGGACGGAACCGTGAAATGGTGGATCAATAATACCCTTCAGGGGAACTATACCAATCTTAACTACATTGACGGGATCGTTAACCAGTTTCAGTTAAATCATACGTGGGACGGCGGCACGGCTGTGCAGTGCGGGCCGCCAACGAATCCCGCGAATGCCATCGGCCGAGATTGTCGCATCGATCAGAAATATCACTTCGATCATATCGTGCTCGCCTCGGTCGGCGGGATCTCTCCAGGCACGGGCGGCGGCGGTGGCGTTGCCCCTCCTCCACCTCCTCCGCTCGCACCGAATAAGCCCACGAATCTGAGGGTGCAATAGTGCGCAGGATCGGGCGCTCCCCTCTCATCGCCTCGGCCTTGCTGAGTCTGGTGGGCATAATGGCTTATGGCGTCACGGTGTCGATCAGCGCCGTCACGAATGGCTCATTTGTGGCGACGTGGTCGCCGTCGACCGATTCGTCTGAGCAGTACGAATTTCGTTGGAGCCACTTTGCGGCCTCACAATGGATCGCGCTCCAGACCCTGCCGGGCACGCTCGGCGTACTGCAGGTGACGTTCCCTGCGTTGCCGAGCACGCCGACGACCGATCGCTGGCTATGTCTCGATGCGCGGATGGTGAAACCGGCCGTCGGGCCGTGGCTCTCGGATACTAAGGAGGGCCCGGCCTGCAATGTGGTCGAGGTCGGCGTGATTCCGCTGCCCACGCCACCGGCCCCGGTGCCACCCGCGCCACTGCCAACCCCACCCGCGCCCGTTCCACCGGCACCGGAACTCTTCATGGGGCTGACGAACAGCAACGGGCTGCTGACATTCACGTATAGGCCGGCGGATTGCCCGCGTGGCGTCCAACAGAGCACCGGGGCGCTGATCAACGGCGCCAGAACCCTGACTTTGCGGTGCAGGAGGTAACGCGGTGCCGACCACAGTGATCTGCCTCACGGTAGAGGAATACCAGGGCATCATGGATCGCCTCAGAGCGCTAGAGGCCTTACAGGACACGCGTATGACGGACCTGGGCCCGGTGATTCAGCGCATGCAGGGGATTGAGTCTACCTTGTCCGCAATGGTGGCGACGGTGGCCAGGTTGCCGAAGTCACCTGCATCCGGAGGCGTGAAGGTTCCGTAGGACGGATTCAACGGGCTGTGAAGGCCCGCTGAAAGGCGTAACAACGACCGTTCAAAACGCGCACAATGGGGTGCAGTCCGGCAGCGCAAGCCGCCGGTTTAAGAATGGTCGGCCGAGCGTGAAGGTTGTTCACGCAGGATGCGTCGGCTCTTTGACATAGCCCACAATGGAGTGGGATCCGAGCCAGAAGAGGGCCAGAAGCGCATTGCGGCTTCCGCCCTCAAGGTGCGTCTACAGCATTTTCGATAGGTTCTATCCAAGTCTCATTCTCAAACTACTTGACGCGCATTCTCAAACTACTTGACGCGCTATACTGACGTTCCACTCGCTTCAACACCATTACCAAACCATCTTGACATCCCCCTGCTGATCGGGATATTAATAATCGTTCTCAATTTAACGAACACGACTTCGTCTATGACACCAACCAGCAATGCAACCGAC
>WBZQ01000374.1_pt1 | contig 37082 bp, 46 predicted proteins | sample 5204251 | NCBI WGS metagenome assembly WBZQ01 (sample SAMN12412402, study PRJNA552823) | activated sludge metagenome | isolation source: activated sludge from nitrification reactor of wastewater treatment plant... | place: USA: Virginia | collected 2017-09 | reverse complement strand
GCGACCGAATGCTTCTCGGACAAGTTGTAGGTAGACGAGTTGGGTAGGCGCCGACAGGGCCGTCATACCACCATCCAAGAGAAAGTGGAGAAGGCCGGTGTAGGCGAGGGGTGACCAGACGGACTCGCTAAGAAGGGCAGCTGGAAGAGGGGCGGATTCAGTCCCTTCAGGGGTAGGATTATGCTCAGGAATATTCATCTAAGCCATTGATGTCTAAGTGCGATTAGCGGTTTTGCGTTAGCTTGTCATTTGTCCATATGAAAATGTGTATAGTCGTCTTATGGACAAATGTCAAGTTCTGGACTATGACTTCATAAAAGAGCGCCTTTGACGAAGTCCTAGGAATGGGTTATGCTGTGCGCGTCATGGACGTGAAGAGGAGAAATCGTGACGGCGGACGAATGCGACCAACCGACTGATGGCCTGTCCCCGATGGCGGTTTCCCAGGCTGGGGCAGGGGAGCGGATCAAGCATCCCCTGACCCTCCAGCCGGCTCACGACGATGATCGGATTCATCTCCAAGCGACGTTCTATCACTACCTGCTGTTCTGCCAGGCGAACAAAGCGGCGAGCACGCACCGGATCTACCGGTCCACCCTCTGGGCCTTCTACCGCTGGTGGAGCCAGGAACGACCCTACGAGACGCTGGGTCCCACGCTGCTCCATGCCTACAAGATTTGGCTCTGCGAGACCCGCGATCAGGGGCATGAACGGTTGCAGGCGCGGTCGATCAATAACTATCTCGCCGCGGTCCGGGCATTGTGTCGGTGGATCAAAGCCCGTCATGCGATGAATTGGGATCCCGGCCGGGAGATCCCGGATGAGCGGGTCGATAACAAGACCTATCAGCGGTTGCCACTGAGCCCCGCGCAAGTCACCACGTTGATCGAGCGCTTCAATGATTCCCTGATCGGTCGACGCGATGCCGCCATGACCTATCTCATGGCGAAAACCGGCCTGCGCGCGATCCAGGTCCAACGGGCGGATTGTGGGGATCTCGAGTGCCTGCAGGTTCAGGTGGCGCAGGGGGCCGATCGGGAAGGGGCGCGCAGGGGCTCGACGGCCATGCGGGAGCAATGGATCTTGCGGACACAGGGCAAGGGGCAGCAGACGAAAGAGAGTTTTGTGAACCTGATGCCCGAGGTCTACGCCCGGCTGCAGCGGTATCTCCATGCCCGCGGGCCGGTGTCGCCGCGCCAGCCGCTGTTTGCCCGGCATCATGACAAGCTCACCGCGCATCTGGAGCAGGCACGGTCGAAGCAGGGCGCAGGGGAGGGGCAGCCGATGGCGCCGGACGAGCGGTTGCGGCTCACGACCCGTGCCATTCAGCTGCGGATTACGGAGGCCATGACCCGTTGCGGGCTGCGGGACGCCGCTCGGCCGGACGAGGCCTCACCGCCGATGAGTCGCCGGCGCCGGCAACGACGGGTGACGCCGCATAGTCTCCGCCATACGGCTGCGACGGAGGCGGCGCGCACCGAATCGCCATTCAAAGTCCAAGCTATGCTGGATCATAAGGACATCCGGACGACGCAAAAGTATTTTCACGCGATCGATCGACTGGAGGAGGGGGCGGAATTTGCGATCACGCGGTATTAACCGGCGAGCACGATGATCCTCGCACGTCCGACGCATGGCTGCCACCCACGGCGCGTTCCCCAGACCCTCCCAATCATTCATCTGGGCCTTCCAACCCTCGAGATGGAGAGCATGTGATGATGAGCCGCTGCGAGCGGATCGTCAGGAGCGCAAGCACGTACACCGTGATGCTATGCCATGTATTCGCGCCCTCGGTCGTCCACGCCTGGTCGATCGCGTGGGAGTCGGCCGCATCGACTACGGAGTGTTCAGTTGAAGACTGTGAAGCGAACCGCGGTGACATCATGAGTAAGCTCAGCCCCGCCCGACGCAAGAAAATTTCGGCTCGCGCCTCAGACTCGGTGGTGTTCCGCCTGTCACGACGACCCGAAGCAGGCACTGTTCATCACGCACCCCACAAACGGCATCACGTATCACACGCCAATTCTCCTTGAGAAGCCTGGGCGCAGATACACAGATGCGGACCTCCATCATATTGAATTAGCAGCCTAACCCGCTTTCCCACCCTCTCCTGCCGGCGTATAATACCCCCATAATGCCCACACCTCCCAATTCAGGCCACGACGATGCAGACCACGTCTCGACCGATAGCAGGCTGCACATGCCATTTCGGCTCAGAAAGGTCACCTTCAAGGGACAAGGCTTGCACCCTGATGCCTCAGGGAAGGGATGGGACAGAGTGCGCGAACTTGCTTACGAAGGCCATGGGGGATGACATGTGTGCTACTGCAATCCGAGTCCAGACCTCGACAACGACCTCAGTCAGAAGGCGACTGATCAGATGACAGACGAGGAGCTGAAAGAGGCGCGGATGCGTGTGCTCGATGAGATCGTCAAATTATCGCAGGAGCTGGGAATGTACGATGAGCCGTTCGTGAGCGACAATCCGCTCACCAGGAAGGCATAGGGGCGTTGCCCGGGGGTTGCGCAAAGCTGCAAGCCGGATCAAAGGCTCGGATCTTCCGGGCCTTTGGTTTCTTTAGTGACGGGGGTTGAGGAGTGGAGTATCAAGCTCATCGGTGCATCAAAGTCGCGAGCGATTTGGATCCGCCCTTTCAGGAGCCCGGGGCGTCGTAGAGGTTTCCGTCATTCAACCGGAATCAACTGCGCAACGGGCTGTCCGCGCTTCGTAATGGTAAACTGCTGACCGGCGGCGACTTGCGCGAGGAGTGCAGAGAGGCGCGCCTTTGCCTCGTGTATGCCGACAGTCTTAGGATTTATGAGCCAATAGGCGTCCCAAATATTTTGCTCAAGCTCACGCAGTGTCGCCCCCTGACTCATCACGCCTGGCACCTCCAGTATCTGCCCCACGTACCAATCCCCGTCCTCCCAATACTCCATGGTGAGCCTGACACTTTCAATTTGCTGGCGTTTCGCGCTGATCAATTTTTTAGCCACGCCTACACCCCACACTTTCCCCCCTCAGATGCCGGCGTATAATATCCCAATCATGCCCACACCTCCCAATCCAGACCAGGAAACGCTTGCATTGCTCAAGATCCTGGCGCTCGGCAACAGGGATGTGGCGGCGGGCCGGGTCAAGCCGGTGGGTGATGTGGTGGCTCGCCTGCGTGCCAAGCGCAAGAAGCCGTTCGTGAGCAACTAGCTGATCGCTGTAATATATCACCACCATGCCCAAACCCCACAACCAACCCCACAGCGAAGCCGACTGGGACGCCCTCCTGGCCGCGGTCAAAGAGGCCACGCAACGAGCCGAGAAGTCCATCGACCGGACGATTGCGCTGTGTGATGCGTCGAATGAGAGGATGGCTAAGGTTGAGGAGTGGAGGAAGAAAGATGGAGATCGTATGTGCCACTACGATCCTAAAGGTGGATTCTGAAATGCCCAAACCAGACCGCGACGATGCCGCCCGGCTCGACGAGCTCATGGCCGAGGCTCCGAGCGAGAAGCCGACGGATCAGATGTTAGACGAGGAGTTGAAAGCGGCGCGAATGCGAACGCTCGATAAGCTAGTGGAATTATCGCAGGAGCTGGGGTTCTACGACGAGCCGTTTGTAAGCAATAAACCGCTCGTTAGGAAGGAATAGGGGCGTTGCCCTGCGGCTCTCCAAACACTTCCGCGAACGACACGACATTCCCGGCGCGGACATCGGCTTCACCCTCAAGAATCGCCTCCATCTCCTCCGGGTCGGCTAGAGTATCCAGCGTTTCGGCCCAGCTCTCGTATTCAGCGTTCATTCGCGACCTCCTAGAGATCTGGTGGGTATTGTCACCTGAGGGCGGGAGTTGGTCAACGGCCCTCACACCGGTCAGGCTGGATGCGAAACAGCTTCTCCCACGCCTCGTTGAGAAACCCCATCCTCGCATCGGTTCGCTCGTTTGCCCCCACAATTTCAGCTAGCTTGAATGGTGGGTAGGGTTTCTCGCCGACCTTCAGGCGCTCACATCGAGCGTAGACAATAAAATCACCTACCTCGACGGTTTGCGAATCAATCCTTTGATCTCGTGATTACGGTGTGCGATCAGGCCGCTGGTGAAAGTTGTCCCCTGTTCCCCGGGAAACCAGCGAAGTTGCATTGGAGTACGCCAGATCCGGCCAAAGCGATCGGATCTGACGCCGAAATCGACGCGGCGTTTGACGAGGCTTTTTGTATGCTCCGGCAGCGTGTCGAAGATTTGATGAAATGACGTGTGGTCGTGGATAGGCTTGGGGTTAGGGCCTGCAGTGCTGAAACAGCTCTTCGCAATGCTCATGGCCGGCCGTTGACTCCGACGTGATCTGGTACTCCACCTCTGTAACCCGATCGTTCTCCATCGTCACGATCGCCAAACAGGCGTGCCGCACGCCTTCCGGACGACCGCTTTTGCTTCCAGGGAAGGACTGTTCGAGCACTCCTACCCCCTTGTAGTAGCTCAACGCTCTCAGACCATGCTGCGATGAGACCATCCGCGGTGCGCCAGCGCAGGCCAGGATCGCTGACTCCGGCTTGCCAAGTAGCGCCTGCTTGGCAGTGGCGAGGCGAGACGAAGGTGTCTTGATGCAGCCACTGATCGCGGTAGAAACGAGGGCCATCAGCAGCGTGACCATGACCAATGCAGGAACATCACGACAATTGCCCCTCATTTTGTCACCTCACTGATAGAAGTCGGTTTCGAGGCTGCGATCTCTTGGAACTGCGTCTGTTCAATGCCAACTCGTTCGCGGATGAGCGCCTCACCCGACCGTCAACCAAGCACCGAGAGCGGTTGGCGTGAGTACGGGCGGCTGCTGTCATTGCGAGACGCCGACCCAGCGGAGGCCAGCCCGTACTCGTCACCGATTCTTTTACGACACAGCAACGTCGTCGTTCACCAACGTGGCCCGTACATGATCACTCCCATGCCAACCAGGCAAATCATCGCTCCGACCGCATCGAGCCGGTCTGGCCTTGTGCCATCGAAGCCCCAGCCCCAGAGCAGCGACAATACGATGAACATTCCCCCATAGGCTGCATAGACTCGACCAAAGTGGGCGGTCTGCAATGTTGGAATGATGGCATAGAGGACTAAGATAAGAGCACCGGCGAGTGCATAGCCGATCGGCTTCCCCTCACGGAGCCATAGCCACACCAGATAACCGCCGCCAATTTCACAAAGCCCAGCCAGGATGAACAGTCCTATCGAAGAGAGCAGAGACATCCCCATGTCCTCATAGTTGGAATGATTGTCACAGGTTGAGGAGGCTGGAAGGTCTCAGAACAATGACGAGTTGTCCGCGTCGTCCCGGCCATGCTTGAGAGTTGGATTCATTCGATCACATTGCGAGAAGGCTGCGAATCGATACGAATGCGATCCGAACCTTCCTCCACAATCTGCAACGTGACATGTTCAATCCCAAACCGTTCTGCCAGCAGCTGTTGCAGGCATTGTAGCACAGCAGCTCGATCCTCCCCAACCGGGACGACAACATGGGAACTGAGTGCATCCATGCCGGTCGTAATCGTCCAGATGTGGAGGTCGTGTACCCCCTTCACGCCCGGGACGCCGGCCATTGCCCGCCCGATCTCCCGTGCATCCACACCGGTTGGGACTCCTTCCATGAGGATGTGGACGGCTTGGGAAAGGAGCGCCCATGTGCGCCAGATGACGAACGCACTGATCCCCACACTGAGGAGTGGATCGATGAGCACCCATCCGGTCGTCCAAATAATCGCGCCACCGAGAATGACGCCGAGGGAACTGATCGCATCACTCATCACTTCAAGATAGGCGCTGCGCACGTTCACACTCTCGTCAGCATGGCCGTCGAGCAGCTTCAGACTGGCAAGATTCACCACTAACCCAATCAGTCCAACCAGTAACATTGGAATGCCAAGGACCTGAATTGGCGCTCCGAAGCGGTCATAGGCCTCGTATAGAATCCACGTCGCAAGGAGCAGCAGCACCACGGCATTGACAACTGCAGCGAGAATCTCCGCGCGATGGTAGCCATAGGTATTTTCAGGAGTCGATGGTTTCCCAGCCATCCACATGGCAAATGCACTCAGGCTCAACGCCGCCACATCCGTCAGCATGTGACCGGCGTCGGCCAACAACGCCAAACTTCCCGTGAAGAGGCCGGCGATCACTTCGACGACCATAAACACCCCGGTGAGCAGCAAGACGCGTCGCAGATTCTTTTGCTGCACAGATCTGCTTTCTGAGTTGCTATGCACGAGAGCTCCTTCGTTGTGGCCCACCAGTCTTCTTCAAAGCGCGGCTTACTCTGCAGCGCATCGCGGGATCGCACCAGGACTTGCGAATTCTAATGGCCATGGCCATCAGACAACCCTGGGACTGTCGATGCTTTGTCCGGAACCGTCACGTTGCGGAGCGGCGGTGAATCCCAAATGACGGTGTTCCCTGGGGCCAAGTCGGCAGCCTTCATAAAATGTGCGTCTCCTTCCCGCACTGCTCCGAGCCGGTACAAAACCATACCGAGATTGTAATGCGCCTCTGCCAAGCTTGGCGTGGCTGTGATCGCAGCTTCGAAGTGTTGCTTCGCTTGCGCCCACTGGTTGCGCTTGTACGCTAGGATCCCTTCTTCATGATGCCGTGCTGCCGTTGCGCTTACACTTGTCGGCGCGGACAACAACGTAGATGGGGATGCCGACTGACATCCGCTCTCCACAATTAACACGATCGCAACAACCACCGTCTTGCGCAGCATCGATTCCTCCTTCGATCGGCTACTCCGAGATTGAGACGCGGGCTGCTGGCCAGCCAACCCGGAGCCCATTCGCCACGGCCAGAAGTTCACTCACCTCATGGACAAGGACCGCAACGGCGACGCTGAGGAAGCCGCCGACCGCCAAGGGAATCAGGACCGCGAGCAGCAAGAGGGAGAAGGCAATGTTCTCCGTGCTGATCCGCCTCACTTTGGCTCCCAGCCGTAGCGCCTCACCCACCTTCGAGAGATCATCGGCCATCAGGGCCACATCGGCGGCTTCGATGGCGGCATCGGTCCCCGCAGCCCCCATTGCCACCCCGCAGGTGGCGGCGGCTAAGGCCGGCGCATCATTGATCCCGTCCCCCACCATCACCACAGCGCCATAGCGGGCTTCCAGGTCGTGCACCGCTCGGACTTTGTCTTCCGGCTTGAGATCCGCCAGGTAGGAGTCGATTCCCAACGCCTGGGCGACGCTCCGCGCCGTTCGTGCATTGTCCCCTGTCAGCATGACGACGCGGACGCCCATGGTATGCAGGCCAGCGATGACCTCGCGCGCGCCCTCACGGATACGGTCCTGCAGCGCGAGCAGGCCTCGCAGAGTCTGTTGATTGCCCACCAGCACCACGGTCTTTCCATCTGCCTGAAGCGCCCGCACATGGTCCTCGATCGTCGTCAAATCAATGCCGAACTGTTGGAACAGATCGGGACTTCCCACGTACCAGCTCTGGTCTCCCACGACCGCGGTCGCTCCCGCACCCGTAAGCCCTTGAAACGCTCGCGCCTCAACCAGAACGGTCTTGGAAATCCGCGCTCGGTCAACAATGGCCTTCGCTAGTGGGTGCTCCGAGCCATATTCGATACCGGCAGCCAAGGCGAGCAGGTCGTCTTCCGACCCGGTGAACGGGGCGAGATCCGTCACCTCTGGTTTCCCGGAGGTGAGCGTCCCGGTCTTGTCGAACGCGACGGCGCAAATCCGGCCGAGATGTTCTAGGTGGACGCCCCCCTTTATGAGGATGCCATGCTTGCCCGCCCAGCCGATCGCGGCGGCGGTCGCCACCGGCGTGGACATCACCAGCGCGCACGGGGCCGCTGCGACAAGCAGGACCACGGCTCGCATTGCCCAGTCGGACGGCGGCAAGTCCAAGAGAAATGGCACCACGAGAAAACCAAGCGCCACCAGTAGGACCGTTGGGCTATAGCGCCGCCCAAACCGTTCGATCCATTGCTGGGCCTCGCCCTTTCGTTCCTGTGCGGCCTCGACCAAGTGAATGATCTTGGCGAGCGTATTGTCCTGAAACGTTGCAGTCGCTTCGACTTCTAAGAGGCCCTGTCGGTTGAGCGAACCGGCAAAGACTTTAAGCCCAGGCCCTTTGTCCACCGGAATCGACTCTCCCGTTATTGCGGATTCATCGAGGCTCGAGGTTCCTGATCGGATGATTCCATCGGTGGGGAGCGTCTCGCCGGGGCGAATGAGAAAGTGCTCGCCCACCTGCAGCTGTTCAGCCGGGATGTTCAGCTCCTCCCCGTTGCGCAGAACGTGGGCTTCCTTCGGCGCAAGATCCAGTAAAGCCCGAATCGCCGACCGCGTCCGCGCATACGTGTACTCCTCCAAGCCTTCAGCGGACCCATACAGGAACACGAGGAAGGCGGCTTCATCCCACAGCCCCAGGATGCCGGACCCGACGGTGGCCGCCAGCATGAGGAAGTCGATCCCGATGACCCGCTCGTGGATCAGCGCCTCCAGGGCTTCCCAGCCCCAGTGGTAGCCGCCCAGCGGAATCGCTACAAAATAGAACAGGGCCTCGGTCTGCTCAGAGACCAGACCCAGATGAGCCAGCGCAAATCCCGCGCCCGCCAGCAGGCCGGCCATCAGCGCATTGCGCAGGACCGGGTATTGCCACCATGGGCCTGCAAAGCCTCGGTCGTGGTCTTTATCCATCACCTTCTTCTGGGCCTCCATCAGGGTTGAACTGCTATCACGAGCGTGCCACTCGCAGAGCCGTGATTCGACTTCTGTCCCTTTCGGATTTTTAAAGAAGATCCTTGCGCTTCTCTTCGAATTCCTCTTTGCTGATCTCCCCACGGGCATAGCGTTTTTTCAGAATTTCCAAAGCTGATTCCGGTTCTCGTGATGCTGAGCCAAGTCGTCCTTGTTCTAACCATGACTTTAGCCACAGTAAGAGTGCGACTATCCCCACTGCCAAAAAAGCAACCATGAGCACATAACCAACCAAACCCCAAAGTCCCATCATCGGTTCGTGCATGCTGGTCTCCTGTAGCTTTTCAACCAACGCCTCATTGTGGCGCCTGTTCGGATTCCGGTTCTGGCCCACAGGGCTTCAGCCGGAGCGACCGGCCCGCTGCATCCGCAATGTCTCGGATGGCGCGTTCCAGATTGACCCCGAGTTGGACCTCTTTCCGCCGTCGCTCTTCAGGAGGGAAGACGGCAAGCGTTTTCCCGGGAATCAGGACCATGACCGTCTGCGTATCCCAAAGCGGTCCGCCGCAGCGCCCTGTTTGCACGGCCTCGACCTGGACCCGCACGGGTCGAAGTCCCCAACCAAAAGCATATGCCCCGCCCCACCAAAAGGGCAGATCTGTGGACAGATCGAGCGCCATGAAGCCGCCCACGATGGCCGGGTTCCAGCCTGAGGCGAACCCGACGGTCATGAGATGAGCGGTCGCCGTCATGGCCCAACCTCCCACCCAGTACTGCCAGCGCACGGCCCCATAATCCGGGATGCGTCCCGTGATAATAATATCGGCCCCGCTCTCGTCGGCCAGGGCACGGAGTTGCGCGTCACTGAGTGGTTCCCGCCGAACACCAAGATTGCCGGCCAGACGCCTGGTCTCGCTGAATGGCATGACCTGGAATCCCGGTTGCGCCGCCAACTGTTCCGTCAACAGCCGCTGCACTCTGAGTTCTACCTCCTCGATAAGCTGAGTCCGGATGACCGGTTCGATCTCTGGAGACGGTGTCTCCTCGAACGTCTGCATTTGTGTACTCTTTGTGATGGGTGCCTCCAGCGCCATCTGCGCCACCACAATCTTCAGCGGGGGCTCTGGCGGCGGCAGCGTCTTGGACCACCAGCCAGCGCATCCGCCGCTTAGGCAGAGAAGGATCAGGGTAAACGCGGGGAGGAGGCGGCGCCTAGCGCACACGCTCTTAGTGGCTCCGGACGCCGCGCCCCTCATTTTGTTCGCTTCGGCCGTCATCGTTTCTTTCCCTTGCGCCGTCCGATTTCATGAATAGACTGGGGCCTACGGCCCACAGCGCTGAAAGATCTCTTCACAATGCTCATGCGTGGCCGTTGATTCCGGCATCATCTGGTACTGCACCTGGGTGACCCGATCGTTCTCCACCTTCACGATGGCCGTACAGGCGTGCCGCACGCCTTCCGGGCGGCTACTCTTGTTTCCAGGGAAAGACTGTTCGAGCAATCCGCCCTCCTTGTAGTAGCTCAAGACTCTCAGGCTATCCTGGGACGAGACCGCCTGTGGTGCCCCAGCGCAGGCCAGGACCTCCGCTTCGGATTTGCCGAGGAGCGCTTGCTTGGCAGTGACGTGGCGAGAGGAAGGTGTCTCGCCGCAGCCGCTGAGCATGGCAGGAGAGAGAATCGCCAGCATCACGATCAAGAGCCAGCAACGATCGTCACGACAAGTGCGCATCATGTTGTCACCTCTCTGTCAGAAGCCGTGGTAAGTACGGCTTCCTCCGAGGCGCGCCGTCGCGCCATTCGTTGCTCGACCCACCGATAGAGCACGGGAAGCACGACTAAGGTTAAGGCGGTCGATGAAAACAACCCCCCGATCACCACTGTTGCGAGTGGCCGTTGGATTTCGGAACCGGGTCCGGTGGCCAGCAGCAGAGGAAGGAGCGCCATCATCGCAACAACTGCCGTCATCAGAACCGGACGCAATCGGAGAACCATCCCGGTCAGCACTGCTTCATCCAATGCCATGCCCTGTTCCCGCAGTTGGTTGATGTAGGCGATCTTCACGACCCCATTGAGTACCGCCACGCCGAACAAGGCAATAAAGCCGACGGAGGCCGGAACCGAGAGATATAGCCCGCCCAGCATCAGCGCCAGCAGGCCGCCGACCATCGCAAACGGAATCGCGAGGAGAATGAGCGCGGCCTGCCTCAAATTCCCGAACGTGAAAAAGAGCAGCAGAAAGATCAGTCCAATGACCAGTGGAACGACCACGGCCAGCCGTGCCATCGCCTGCTGTTGGTTTTCGAATTGGCCACCCCAGGTCACATAATAGCCCGGCGGGAGCTGCACCAGACGACCCACTGCTGCTTGGGCCTCTTCCACCGCGCCGACCAGGTCGCGTCCGACCACATTGGCTTCGATCACAATCCGGCGGCTCGCATGCTCACGGCTGATCTGGGCCGGCCCGTCCACAATCCGAATCTCGGCCAGATCCCGGAGCGGAATCCGGGAGCCGTCCGGGGCCGTCACCCACAACGCCGCAATCGTCTCGACATCGGCACGCCGATCATCCGGAAATCGCACCATGATCGGAAAACGCCACTGTCCTTCGAAGACCTCGCCGGCGGCAATGCCGCCACCGACGGCTTCAATCACCTCCGTGATCTCGGCCACATTGATCCCGTATCGCGCGATCCTGGCACGGTCGATGTCGATCTTCAGATAGTACAGGCCCGACACCTGCTCGACCCGGAGATCGGACAGGCCGCGCACCTGCCGCAGCACCCTGGCGATCTCCTCTGCCTTGATCCGCAACGTCTCAAGTTCGTCGCCGAACAGTTTGACCGCGACCTGGGACCGGACCCCCGATACCAATTCATCGACGCGCATGGCGATCGGCTGGGACAAGCCAAAGGCGATGCCAGGCACTTGCGCCAGCCGCCGACGGATCTGCTCCTCGATGTCGGCCTTGGACTGCGCCTGCCACTCGGACTCGGACTTGAGTAAGACGTACATGTCGCTGAGTTCCATCCCCATCGGATCCGTTCCGAGTTCGTTGGCGCCCGTGCGCGAAACCACGGAGCGCACGTCCGGTATCTCCAGCAAGAGTCGTTCGACCTCCCCCGAAATTTTCAGTGATTCGCTGAGGCTGATGCTCGGGAGCCGCATCACATTCACGACGATCGTGCCTTCGTCCATGATCGGGACGAATTCCCGACCGATGAACGGGACCAGGGCCGCTCCGCCGACAAGTACACCGGCCGCCGCAAGGACGACCAGACGAGTTTTGTGGATGGCCCCCTCCAACAACTGGCGATAGAGCCGTCGCCCCCTCTCCAACAGGTGCCCGCCCTCCTCCGCGACACGCGGCTTCATGAGCACCGCCGCCAGCACCGGAACCACCGTCATGGAAAGCACCAAGGAGCTCAGGAGGGCGATCACCACCGTCAGGGCCAGCGGGATAAACATCTTGCCTTCCATTCCTTGGAGTGTCAGGAGCGGAACAAAGGTCAACGCAATGATCAATTCCCCGAACAGGCTCGGCCGCCGCACTTCCAGGACGGCGCGTAAGACGACTGGCAAACGGTCGGTAACCGAGAGGGCTCGGCCCGTGGTTTGCTCGCCCAGATGGCGCTCGACATTCTCCACCTGCACGATGGCCGCATCGACAATCATTCCCAGCGAGATGGCCAAGCCGCCCAGTGACATCAGATTCGCAGACAGGCCAACCTGTTGCATAATCAGAAATGTAGCCAACGTGGCCAGCGGCAATGTCAGCGCGACGACGAGCGCGCCGCGGAGATTCCGGAGAAAGAGATAGAGGACGAGGATGACGACCGCGGCACCCTCCAGCAGGGCACGCTCGACGGTATCGAGTGCCCGCGCCACCAATTCGATGCGGTCATGGAACGGCACCATCTTCACGCCGGCCGGCAGCACCCGGTTGATCAACTCGACCTTGTCTTTTACCCCCGCAACGATCTCCCGGCTATTGCCGCCGCGGAGCATGACGGCAATGCCTTCGAGTACCTCGCCCGTGCCGTCGCGCGTGACGCCCCCTAACCGAATCGCGGTCCCTTGGCGAACTTGGGCCACGTCCCGAAGATAGATTGGTGTGCCCTTGTGCGCAGCCACCACGATCTGTTCAAGGTCTCCCACAGAGCGGGCCAGCCCCACCCCGTGGACGACCAACTTATCTCCGCCCTGCTCAATGTAACTGCCCCCGGCATTTTGATTATTCCCTGCGACCGCCGCGTGGACTTGGCGCAGCGTGAGCCCAAAGCTCGTCAATCGATTAGGATCGACGAGGACTTCATACTGTTTGGCCAAGCCACCCAACGTGTCCACATCCGCGAGGCCTGGGACGGCGCGCAGCATCGGGCGGATGACCCAGTCTTGAAGGGTCCGTAAGTCGATGAGGCTCTGCGTCGAGCCCTCGACGAGATACATGAAGACTTCGCTCAATCCCGTACTGACCGGTCCGAGTACGGGCTCGGCGCTTGCTGGAAGCCGGGATCGCGCCTGGAGCACCCGTTCCAAGACGAGTTGTCTGGCGAAATAGATATCCATCCTGTCCTCAAAGACGACCGTTATCACCGAGAGTCCGAATCGCGACACCGACCGCAGTTCCGTTTTCCTCGGGAGGTTCGTCAACTCGATCTCCAGGGGAAAGGTCACGAGGCGTTCGATTTCTGAAGGCGCCAGAGAGGGCGCCCGGGTGATGACTTGAACCTGGACCGGAGTGACATCGGGAAAGGCATCAATCGGGAGGTGGCGGAACGCGGCCACGCCGCTCACGATGAGCCCGAGCATAAGCAGCAGCACGATGAGTCGTTGTTCCAGCGCGCCGCGGATCAGCCGTTCGATCATGGCGCGCCCTCCGACGGCATGTGCTCGCGGAGCAACTCAGACTTGAGGGCGTAACTGCCCTGCGTGACCACTTCCTCTCCTGCCGTGAGCCCGGCCACAACCTGGATGTAGTCGCCCGACGCTTGGGCGACGGTCACCTCACGGGATTCGAACCGACGCGGTCCTTGCACAATGAACGCGACCGTCCGGCTGCCAACCTGCTGCACGGCGGCGCGCGGGACACTCAAGACGGATTGCTCGTCCGTCATCAATGTGACGTCGGCGAACATTTCGGGTCGTAATCGGCCGTCAGGGTTGGATACATCCGCCCGTGCCGTCACGGTCCGCGTCGTGGGATCGATCACCGCGCCAACATAGGTAATGGCACCTCGAAACACCGTCTCCGGATAGGCCGACACTCGCAGCTCGATGGTGAGGCCGGTCTTCAGTCGACCAGCCTGTTGCTCCGGGAAATCGGCACGCACCCAGACAGTCGAGAGGTCTGCCACTGTGAAGAGCGTCTTATTGGGATCGATGACTTCGCCAATGGTCGCGTTCCGCTCGATCACGTCACCGGTAAAGGGGGCTCGTAAGGAGACTTGCGCGACCTCCGCATGGGGCAAGGTCTTGGCGGCCAACCGCTCGATCTCCTGCTCCGTCATGCCGAGTAAATGCAGCTTTTCCTCCGCTTCGTGGAGATCGGCACGAGCATTCTCATGGTCCGCCTCGCGCCGTTGATATTCCCCCGCGCCGATCGCACCGCGATCGATTAGGGCTTTGGCCCGCTCCAGCGCTTGTTCCGTCACACCCACTGTGGTCCTCGCTTTCCGATACTCCAACTGGGCCCCTCCAAAGGCGGGGCTGTCGAGTAACAGCAGCCGGTCCCCTTCCCGGACTCGGTCGCCGAGGTTGGTATACACAGCCACGATACGGCCGGGAACTCGCGCGCTCAGATGCGCTAGTCGATTCTCATTGACCAAAATCTTCCCCGCCTGGGCCTTGAGGGCCGTGCGGATCGGCCGGAGCGCTGCTCGATCGGTCTGTAGGTGGGTGAGAGTCGGACTCCCATCAGGCAGTTCGATGATACCGGGTTCATTCAACGCCGTGGCCGCCTGGGCAGGCGGTTTCGGCGCATCCTCTTGCTTTGACTGACACGACGTATTCACTATGGCGACCAACAGGAACAGGCCGATCGTTCGATAAACCGGTGATGAACGCCTCACGATGTGAACGTTCATGGCAACCCTCCCACCGCCCGCTCCAATCGGGTCAGCGCGATGGAATGATCGGCTCGTGCCTGGGCATATTCGAGGAGCGTCTGGCGGTAGACACGCTGCGCGTCGATGACTTCGAGCAAACTCGCCACTCCATGGCGAAAACTGAACTGGGCGATGTCGAACGCTTCTTTGGCTTGATAGAGGAGTCCTTGCTCGAAGACCTGCATCTGTTCTTGAGCAGTCCGCACCTCCTGAAAATGCTGCGTGATGGTCTGCTCCAGTTCCTGCTGCACGCGAGCCCGTTCGGCTTGCGCTCGTCGATGAGCTCCCATCGCCGTCCCGATCTCTCCCTGTCGGCGATACCACAGGGGCAGCGGCACGCTCAGCCCCGCCGTGATGGATTCGTCACCGGCTTCTCGATGATACTGGCCGATCACGGCCACGTTCGGCATGCGCGAGGCGCGTTCCTGTTCGATCGTAAATTCGGCTTGCTCGACCGCTTTCTGTTGTCGGCGAAGTGCGGGATGTCGGTCGAGTGCTTGATCTGTCAGTACACGTAGATCCAGTCCCGACCTCACTGTTTCAAACTCCCCCTGGATGGCAAATGATTCTCCGAGGGCCTTGCCTGTGACCGTATTGAGTTTGGCACGAGCCACCAGGAGCGCGTTGTCCGCCCTCGCCAGATCCTTCCGTGTTTTTTGGAGTTCAACGGTTGCCTTGACCAACTCGAATTTCGGCGCTTCTCGCGTGCTGACCCGCGCACTCACCAATTTCACGAGATCTTCGACCGTCTTCAGGTTCTCCCTCGCGAGCTGTGCATCCTGTTGCGCCAGGAGCAACTGGAAAAACGCCCCTTTTACTTCGGTCATGACCAGCACTTTTGTTTCGTCCACGCCGGCGAGAGCGCCGGCCACCCCCGCGTCGGCGGCGCGTTGTCGGGCTGTGCGTTTGCCCAGCCACTCCAGCGGCTGCTCCACGGTGATCGTCCGTTCGGTGATCGAAACACCGGTATTGGGGTCCCGAATCGACCCGCGGCCGGCCGACCCCGTGATGGTGGGATTCAAATAGGCACCGGCCGTGACGCGCTGACTTTGACTCTGTTCCAGCACTGCTTCCGCGCCGTTCATCATTGGGTTGTGTCGGAGCGCGAGTTGTACGATTTGGCTCAGCGTGTATCCGCCCGGGCTCGGTTCTGTGGCATAGCCCGTCGGATATGACTCAAATATCATCGCGCATCCGAGCGCGGCGACGATTCTCCAAACGAGTGCAGGCCTCATGCTGGTTCTCCCCCATCGGCGCCTTGGCGAGCGACTTCCGTTACACGCAGTCACGGACGTGCCGTGCTGAGCGCCTATAACTATGTTGAAACGTGAAGAGCTGGAAATAAGCGTGGGTCAAACAGTCGGGGGAGGGCGAGAGGAAAAGGTGGTCACCAAGAGCACAGTGGTTGGCGAAGGACTGGGTTGCGGCTGCCACACGGCCTGAGGTGGCGCGGGCGGGTTCGCGTGGAAGGAACGTGCGGCCACCTCCAGCGCGGTGCCTTTGCCGACTTGCGGCTCGCCGGAGAAAGCGAGAACCAGCTCAATTGCAAAGTGCTCCGGCCCGTGAGGTAGGAGCGTAATTACATGAAGCGGACAGCGGGTTTCGCCGCCTGCGACCGAGGCATGATCATGGCCGGAGAACTCACACACCAAGTCCGTGGAGAAAACCGTGTGAACCGTGCCGCCATGCACGTGATCCGAGGCCCCATGGCGATGATCGGCCTCGGGATGAATATGGACCAACGGCACGGCAAGCACCCATAAGGACGCCCACATGAGCACCGCGAGGCGAAACCATGATGCGTTGCCATGTTTTAATCGCATTGAGTACTTAGCGTAGCACAGTTCTCTGCCCTCATCAATCAACGCCATCCTTACAGGGGCCTATCATTGCTGCACCCCGTATTCTATCAACCGGCGAAGCTCTGAGCGTCGCGTGACGACATATCCGACGGGATTACGCAGAGTGGACGCCGTTATATTGACCATCCCACCGGCATTGGAGCGGCGATCCGACCCACTTCCACCTGAAACGCTGTGGCTCAGACACAGTAGTGATGATGACTTGCCTTGAGGCCTATGACTACCCGAGGTTTCTCCTCTCTCCGCGCGGTGGAGCGAAACACCATGCAGTTAGACGACCGATGCAAATAGCACCGTCTGTTGTTGTTTGACGAGGACCGACGGCCCTCGCTGTCCAGCAGGGCCACTGCCACGAGGGAAACTCAGAGCTCGAAAATGTGTGAGTGCCGGAAGCTTTTCCACTCTCAGAATCCCACCGACAGCCCAAGGGTGCTGAAAAAGACGGATCGATCCGCCGGTCCGAATAACTCACTCCCGATCCCAATATCGGCGACGACTCGCGAACTGACCTGATGCCGAAGGCCGATCCCGATTCCGGTCGGATTCCGTTGGCCCACCAGATCAGATTGACGGGTGAAGACGTTGGCAATGATGGTATCGCGAAAGCTGGTGGGATACCCGAGGGGATAACTCACCGCTGCCACGACCCGGTACGTTCCAGTCCGTTCCTGGCCCTGCGGTGATCCGAGAAACGTATACCCCACATTGAGGTGCGTCCGCCATCGCCCGAACGAGCGCGTCATGACCCCGGTCACCGCCGTATCGACACCCTTCGCATTCACACCGGTGGGAAACCCCAGTTGCACGCGGGCTGCAAAGGCCAGCAGGTTCAGGGTCTCGGTATTGAAGTTATACAGCGCGCCGACCGTGAGGTTGCCAGATTTATCATCCCCCACGACCGACCTCGGGTCCGTCGACACATCGCTACTCAACTCCAATTGGGTATTGTTCAAGGCCCCGATGATCGGTTGAGGCTGGAACACGAGTCGGCTGTCCCCTCGCTTGCGGTCACTAGATAGTGTAGTCACGAGATTCGGGATATGAGAGAATCATGGGGTCAGAGAAGGAGGCCGCATGAAGCACTCACATCCCGCCTATCGCCGTCACGATATATCCGATGAAACATGGGCGCTTTTGGAGCCGCATCTGCCAGGGCGCAAGGGCGTCTGGGGAGGCATTGCCCAGGACAACCGCCTGTTTATCAATGCGGTCTTCTGGATTTTGAGAACGGGCGCGCCGTGGCGCGATCTGCCGCCGGAATACGGTGGGTGGAGCAACACACACCGCCGTTTCATCCGCTGGCGGGACAAGGGCATCTGGGAAGGGCTGCTTGAAGTGCTGATCGATGCGCCTGATTACGAATGGCTGATGATCGACGCCAGCCATTGCAAGGTTCACCCTCATGCCGCAGGCGCCAGAGGCGGCAATCAGGACATGAGCCGCACAAAAGGGGGCTTAACACCAAACTGCATCTGGCCGTGGATGCGTTTGGTATGCCGGTCAGAGTTATTATTACGCACGGTACCGCCGCTGATTGCACGCAGGCTTCAAAGCTGATCGAAGGCATTGATGCCGAGTATCTCATCGCCGATAAAGGTTATGATACCGATGCGATCATTGAACAGGCCGCTGCCCAGGGCATGAACGCCGTCATTCCACCAAAGAAAAACCGCATCCATCAAAGGCTCTACGACGAAGACCTTTACAAATTGCGCCACCTCATCGAAAATGCGTTCCTGATGCTCAAAAGATGGCGCGGCATTGCAACAAGATACGCCAAAAACAGCAAGTCCTTCCTCGCCGCCATCCAAATCAGATGCCTCGTCCTCTGGCTCAACATCTCGTGACGACACTATCTAAGGAAGGTCTGATTTATTCTCCGCTCGCGATGTGCTAACGGGAGCGCAACACGATTGAGGAGGCGCCCCCATGCAGCAATCGACGTTTGCCGAGGTCTCGTTTGAGCAGTATCGCAAGCCCACCCGCCGGGAGCGGTTTCTCGACGAGATGAACCGCGTGGTGCCGTGGGCGGAATTGGTGGCCGTAATCGAGCCGGTCTATCCCAAGGCCGAGGGCCCTGGGCGTCCGCCGGTGGGCGTCGACCGCATGCTGCGCCTCCATTGTCTGCAACAGTGGTTCAACCTGTCGGATCCAGCGGTGGAGGAGGCGCTGTATGACTCACGGGCCATGCGGCAATTCGTCGGCATTGATCTGGGCCGCGAACCGGTGTCGGATGAGACGACGATCGGCAAGTTTCGCCACCTGCTGGAAGCCCACCAGCTGGGCGAACAACTCTTTGTGCGAATCCGAGAGCAGTTGGTCACGCAAGGCTTGCAGGTGAGCCGAGGGACCATCGTGGATGCCACCATTATTGCGGCCCCCAGTTCGACGAAGCATCGCACGAAGGAGCGGGATCCCGAGATGCATCAGACCAAGAAGGGGAACCAGTGGTATATCGGCATGAAGGCCCATATCGGCGTGGATAGTCGGACCAAACTGATCCATTCGGTCGCGGCCACGGCGGCGAATGTGCATGACAGCCAGGTGTTGCCGGACCTGCTGCATGGGCAGGAGACACGGGTGTGGGGCGATGCCGCCTACAGCGGGCAACGCGACGTGATCCGGCACCACGCCCCCGATGCCCAGAGCTTCATCCCGACGAAAGCCCATCGCCATCGGCCCTTGAGCGAGGCCGAGCGTGCCCGCAATCGCACGAAGTCGAAGGTCCGCGCCAAAGTCGAGCATGTGTGCTTGGTGATCAAGCGGATCTTTGGATGGGCCACAGTCCGGTACCGTGGGTTGGCGAAGAATACCCACTGGCTGTTCATCAGCTGCGGCTTGGCGAATCTGTACGTGGCTCGCCGGCGCCTGTTGGCGGAGGCCTAGCGAGCGTCTGTGCGAACGGGGTTGCGGGCGACCTGACGGTGGGCGAACCCCGCACCGACGCTCCCGGACCAGCGCAGTCCCATACCAGTAGCCCTGGTTGACCACCCGAGGAATGGATTGCTCAGCGCAAACGCGAATTAATCAGACGTTCCCTATGTATCAACCATTCCTATTCACGATCGAACGTGCTCTTGTAATAGGTGGATATCTCGATAGGAGCATACAGCGAGAGACACGCGGCTTCTGTAAGCTGGCTTACAATGTTGACGCGCCCGATCGCTTTGCCGTCGAAGCGGTAGAGAAGAGACGCTTGTGCAAGAGAAGGCTTACGGGAGGAAGAATGAAAAAAAGAACGCGTGCCCTCTTGACTCAGTACCGTGGTACAGGGTGTAGAGTCTCATCGGAGGTGAGAAGATGACAGTTGGCTGCACCATCGGGCAACTCGCAAAGGCGGTTGGCGTCAATATCCAGACCGTGCGGTACTACGAACGGCGCAGGCTGCTTGGTCCGTCTGCGCGCCGACCGTCGGGATACCGGATCTATGGCGAAGACGAAGAACAGCGGCTTCGGTTCATCAAGAACGCTCAAGCACTGGGCTTCACCCTGCAAGAAATCGCCGAACTGTTCAAGCTCAGCGTCACGTCGACCGCGCGCTGCGGTGATGTACAACGACGAGCGCAAGCCAAGCTGACGCACGTGGAGGCGAAAGTGCGGGATCTGCAAGCGCTCGCCCGGGCGCTTCGGAGCCTGATTCGAGACTGCCGGGCCGGGCAGCCGACGGATCGTTGTCCGATTCTCAAGAGCCTGCAGGCGAGCGTCACGCGAACATCAAGATCCGCCCAAAGGCAGAAGTGAGCATTGTATGTCCATCATCTGGGAAGGAGTGGACGTCTTGTCTTTGCGTCATGCTGAACCCGCCGTGGGCGTGGTTGGAATGGAGTCCATTGACTGTCGCTTATCCGACCCGCCGGGGAAGCACGGGATCTCATCACCCGTTGAGGAGAGAAGAAGGAGGACCATGACAACTACAAAACGCCGTGTGGAGGTATTCACGGCTGGCTGCCCGCTTTGTAATGACGCCGTCGACTTGGTGCAGTCGCTGGCCTGCCCCAGTTGTGACGTGCAGATACATGACTTACGAGAGGGCTGCGACGAGAACGAATGCCGGGAGAAAGGCAGCCGCTATGGTATTACCGCGGTCCCGGCTATTGCAGTCGATGGCGTGCTACTGGACTGTTGCCGACGGGAGCCACTCTCGGCTCACACCTTGAGGGCGGCGGGCATCGGTCAATCATAAAAGGGGGTCGGATGGAAGAGACCCAGCGTAAGCGGCTGCTGTGGATAGGATTGATCGGCTCCGGCCTCGTCGCCCTGTGCTGCTTGACGCCGATCTTAGTGGTGTTGTTGGGAGTGGTTGGACTGGGGGCCATCACCGGCTATCTGGACTACGTGCTCCTTCCGGCTCTAGCCGTATTCCTGAGTCTTGCCGTGTATGCAGGAACCCGTCAGCAGCAAGACACGGGTAGTGCCTGCTACATGCCCCATGAATCCGAGAGTCGGGAGCGACGAGGTTTGGGGAGAAGGAAAAACGGATGACGGACTGCTGCAAGACGCCTGCGGAGCCAACGAAACCAGGAGCTCGATTGCTGTGTCCTCAATGCGGCCGCGAAGGCCAACCAGTCGATCGGACCACTGTTCAGGCCCTGCTCAAACCCGAGGCACTGGGTATGGTGAATGGCTGCCAGTATGTGTTCTGTGAGACTCCGCACTGCCCGGTCGTGTACTCCGCCGCTGATGGAACGCAGCTCCGGAAGGCGCAAGTCCGGGTGCGGGTTGGGCTGAAGGAGACGGAGGATCCGGTCCCGATCTGTTATTGCTTCGGCGTGACGGAGCGCATGATCCGCGAAGAAATTCAGCGGACCGGAGGGTCCTCGGCCTCGCCCCGCATTCGAGCCGAGATTAAGGCGGGGAACTGCCGCTGTGAGGTGGAGAATCCGTCGGGTCGATGCTGTTTGGGGGAGGTACGCCAGGCGGAGAAACAGGCGGCTGCCGAGCGCACAAGCGGCGATCAAGCCGTCGCACGTTCGTAAGAAAAGGAAATCGAGGATGCAACTGCCTGTAGAGAGTGTAGAACACAGAGGGGCCACCGGGCCGGTTGCGACCGAGACGACCACGCGACTCCTCAGCAGGACTGAGTCCATGCTGGGATGGAGGCTTCGTCGAGCAGGGCTCAGCCCGCGAGAAGAGGCGGTCAGGCAGTATATCCTCACGCAGTATCCCTTGCTGGGGCGTGCGCTTGGCTGTCATGAAATCGCGAAGGCGCTTGGCTTGAACGAGCCGGGTGACGTGTCGGCCATCCTAGAACGATTGCATGAAAAGGATCTGCTCTATCTGGACTCCGACTCTCGTGAGATTCGTCTCGCATACCCCTTTTCCACGATTCCGACAAAACATCTTGTGCAGTTTCTGGACCGGCCTTCGGAAAAGCCGATCTACGCTCCCTGTGCTGTGGATGCGCTGGGCATCTCGTTCATGATCGAGTCGTCCTGTGCGTATTGCGAGATGCCGGTGGCCACCAAGGTGCGAGACCGGCGCATCGAGTCCTGCATCCCGGCTGAGACGGTGGTCTGGGTCGGAACCGAGTACCGCGGGCACGCGGCGGCGTCGATCTGCCCCACACTAGATTTTTTCTGTTCACCGGGGCATGCGACCGCCTGGCGGGAGGCACGACCACAGGAGGATGGTCACGTGCTGAGTGTGGGGGAAGCCCTCTACCTGGGCAAGGGGATCTTTGAGGATCTCCTGAGGCCGCGACCTGGTGCGGTGTCGTCCTTTGGCACAACGGGGTCTCCACCTGAGACGCCACACGCCGCGATGACGGTCAGCACAACCGGAGGGCTGCTGGCCGCCTTCCTCGCGTCAATCTGCTGCATCGGACCAGTCGTCTTTGCCGCCCTGGGCGTGGGTGTGGGGGCCACCGGGTTTCTGGCCAACACGGCTGGGGGCCTCAAAGCGCTGTTGCCGTACCGACCACTATTCATAGGATTGACAGCGGTGCTTCTGGGCGTCGGTTTCTATTTGGCGTACCGAAAGCCGACGCTCGGTGAGGCATCTTGTCAGGCCTGTGTGCCGGTGTCAGGTTTTCGTCCGAATCGATGGCTGCTCTGGATCATCGCCGGCCTTGCGGTCGCGTTGATACTCGCACCCTATTGGTTGGAGCTTGCAACAGGATCATGAGCAGGCAGAACGCTGCCACATAGAAAGAGGTGAACCTGATGAAGACGACCATGTTTCTCGTAAGCTGGATCGTGATGGGGAGTATGTTCTGGGGCGGAACTGGGGCAGAGGCCTCTCCTCAAAAGGCCGGCGCGTCTGCAAGCCAGGCCGGAGAAGTGATGACCCTGAAGATTGAGGGTTGGACCTGCGCCAGTTGCGAAAAGGACATTCGCCGTGCGCTGCTCGCCGTGCCGGGCGTGAACCGAGCAGAGGTGAGCTATGCCCGCGGCGGAGCGATCGTCGGAATCGAGCCCGGTCGAGTCACCCGCGATCAATTGGTCCAAGCCGTCGCGAGTGCAGGCAGCATCCTATCTTCCTATCGGGCCAGCGTGGTTCCGAACGGCACTCTCACGGCCAAGGCTGGCGAACAGAGTGGGGGGTGGAATTGGTTCGGGCACTTCTTGAAGTAGAGGCTCCGGTGACCGGAGGCTTCAACGTGGGCGCGACCATGTGGTGCAAGAGGTCTCTTGCGAGCACACTCGCCGCGCTTTTCCTCGTGGTGCTGTGGCTTCACGATGGCCACATTTTGGTTCTGCCTTCAGAGCCTGCGCTCGACGCCCAGGGCGATCCGCGCGGACATCACCATAAAATCCTCGGCAAGGAAGCGGTGGGAGACGAAAACGTCATGGGGGCCGTGCTCGCTTATGAGAAGCAGGGTGTGCTGGTCAATTATTTGAGCAAAGAGGTGAACGTGGAATTCAGTCGGCCTCATTAAGGGTTCGCCTCAACTTCCATTTCCCCTCACGGACAACGGAGGTATCGTATGAGCAACCGATCCTTTCTGACATTGCGCGTGGAAGGCATGACCTGCGAACGCTGCGCGTGCCACGTCACGCAGGCGCTGAAGGCCGTTCCTGGAGTGGAAGACGTCCAAATCGGCGCCTGGCGTGTAGGGCTGGCCACAGTCGTGGCAGGACCAGACGTGACGGATCGCGCGCTCCTGGAGGCTGTGCAGCGTTCCGGCTACCACGGGGTGGTCGTTGAGCGGCGCGAATTGGAACCGACTCGCACTGTTCCGTCATCGAAACATCGGGACTACGATCTAATGACGATCGGCGGCGGCTCAGCGGCCTTTGCCGCGGCGATCAAAGCTGCCGAGCTGGGCGTCACGGTCGCGATCGTCGAAAAAGACACCATTGGTGGCACCTGCGTGAACATCGGCTGTGTGCCATCAAAGACGCTCATCAAGGCCGCTGAGCTCTGTTATCACTCCGCTTATCCGCAATTCGAAGGGCTGACCGCTTGTCCGTCTCCCTCGAACTGGCAACGAGTGGTGCAGCAAAAGGACGAGCTCGTGGCCGCGTTACGTCAAGGCAAGTATGTGGACGTGGCGGCTGTGTATCCCACCATCACCATTCTGAAAGGAGACGCCACGCTTCTGGGCGGGCGCCAGGTGCGCGTCAATGGCACTGTCTATGAGCCGGAGAAGATCGTGGTCGCGACAGGCTCTTCGCCTTGGGCGCCGCCGATACCGGGACTTCACGAAGCCGGCTTTCTCACTAGCGAGCAGGCGCTCAACCTGGAGGCGCTTCCTGCGTCACTGATCATCATCGGGGGAGGCAGCATTGGGCTGGAGTTTGCGCAGCTCTTTGCCCGATTCGGTGTCCAAGTCATGGTGCTGGAAAGCGGACCACATGTGGCGAGAGCGGAGGAACCGGAGATCGGGCAAGCACTCGTTCGTTACCTCGAAGAGGAGAAGGTTCGGATCTGCACGAACGTCACAATCAGTCAGGTCGAGCGTCGAGATGGAGGCTACCTCGTGCACACCCAGACCGACGGAAAGCCGGAGGTCTGCCGGGCTGATTGCTTGCTGGTTGCGACTGGGCGCCGCCCGAACACGAGCGGGTTCGGATTGGAAGACGCCGGAGTCGCATTAGGGTCAAAAGGCGAGATCACAGTGAACGAGCACTTGCAGACAGCCAATCCCGATATCTACGCAGCCGGTGACTGCCTTGGCGATCCGATGTACGTGTATGTGGCCGCCTATGCAGGCGGTCTTGCGGCCGAGAACGCGCTCAGCGGCGTGGGCAAGGTGTTCGATCTCACGGCGTTGCCGCACGTCACCTTCACCGACCCTCAGATCGCGAGCGTCGGCCTGACCGAGCGACAAGCGAGGGAGAAAGGGCTTCGCGTGCAAACCTCGCTGCTACCGCTTGAGCATGTCCCGAGGGCGCTGGCGTCCCGGAATACCAAAGGCCTTATTAAGCTGGTCGCTGAGGAAGAAACCGGGCGATTGGTGGGCGCACACGTTCTCGCAGCCGAAGCAGGTGAGGTGATTCAGGAGGCTACCCTCGCCATCCGATTTGGGCTGGCTGTGCAGGACGTGGCTGACACGTTTCATCCATACCTGACGATGGTCGAAGGGCTCAAACTGGCTGCGCTGACGTTCAAGAAGGATGTGAGCAAGCTGTCCTGTTGCGCTGGGTAGCGGAATTGGGACGTGAGGCAAAACCCCGGCATGGCTAAATTCCAACAGAAGTACGTAAAGTCCCACAGAAAACCCCCTCCAACGCCGACCCATCGCTATGCAATATAGGTGGGCGTGAGCCCACCGCGAGCCCTGCCCCAACACGTTTTGACACGGCATCATATCTTTGTCATCCAGGCTCCCGTACCATCTGCGCTACTATGCGACGGCGCTTTGTAGACTCGTTCGTGCTGGAGAGGCGCTCGTTCGGCCGTTCATAGCCCGGCACGAACGTGACGGGAGGCTTGCCGTGCCGCGAATGAATATTCTGCACACTGTTGAGCGAGAAGCCTTCGAGTCAGCCCCGATGTTCAATAGTTTTCAGCGCCAGCACTATTTTGATTTCCCTCACACCATCCAGCAGGCGGCCGCGAGCCTGCGCACGCCTGCCAATCAACTGTGCTTTCTCCTGAGTTGCGGGTACTTCAAAGCGAGCAAGCGCTTCTTCCCGTCGCGGACATTTCATCGGCGGGATGTTGACTACGTTGCCAGGCGGACAGGCCTGCGGCTGGGCGGGACCCACCTCGTGCGCTATCCCAAGGAGACCTCATCACGGCACCGGACATGTATCCTAAGCGTCTACGGCTTCAAGCCCTTCCACCCGCACGGCCGTCCTGTCCTTGCTGAAGAAATCGCGCGTCTGGTACGGTCCCAGCTCAAGCCCAAGGTCATCTTCTGGCGGTGTGTCGAGGTGCTGATTCGCGAGAAAATTGAAGTCCCCGGCTATTTCCCCTTAGCCGCTCATACCCTGCGTGCAATCAAGACCCAGAGTCAAACGCTGGCAGGTACCATTGAACGGACGCTGGACCCGGCGACGCGATCCGTCTTGGACGACCTGCTGACGCAGGAACCGCGCGCGGAGGAGACCGTTCCCGGCAAAACCAGTGCCTACAAGCTCACCTTAATGAAGAAGCTCTCGCAGTCGACCAACCCCTCGAAGGTCAAAGAGCGTGTGACCGATTGTAGCCTGGTTCGAGACCTGTACCATCAACTGAGCCGGGTGCTTCACACCCTCGCGCTCAAACCCCGCGGGATCCTGTATTACGCTCACACGGTGATCCGGGCGGAAATCTTTCAGATCACGCGTCGGGATGATCCGGATCGCTATCTGCACGTGGTGGCCTTCATCGCGCATCAGTACTACAGGCTTCACGACAATTTGGTCGATGGGCTGCTCGCCAGTCTGCGGAGCTTTCAGAACGGCGCCCGCCGTGCGCACAAGGAGCAGTGTTACGCCCGCCATCAGCAACAGCACGACACACTGAGGATTCTCCTCGCAAGCCTGGAACACGGGGTCGTCGGAACTCTCACCACCATTGGCAGTATTGCCGAGGATCGGGCACTTAGCGATGCGGAAAAAGTGACCCGCATCCGGGCCTTGCTCGCCGCGCACGATACCCGCCGCCTACTCGAGGACGATCCCGTGGCCGAACTCAAGGCGTCGCTGGTCAGTGAGTTGGGCGAGGACGATTATTATACAATCCTGGAGGCGAAGTCGGTCTGGATCCAGAATCGCGTGAGCCCGGTCCTGAGGGCACTGACCTTTCAGGGTGAGCCCGGCGCCCGGAAATTAGTGGAGGCCATTGAGCAGTTCAAAGACCAGGACGGGGCGGTGGATCAATCGGCACCGACCGGATTCGTGGATCCGAAGGAGCGGGCCGCCGTCAACAAAGACGGCAAGTTCCGCGTCTCTCTCTACAAGGCGCTGCTCTTCCAGCACGTGCAGAGCGGAATCAAATCCGGTGCGCTGAACCTGGAACATTCCTACAAATACCGGCCTCTGGATGACTACCTGATCGACCGCGCCCGCTGGCGGCGCGAGAAACCGCAGCTGATCGAACGGGCAGGGTTGGAGGGCTTCGTCGAGCCCCGCAAGGTGCTCACGGCACTCGACGAGGCCTTATACCAGCAATATCTCACCACCAATCAGAAGATTGCCGAGGGGAAGAATCCCTACATCACCGTCAGGAAGACCGGCGACTTCAGCCTCGCCACACCCAAGCAAGAAGAGCACGATGCAGAGCCCTTACAGCACTACTTTCCCGAGCACCACGTCGTGCCATTGGTGGAAGTGCTCGCCACGGCGAACCGCTTCGCTCACTACCTGGACGAATTGCAACCCCCGCAGCAGCGGTACCACCGTGGTAAGCCCTCGGACGCCACCATCTATGCGGGGATCATCGGCATCGGCTGCGCGATTGGCCTGCGCCGTATGATGCGCATCTCCCGCGGGATTAATGAAGACGAATTGGAGCATACGGTGAACTGGCATTTCACCCTGGATGGTCTGCAGGCGGCCAGTGATCGCGTCGTACGCCTGATGGACCAATTGGAATTACCGAACCTGATGCGCCGCGTGCCGGATCGTCTCCATACCTCCAGTGATGGGCAGCAATTCGAGGTGCGCGTCGAGTCGCTGCACGCCAACTACTCGTTCAAATACTTCGGCAAAGAACAAGGCGTGGCCGCCTACACCTTCCGCGACGAGCGAGACGTGCTGTGGTACTCCACCGTCTTCAGCGCGGCCGAGCGGGAAAGTGCCTACGTGATCGATGGACTGATGCACAACGAGGTCGTCCACAGTGATATTCATTCGACCGACGCCTTCGGGTTCAGCGAGATGGTCTTCGCCGTGAGCCATTTGCTCGGCTTTTCCTACGCGCCTCGCTTCAAAAACCTCAAACGCCAGCGGCGCTACATCTTTAGGACCAAGAGGCCCGATCGTTCCTCCTGGACGATCAAACCCGCTGGTTACGCCGATGACGCGATGGTGATTCAGCACTGGGACGAGATCCTGCGCCTGATTGCCACCATTAAGTTGAAGGAAGTGACGGCTTCGGATCTGTTCCGCCGGCTCAACTCGTACTCGAAACAGCACGCGCTGTATCGGGCACTGAAGGCCTTTGGACAAGTCCCGAAATCACTGGTTATTCTCCAGGTCATCGACAATCCCGTGTTGAGACAAGCGATCGAAAAGCAGCTGGACCGGATCGAACACGTGCACCGCTTCACGCGGGCTATCTCGGTCGGCAACCCGCGAGAGTTTCTCCAGGCGGAGGAAGAAGACCAGGAGCTGGAGGAAGCGTGCAAACGGCTCATCAAGAACTGTATCATCTGCTGGAATTATCTCTATCTGTCCCAAAAGCTGGAGGAGACCACAGAGCCCGCCGACCGCGAAGCCTTGCTCGATGCGGTAGCCCACGGCTCGGCAGCGGTCTGGCGGCACCTGAACCTGCTGGGCGAATATGATTTTTCTGACGAACAGCTACGGGATAGCGTTGGAATCCGGCTCCCAAAATTGACCTCCTCAACAGGTCCCAAATTTGGGGGCGAGCCAATCGTCTTCTCTCCTTGAGTGACTGGGACTTGTCGAAGACGCTGTGGGACTTCACGTACCTCTATTGGAATTTAACCGGGGGGGAGGGCGAGCGGGACTTCTGCAATCCTGAAGTCCACGCGGGCATAGCCGTCCTCGGGGTCGCGCTGGCCGGCGTCGATTTCGTCCTGAATGTCGGCCAGGAATTCATCGAGCGCCTGCTGCGCCTCTTTGCGGGTTGTGAAGGTTTCGGGGACTTCCGTGAAGATGTTGTCTGCGGTCTCTTCGCTGACGGACCAGGTATTGATCCAGCCGTCGCAGAGCGTCCAGGTCTGTACTTCGTAGCGTTTTTCCATGATGTTTCTCCTTGTGAAAAAAAGGAGGAGACCGCTTACGCGGCCTCCCCTTCGGCGAGTGTTGCTCCCTGGATCGCTTCCTCGCGGAGGATTTCCTCTGCGGTCGGAAGTGTTTCCGTGACCGTCTGGTCGCTCGGGGGCATGAGCACCTGGCGCGCGCCGTTGTTGTAGACCAGGTTGAGGCCGTCGCCCTTGCCGTGCTTGAAAGCTGCGCCGACGCGGTTCCAGTACTTCTTGCCGTTGCGGTTGACGACTTCGTAGATCACGAAGGCCGGGGCCTTCTTTGCGGTGGTTTTTGGTTTTTCGTTTGTCATAGTGTTCTCTCCTTGGTTTGTGTTTTCCCTTGCGGGCATGCCTCCATTAAAGCCATGCGCCAGGGCGCAGCGTCACACAGGAAAATTGGGGGAGACCTTCAGGGGGAACCGAGGCTTCCTGTTGACGCGACAAGCGCCCGCGCGTGGCAGGGGGCAAGGATGCACGGAGGGAGAATACAAACGGCTTCAAGGGGAGAGGTGACAAGAACGGGAAACGGACATCGGAAAGAAAAGTCTGCCGGCTGCCTGTTATCGGGTCGTGTTCAGAGCAATGGCAGGGGAACCGGAAGAGCGGAAAAGCGGGTTTTCAGGCAAAGGGCGGGTAAAACGGCTCACACAATTGCCATAGGAGCGGCGATCGGGTGCGGGTGCGATGGACGGATAGGGGGAAACGAGTGGCCGAAAGAATCTGTTGACGAGTGATGCGCTACACGCTACAGTTGAAATATGATAGGAAGTTTCAGGCACCGGGGGCTTAAAAGGTTTTTCGAGGAGGACAATCCGCGGAAGCTGCCGGCTGACATGGTGGACCGGATTAAGGCAATTCTGGCGCGGTTGCACCAGGCGGAGGTGATCGAGGAGATGAACGTCCATTCCTACAGGCTTCACCCGCTGAAAGGCAGCCGGAAAGGGGAGTGGGGCGTAACGGTGAGGGCCAACTGGCGTATCACCTTTCGGTTTGAGGATGGCTATGCGCTCGATGTGAATTTTGAGGACTACCATTGAAAAGGGAGAGTGTTATGAAGGCTTTAAAAATGAAGACCCCCCCGCATCCGGGATTCTCGGTGCGCGTGGACTGTCTGGAGCCGCATGGGTTGAGCGTGACCGACGGGGCGAAGGTGCTGGGTGTGTCGCGGTCTGCGTTGAGTCATCTGGTGAACGAGAGCGCGGACCTGTCTTGGGATATGGCTATTCGCCTGGCGAAGGCGTTTGGCAGCACGCCAGAGGGATGGATGCGGTTGCAGTTCCAGTATGATGCCGCCCAGGTGGCAGAACGGGCCAAGAAAATCAAAGTGAAGACTTTTGCGGATGCGGTTCATGCGTGAGGAGGGTGAAGCGGCAGAGAGGTACGTTGTAACCCTGTCGGGTTTGGAGAAGCTGTGAGCATGGGATGGCACACCAACGTCTTCTCTCCTTGAGTGACTGGGACTTGTCGAAGACGCTGTGGGACTTCACGTACCTCTGTTGGAATTTAACCGGGGGTAGGGCTGATTGGCTGCCAGAATGAAGTGAAGCGGGAGGCGCGGGTAGCTATTGAATATCGTCGAGGTAGCGTTCCGCCCCAAAGCGGATGCGATTGACCTGATCGATGAGCACCTGGGTCGTACGGATGGATTCATGCCGCATCGTCTGCTTGACCTCCGACGGGCTGGCGCCTTTGCGATAGGCCAGCGCACCACCTGACAAACGCAGGGAGAGCGCGGTCACATGGGGCCGGGCAAGGCCGGCCTGAGTAAAGGCCTCCTTCAGCTGTTTCCGCATCCCTCGCGTCGTCATTCGCTCGCCTCGGTGGTTCACATCGTGATTCGTGAAGAGCGGATCAGACGGTGGAAAACGACCGTCAGGATATCGATGGTGGAGGTATCCCCAGAGCTTCGGACTGAGATCCGGTCGCACAATCACCGGCTCCTGTTTCGCCTTTCCTTTGCTGTGGAGAAACAGCAGGCTTCCTTCCTCTCCATACTCCGTCAGATCGCCGATATTGGCTGCCGCGAGTTCGGATTCGCGGGCGCCGGTCCGAATCATCAAGGCCGCGAGGAGATAATTCCGCAGGCCGATCGTTGTGTCTTGATCAAACTCCTTCAGCAACCCTTGGAGGTCCGTTCGCGTCAGTAAGCGATGGCGTAACCACCGGGCACGAGGCGGCCCGGCCACGGCCGCAAAGGGATTCTCGGACAGGTGGCCGGCGGACACCAACCACAGGCACCATTGCCGGACGGCTGAAAGATGGAGTCCCTGTGAGGGCTTACTCCGAGTCCCTCCCACTGCGAGCCGCGACCCCCCGGTCTCACGTGTCGATAGTCGTGTGGGCTCCGCGGAAGCTGGCCTCAGAATGTCCGTCGCAAGCCAGTGCGCGTACCGCTTCCCGAGCGTCTCGGAGAGGGGAGTGGATGATTCGTGGCCCTGCCACCAGTGATGAAACACGGTTAATTTTCGTGCATAGGTCGCGACGGTGCTCGCGGCAATCGCTCCGGCCCGCTCCCCAAGAAACAAGGCAATCAGTGAGGGGGCCCGTTCGCAGGTGATGGACGGCTGAGCGGTAGACATAGTACCTGGTATACCAGCGGCGTACCCGCTTTGCAACCCTTCTTCGCGCGCGCTTTCGGAAAGAAATGGGCGGAAAAGTAGAGGCGTCCGGAGGGGGATGGGTGGTAGCTTACGGTATACCAGGTACTGCACGTCCGAGAATGAGGTTGAACGCTCGGGGGACACTCGAACAAGGTCTCGCGGGTTCTGATCGGTTGGGTCTCCTAGAATCCCGGGGTGAAGTCTCCGAGGAGGCACAGCCAGCCTTCAGTCCATTGATCCACCGGTCAACGGCATGATCGATGAAGAAATTCAGCCATGGGGCAACCACAGACTCGCCTCTCATCGGCTTGCCCGGCAGCTCGCCCAACTGGATCTCGCCAACACGGTGGCGGACATGAATGTGACGGGGTGGGGGCTCCATGCGCTAGCCGGACGCCTCGTAGGACATTATTCCGGATTCCGCAGTTGAATGACGATCATGGGGAGGCGCCGTGGGCGTGAGGGGTGAATCGGAGCGCTGGCACGGTGAGGTCGGCAGGTCCAGCTGGGGGCTGACTGGCGTCAGTGGCCTCGGCCAGGTTCCAGTCCAACTGCGCCGCAATCGGGAGGCCGTGGAACAGAGTCCGCAACCGGGTGAGAAAGTCGGCCCGCTCCTCGCGAGGGACGGCGAACCGCACCCGGAGGCGTCGAGCTTCGGGGATCAGATCGGCCCCCACCAGAAAGATCAGGTCCCGGACGGCCCGCAGCCGCCGCTCAAACCAGCAGGACGGGAGCACGGTCTCGCGGAACCCCATCAAGAGGTTGTAGAGGACACAGCCGGTTCGAAAGGCCGCATCGGTGGCGTCGAACGACTGGAGACAGCACGTGTCGAGGCTCAGGTCCTCTTTCAACTCCTTGATCCGGTTCTCACTGTCCGCTCGGCCCGCGTACATCCGTGTGACCAACTCCGCGGCATAGGGCACGGTGGTGACGAAGACCCGGTACGTATAACCCGGACAGGCCAGCATCCGACGCCCGCTGGCCTCGGGGCGCTCCGCCAGCGTCTGGCGCAGGCACACAAACCGGCGCGTCCGGCCCCGCCAGACCGGCAATGTGGCCCTCGCCTCGGCCACCGCGATGCCACGGGCGACCGGCCGCCACTCGGTCTCCGACATCCGATAGATCACCACCTTGCGCAGGAGGGGCGTCAGCCGGGCCACAATGATGTAGGGCACGTCGCGGGCCTCCAACGCCGCCAGGAACGCGGTCACGAAGAAGCCGGCATCGGCCCGCACCAACCCGATCCGGTACCCAGCAGGCAGCATCGTGAGGGCTTGCGCCAGACACTCCCGTGCGCCGTTGGCTGTCCCGGCATGCCCGGCCCGCAAGGTGGCCCACAACAGGCGGCGCCGTTCGCTCAGCCAGGCCACCAACGGATGATGCGAGGGCCGGCCACGCATGACCGGATTGTGCCCCTTCAGACTGCCGGCTTGGTCGCCGTACCGACAGAAGACCGTCGAATCCAGATCCAGCGTATGGCCCAGCAAAATCGGCCGCATGGCGTGCAAGGAGAAGCGGATCAGGGCCTCCGATACTTCGGTGGTGTGCCGATACGTGAAGCCCTGGAAGAAGCGTCGCAGGGTATCGGGCGATGGGAATCGCGGCAGCCCCAGCAAGCGCGGGAGCAGCGGATCGCGGCGGTAGCGCGTGAAATGCTCGAACCGCTCGGCGCCCAGTGCCAGCCCGTACCACCAGGCCAGGAGCACGTCCACGGCGGGAATCTGATTGTTGGAGGTTTTCGCAAAGGAGACCAGCAGCGGGGCCAGCGCGGCACGCAGTCCAATCAGTTCGACGTACAGCCGGAGCAGAATCGCACCGGCCCACACCGTGATGGGATGCTCGGTACACGCGAAGCTGATCTTCGGGTAGAGCGGTGACGCGACAGGGCGACGAGTTCGCATGCCAACCCTCCTGTGCCGACAAGAGAATTTGGCCGCTGATTCTCCATCAAGACTGATCAACTGCGGAATCCGGGCTGAGTACGCGGGCGATCAACCGGATCGTTACGGAGGGACTCCTCTTGGCCGGGGTGAAGAAGCCGGGGATTATGATGCAGAGTTTGCGGCATTCGACGCCCACCTTTGCGTTGCTCAATGACCCGAATCCGACCAGGGGCCAGAAGCTGATGCGGCACAAGCACTATGCCACAACCGAAATTTATGTGGAGGAAATGCAGAAGCTGTTGGAGGGGGCGGAGGAGGCGGTGACACAGATTTAGGTGAGGACGCCAATCATGCAGGTTAGGGCGCCCACAGGGCCTGGACCGGTACGAGCCAGAGTTTCTCGCCGAATGGGATGAGATGATCACCCCCATAGAGCACGATGCCGGAGCGGAACCGTTTCCCCAGTTGATCGCGCAGGGCTTGCAATGCCACGAAGTCAGAGGCCGCCACGGTCGCGCTCACTTTGACTTCGACTCCAGCCACCGAGCCGTCGGCGTGTTCCAGCACAACATCCACTTCCGAACCACCAGCGGTGCGAAAATGGTAGAGCGATGCGTGCGGAGCAGCCCATGACAGCTGTTTGCGAAGTTCGCCCACGACGAAGGTTTCCAGCATCCGTCCCAACAACGCACGATCTTCGCTGAGCCGTCGGGCGTCCGCACCGATCAGATGGCATGCCAGGCCGGTGTCGACCAGATGCAGCTTGGGTGCTTTGACCAGGCGCTTCCCCATGTGTGGCGACCAGGCCGGCAGGCGATGAACGAGAAACACCGTTTCCAGCAGGGCCAGATAGCGGGTCAAGGTCGTGTGCGGCAGTCCGGCGTCCCTGCCGACGTCGGCGAGATTCGCCAAACCGGCCGTGCGGGTGGCGAGCAATTTGAGAAGGTTGGGCAGCTGGTGCAGCGCATCCACCCGCGCCAGATCGCGCACGTCCCGTTGCAGAATGGTGGAGATGTAGGACGCAAACCACGCCGACCGGCGATCCTCTGCGTTGCGCTGTATGGCCTCCGGGTACCCGCCGCGAGTCAATCTGGCCGCAAGATCCTGTGTGGTCGCCGTGAGCTTCGTTTTGGCGATGGTGCCGTCAAACAGACGTGTCACCAATCGCTCGCGCGTGCCAGCGAGTTCACCCGTTGAAAACGGGAAGAGGGGAATGACCTCCATCCGTCCGGCCAGCGATTCGGATAACCGCGGCAGTGTGAGCACGTTGGCCGATCCGGTCAGCAGAAAGCGACCGGCCCGGCGGTTCTTGTCAACGGAGACTTTGATCGCAGGGAAGAGATCCGGGGCCTTCTGGATTTCGTCGAGTACGACTGGGCCATGCAGGTTGCGGATGAAGCCGACCGGATCACTCGCTGCCAGTGCGAGCGTGGCCGCATCATCCAGCGTGAAGTACTCCGCGCCGGTCTTCTCGGCCATCGCTCTGGCCAGCGTGGTCTTCCCAGTTTGCCGAGCGCCGTTGAGCAGCACGACCGGCGTGTCTGCAATGGCCGAGTGGATCGCTTGCTCAATATTTCTCTTGATCATGGAGAGATATTCACCTGTTTGTGGTGAATTTGCAAGTGGAACCAACACGTGATCCAGTGAGAAGGGGCGCAGGCACCTCGTCGACGTTCTTGAGGTGTCCCATAGACGGCAGGATGTGGAACGGATGCGCTCAACCATTGATATGGTGGTCCAGGATTCTTCACGTGGGTTTTCGATTATCTGGACGTAATCGGGCTTCGTGGGCGTCGCCGAAGTATATCCAAATGGGTACAATACCTCCGTGCAACCACGGCGCTTTTTCGGGGATTCGCTGAAATGTATCCGGCAGTTTTCCGAGCATGCTCGACATGACACCGGCTATCAACTGGAGTGGTGCAGCACGGCCAGCAACTAACGGATTTCAAGGCAATGCCATCGGTGGGGAGGGGAGTCGAAGAGCTTCGAGTGTGGGACGAGTCCGGCACCTATTGTGTGATCTATGTGGCCCGGTTTGCGGAGGCGGTATACGTGCTGCATGCGTTCCAGAAGAAAACGCGGGCGGCAAGCCCGCACGATGTCGAGGAGGCAAGGAAAGGGTACGCTGAATTGATAGGAGGGAGCTATGGGTAAGGCAGTCCAGAGCTTCGAGAGTGTGTGGGATGCATTGGCCGATACGCCCGAGCAGGCGGCACATTTGCGTGCGCGATCCGGTCTCATGCAGCAGATCACGGAGATCATTGAGGTGAACGAGTGAACACAGGTGGAAGCGGTCACCAAATGTGGGGTCACGCAGCCGCGGATGAATGATCTCCTCCGCGGACGGGTGTCGCGGTTCTCCCTGGATGCGCTGGTGAAGATCGCGGCGGCGCTCGGGCAGCACGTACGAGTAGAATTGGAGCCCTCCCACAAGCGAGCGCGGCGGAATCGAGGGGGCATGCCGGTTACCCTATTTTGTATCCATAGAAAATAAACATCTGCGGTTGCCACGCCTTAGACGTTCACGGCGGAGCATTCAGGCGGGTCCGTGTGGTTGAAGCGGATTGCGGATTCGCTGATGTGATCGAATAATCCGGTATCCGGCTTCGCCTCCCCCTCCCTGGCTCAACTTCAGATGAACTCACGACAACCCCAAGCGATCAGTCACGGAATCCACGAGGTGATGCTCGACGCCTAGATACTTCTCGGTGGTCATCACGGAACTGTGGCCGTAAAGCTGCTGGATCTCCCGCATATCTTTGGTAAGCGCATAACACAGCCGGCCGAAGGTACGGCGCAGGTCATGCGGCGCCACATGTTTCCCCAAGGCCAGCTGTGCGTACCGTCCGACAATTCGCCAGATCGTATCCTCCGTCACACCCGTGCCCCACACACGCCCATGGCGATTGATCGCCCGAATCACCCGGCCGAAGTCAATCCCGGCCGCCTCGACCCACCGATCCCAGGCATTCTTCACGACGCCAGGGAGGGGAAGGGTGCGAAGCCGTTTCCCTTTGCCTCGCAGATTCGCCAGCACCCAACGGCCGTCGTGTTCTCGCACCACCTTCACATCCAAGTGAGCAATTTCGGCCCGCCGAAGCCCACAGCGCAGGATCAGCATCAACACGAGATAATCCCGCTTCCCCACGGCCGTGCGTATGTTCGGCCGGGCCAGAATGCGTAGCGCCTGTTCACGCGGCAACCACACGCCCGCGCGCACCCCACGATTGGGAACCATCGGAATCCGGAGAATGCCGGTCGCAGTCGCGGAATCAATGACTCCCTCGTCCATCGCTTCCTGAGCCAGGCGACGCAGCACCGTCAGATGAAGATTGATCGATTTCGGTGCGAGCTTCTTCTGCAGACTGAGGTAGTCCCGATACTTCAGGATCGTCGTCTTCGAAAACTGCGTCTGCTTCGTACGAGACACCCATGTGCGGTAGGCCGCTGCAGCCGAACGGTATGCGCGTTGCGAATGCGGCGAAGCACAGGTCAGGACAACCTGGTCACAGATTCGAGTCCACCGATCATCCATCAGAGTCATCCTCACCCCCAGCCTATTCACTGCGACCGGTGTCACTCTCGATGCACGGCCGGCAGCCCTATTCGTAGTTCGTGATAGTCTATCTTATCACGT
>WBZQ01000373.1_pt1 | contig 37096 bp, 43 predicted proteins | sample 5204251 | NCBI WGS metagenome assembly WBZQ01 (sample SAMN12412402, study PRJNA552823) | activated sludge metagenome | isolation source: activated sludge from nitrification reactor of wastewater treatment plant... | place: USA: Virginia | collected 2017-09 | reverse complement strand
GTGAAGCAGCGATAGACCGAATCGACTCGACCGCCAGGCTTCGAGGCCGAGCAATAGACTCCGGATAGCGGCCACTGGTGGAAGCGCAGCCCGCCATCGTCCGGGTCTTCCTCGATGTAGAGAGCGAACCAGCCGGCGACAACGACATCGAGCACGGCCTCGAAGGCATCCGCGTCGAAGTTCGCCATGTGGATGTTCTCCCACAGGGTTTGCGCCGCGTCATCCAACCAGCGGCGTTCGTCTTCTGACTCCTGCCCGACATCAAGGCCGAACCAGCGTGAATTGGCCGGGGTCAGGCCAGACATGATCGCAGAGGCCAGGATGCGCACCGCGTCGGTGGCCGTGGCGTCGAGCAGGTTGGCGCGCTTCGACTGGCCCTGCTGCGCGTCGATCACGTCTGAAGTTAAGCCAGATCCTCGTAGCGGATAGGTGAAGTCGAAGCATTCGCGCCAGACCTGTTCGTGCGGCCGGCGCAGCGACTTGAGTGCAGCAAGGCGCTTGACGATCTTGTCTGCTGTTTCGTTCATGCCCCAAGGGTATCCTTGCCGGATGCGGTCGCGAGCAGCGATGATCCTGCCGCCCCTTTCACGCCCTGGGCTCCGGATGCGAGTAGGCTGCTTTCCTGCTTACGCCTACGACGAGATGCTGTCTCAGCGTTTGCTTTTTTTGCAGCATCTATAGCCGCTGCCTCGGCCTCGGCCTTCGGGTCGCGTTGAACGACTGCCGGGGGTGATCCGCCTCCGCACATAGTCACATCTCCGGTACGACGTAGCCATGCTGCGTCAGCACGGGCTGCTTGATGGATTTAGGGTCTATATCGTCCGCGTGGGGCAGATCTACGGGGAGACGCGCAACGACCGTGGCAGGATCTACGGCCGGAGCGGTAGTCTCCGTTGCCGTTTGTTTAGGCTCGGCATCTGCCGGAGTGTCGGCAGTGTGGGCGGTTTCTGTCGTCTCGCCCGGTGTTTGCGTGGTCAGTCGGCGATTGTGCATCGTGTCTCCGTAGTCCTGGTTGATGACATTGACAATCATGGCCAATGCGCCAAGTATCTTGTTAATACGCGGTCGGTTTCCCGACCTTCTTCTCGCCCCTACGTCGACATCGGTCGTCACTGCTCAGCGCACGCGCGTCGAGTGGTAGGCCCACCAGGCATCGGCGCTCACCATCGGCAAGGCATCGCGCTGGCGCTCCAGCGCCCGGCACCAGAAGGCGATCAGGCGCTCGCCGTCGCCGTGCTTCGGTTCCGCCCCCTGCTTCCAGCCGAGCAATGTCGACTTCGCGACGCCGATCGAGTCGGCGATCAGTTGCGACGGAAATCCGCTCCGGCCCAGGTCGTTAATGACCTGAAACCAGTCGATTCGGATTTCCGTCGCGGCTGCCTGCTGCATCGGCGTCAGAGCAGCGAGGCCTGCGGGGTGATGACGGCAAGCGGCCAGATGCGCACGACGAGGCGGGCTTCACCGTCTGGCTCGGCGCGCTCGGCCTCGATGCGGCGCACCCACTTGTCGTCCTCGATCACCACCCCCTTGAGCGCGTCGAAAAGTACTTTCTGCGCGTTGTCGAGGTCGATGCAGAGCACGCCGTCGTCCCAGGCTGCCGGGTCTTTCGAGGCCCGCTTCGCCCAGTCGAGGGGGCGCTTCGGGTAGAGCGTGTAGGACACGGCCACCCGCCCGGCGATCGGCTGACGGATGCCGGCCGCCTTCGCCAGCCAGCCGACTTGCTGCTTGTAGGCCTTCGCCTCTGCGCTTACGTAGGTCATGGCAACGCCTTTGACGACACGCGTCCGCCAATAGCGATTACAGGACACCGGCCAAGGAAGCACAAGGGTTATGGATTGGTCTTTCACCGCAATGCCTCCGATGGTGGTTATGCCCCTACGTCCGGTGGCTTGATTTTGTGCCTCCGCCGTAGGGCGTCCTCTATCAGTTGCGCCGCTGGCTCATTCTGCGCACGCAGCCAATCCACCAGCCAGCGGGGTAGCTTGTACCCAACTGGCACCTTGAGCAGTCGCGGGTCGATTGGGGGCCTTCCGGCCCCATCGCGTTTCCCCCCGATCACTTCTGGTTGCGCCATGTTTCCGCGTCCGTCACGGTGTCAAACACCATCCAGCCGCCCTCAACCTCAACGATTTCGGCCGCTCCGGGGTAGGCGTCCTGCACTGCCTCGATGTTGGCGTAATCTTGTTGGCTCACAAATTTGGTCATTTTGTATCTCCTAGTCTGTTGTGGTTCGGGCCTCTCCCTCACCATGAATACAGTCTAGCCGCATATCTAATAATAGTCAAGCCTTTTATCAAATTATTTTCGCGGCTGAATCCGGGGCATAACACGGCGTGCAAGCGGGACGCGCGAAAAGCCCGCGCGCCCCTTCACTCAGCGTTAGCCGACAGCGGATAAGGCAGCACCAGCTCGATTGGAAAATGCGCGCGCGAATCGTCAGAGTTAATCGCTACCATTTCACCACCTCCAACACGCCAAGAAAAAGCAATGCTGCGTAGCCGAGCCAAAACCATCCAGCGAAGTTGAGCGCACGTACCATTTTCAATCCATCGTTTCGTGAAACATTATTTTTGTTCCACGGGCCTGTAATCGATTTTTTTTGATCGCATGGTACATAACCATCAACTAGCATACGTTCGTCGATTCTAGGCCCCGTGGAACCTCCGTGAAACATCATTTCCGTGTGTTCCGAATCCCCCATCTCTCCCTGACCTCCTTCTCGACGGCATCCGCCATCGCATTGCCGTCCCGCGATCTCCATCGCTCCAGCCAGCCGACTCGCATCTCCCGCGTCGGCAGGGACATGACGAAGCGCACCCGGCAGCAAATCCGGTTGAAGTCCAAGATCGCTGATTTCTTCTCGCATAGCTCGCATAGCTCGCACTCCGTCATTGCATTGTCATTTTTCGGGTCAGCATGTCGCGAATGCTCGCGATCCGCTGCTTCGCCACCTCGGGCGGGACGCTGCACTGGCCGGGGGCTGGAAGCGCTTCACGGCGCTTCGGCACAGCGGCAGGCAGCTTTCCGGTTCTGATGCCGTCGATGGCGTCGTCGAGCGCTGACTTCCAACGGCCTTTGATCGCGTTGTACGGATGCGCGGAGATGTCTCTGCCGAGCTTCACAGCGGCCCAATAAACCGCCGCTATGCTCCAGTTGTCGCCCCCGGTTTCGCGCTTGCGCATCTGCTCGACGGCTTCGATGAAGGCGCGCTCGTAGTCGAGGTTCGGGCGGCACGCCTTCACGAACTCGGGAAAGGACGGCGGCCAGTCGAACAGGCGGCGACACTCGGCGATGCCGCGCTTGATCTCGACCATCGTCATGCCTTCCTCGGCGAATCCTTCCGCCCATGCTTGCCGCCAGTTCGCGATAGCGTGCTGATTCGCGAAAGCCGAGCGCCAGCGGTGCGGATACAGCCCGTCGAGCTTGTTGAAAAGATGGTCGATCAACGCCACACCGTCGAGCTTCGGATGCGGATCAATCCACGCGCTCAGGGGTGATGTCGATGGTTTCGTTGTCGGGTGCATTGCCGCTCCTTTGCGTGCTGATTCGGTTTCGATTGACGTAGGCCACCGGATCGAACTTCTCCGGCTTTCCGTTGCGATGGGGTGGGCCATTGATTGGCGTCTGTGCCGGGTCTTCCAGCAGGGCTTTTGCGATGTACTTCAAACCGATCCGCTGATTTGGCTTGGATGCCATCTTTGCCTTGGCGACTTCGACGATTTCCTCGTCGGTACGCTTGGAAAGGATCGAATCCCATACCTCGTCGGTCAGGTAATGCGGAGCTGCATCCGACATTCCGGCTTTCCTGAGTAGTCCGCATACGGTTCCCTTCCGTGTCGGTTTATATGGCTGAAAAGTTTCAGCAGCCTCGCGCGTAGAGAGTGATGGGTTTACTTCCTCTCCTTTCGACTCGACTCGACTCGACTCCGGGGGTGAACACTCGGCGAACGTTCGGCTAGTGTTCTGTGAGTGTTCGGCGAACGTTCGCCGAGTGTTCGGTGAATTTTCCTGATGAGGATTTGATTCTTTTGGTTTTTCTGATCTTCGCTTGGCGGCTCCTGCAGGAACTTTCCCATTGGGTGACGGATGCTTATAGGTAGGCTGGTCAATCTTCTGGTGATGCCATCCAGTGACCTGCCAATAGCTCTCGCCGTCGACCTCGTACTCAACCACCAACTGTTCGGCGATCAGTTCGTCGATCATTCGGCGAACATCCGTCGAGGTTAAATCGTCGGAAGGAAACACTTCGGCCTTCAAGGTTTTTACCTTCGCTGGGTGGATTCCAGCGTCGTCACAGAAATTCCACAGCCCTACGAAAAGTAGGCGGGCGTCGCGTGACAATTCCATGATTTGTTCGGCTGTCCAGAACTCGGGTTTGATGGATCTAATTCGTGCCATTACCGACCCCAGACAAAATCAAGAATGGCCCGAACAACATCGTCAGCGCATTCAATTGGGAACCGAACCGTATTTATTTCGACTGTTTTTGAGTCATCGCCGATTGACGCCACGGTGATTGATATTTCATTGAATTCATCGATCTCGATTGAGATCTGTGGTCTTTCTCGAACGAATAATCCGCCTTCCTTCATTCCCATTTATCCGCTCCTAATCGTCGCTAACCGTTCCGGCCAGCAGGTGCAAATCGAGCTGGCGAAAATGCAGGGTCGCCTCTGCATAGTCTCCGATGTGGTGTTCGTAGTAGTTCATGCCGCCACCCTTTCAGTGCGCACGAAGCTGCCGCGTGCCACGCGGCAAAGCCAAACAGCGAAGTCCGGCGGCGTCGCTTCGTGCTCCCGCTTGCTGATTTCCTTCCGGCACCTGGCGCGATCCCGGCCGGAGAACAGGCCGACCGTGCAGGGCGCATCGCCGAGCACCAGCGGTATGTCCGGCAATTCCTTCGGCTCGATGCCGACGAAGTAAAGCCAGGTCGATTTGTAGGCGCGATGACCGAACCAGAACTGCGGAACCTGAATCGACCACCCGCCGAATTCATCGCGACCTGATCTAGGGTGGGGAAGGTTCGCCGCTGCCCATAGAGTCGAAGCCGCCGGATGCTCAAGGACGCCACCGTACCGGCGAACGTGGTCGACGGCGAGCAGAGCCAGCTCCTTCTCGTCATGCCGGGGCTTGGCGAAAGCGCGGAGCCTTCCCCAGGCCCGGCACGGTGGATGCGCTACGACGGGGCAACCGCCCGGCCACTTGCGAGCGTCGCGCTCGATGTCCCACACGTCGCAACCGGGAAGAGTCTTGTAGATCGAGTCCTGTCGAGCGAACAGAACGGCAATCTGCCGTAGCGATTCGCTCATGCCGCCGCCTCTGTCATCAAAGAGATACTCATTAATCAGAATTGCTCATAACAATTCCTTTCCGACATACCTCTTTCCTTCTTGATTTCCACCTTTTATATTGTCGAAGTGGCGCTTTATTTTCTCGCTTAGAACAGATATTTCAGCTTCAGCTGCGTATATTTCATCCGTTATTTCATCTCTCTCCATTTTCAAAGAATGGATTCCTTCTCGAAGTACAGAAATCCTATTTGAAGCTGCTGAGCATTCTTCATTTTTAAGCGATTTTGAGGAAAATATCCTAAATAATTTATTAATCATTTTAATATACCCTTAAAATAATGACGCGACGCAAAGTAAATAACAAAAACGATAAAAGAAATAATAGTGATTGTTAAATGAATATATTTCATAAAAATACCTATATTAATGTTAATTTATTCACTTCTGCGATCACGCGAGATGCGTGGACTTTGTTTCTCGAAACATGAAAAATGACTTGTTGCATAGCTCACGCTGACGCTTTGGGAGAAACTCCGGATTCCGCGCCGACAGCGCTGGCTGCTTGGGTGCGGTTGAAGTAGTCGGCCAGGGCTTGAACCGTGTTGATGCGCGGATTCGCGACTTTTCCTTGGGCGATCTTGGCGATGGTGAAGTAGGGTACTCCGCTGTCGCGGCTGAAATCCGTCCACTTCCCCTTGCCCTCGGCAAGTCTGCGGCGAACGAAATCGAGGATGTTTTCTGTTTGCTTCATGGCTTTCTCCGTGTCAAGACACGAGAAGCATAGCCATAAACGGCTAGCAATGCAACCACAAATACGGCTTGACTTTCGTTTTTCTTGTGCCTATCATGACTAGGCATAAACGGCTAAACGGAGGTTCGGAATGAATGATGTAGTCAAGGTCGAGCAAGTCGCCAATCCGCTCGAAATCAACAAGGATCGTTTGCGCGAATGGTCGGCCTGAGCATCTTTGTATGCCTGGTATGACTCAGTTGTCAATGATTCCTTGACAACTGTAAATGACGCTTACATAGAAATCGTATCAATCGACACGGAAGAGATGGAATGAGCAATAACGAAATACCAATTGCGCTGGAAAAGTACATCGCGACGCGAGACAGAAAACAGAAAAGTCTTGTAAGCCAGACGCCTCTGAAGGATACGTTCAATGAACTTCTCTATAGGTCTGTTGAGGTTGGTGGGCGTGCTTCATGCGGATGTCGACCAGACCAAACTTGGCGTTTCTATACCTCTTGGAATGAGGTTGTCAGAAAAGCGATAAGTATCGGATACATGATCGAAATAACACCTGTGAAGCACGGAAACAAGTCTCCGACATTGGCAGGTGGCTTTTGGGAGTCGAACATTTACATTTTGACTGGATACAAGAAAAAATCTACTAATAGGAGAATCTCTAATGATGAATAACTTAAACCGCTGTCATGTATCGTATCAAATTGATCAGTATCTGAATGTTCTTGACGACGAAGAATCTTTCCAAGATGAGATTGAAGAGTTCGCAGAGCGTCTTATGCAGGGAGACTATTCTCCATACATTCCTGACAACTTTAATGAAGCGATAGGGGAAATAGATATTGAAGATTTGGCGAGTTTGCTGAAAAAAGGAAAGGTAGAGCTTTTCGGCGAATTAATCGATAAGCGTGTATGCGCTTATTGGAAAAAACAGGCTCTGGTAGTTGCTGAAGCAGAGTTAATGAAAAACCACAACCAAGACTGAAGGAAAAAAAATGGAACACAAAAAATTTCGCATCTATTTAGTTACTGATGAAGTTAACGGGCCTTCATTCCTTGTTAAGGCAAGGAGCAAGGCAGAATCAATTCGTCATGTGTCGAGAAAGAATTTTTCATGCAGAAATATTGGCGCTACAGAGGTTATTTATTTTTTAGAAAAAGGTGCGCGCATTGAAGACGCAAATGTAGATTGTGATATTCTTCTCGTTGCCGACAGTGATTGAAAAATAAACCATGAATGCTGAAGAATTCATGAAGGCAAGGAATACAGGCATAGGAGGTAGCGACATAGCGACGCTGTTTGGGATTAACCCATATGCGACGCGACTTGAGCTTTACCTTCAAAAGCGCGGCGAGATTGATCCGAAACCAGACAATGGCCAAACAAAGGCCGGTCGCGTCATGGAGCATGTGATCGCCTCTATGGTCGCAGAGCGTGAAGGAGTGAAGTTGCGCAAGGTGAATCGCACACTTCGACACCCGAAGCATTCCTTCCTGATCGCTCATATAGACCGAGACTTCGTTGGCCAGCAGAAAGGGCTGGAGATAAAGAACGTCTCGCCGCGCATGGCCTACCTGTGGGGCAATGACGGCCAGCCCGATGCCGTCGCCGAATATTACATTCCGCAGCCGCACCACTACATGCTTGTGCTCGACTACCCGGCATTCGACGTGGCGGCCTATTTCGGCGGCGACGACCTGCGCATCTACCCGATGGAGCGCGACCGTGAAATGGACGAGCTAATCATCCAGGAGGCGCACGACTTTTGGCACAAGAACGTCATCGCCGGCGTTCCGCCCGAGCCGGAGTTCGATCACCCGACGACGCTGCCAATGTTCAAGCGCCTCTATCCTGGCACCAACGGCGCCAAGGTAGAGGCCGACGAAATGATTCTGCACTGGGCCAAGGTAGCCGAGGACGCAGCAGAAAAGGCCCGCGAATACGAGAAGGTCGCGGAGACCGCAAAGAACCATCTGCTCGCCTTTATGGGCGATGCGGCTGTACTGAAGCTGGACGGAAACCGGGTATTCCGCCGGAAGCTGATCCAGAAAAAGCCCTACACCGTCGAAGCCTCCAGCTACATCGACGCCCGTTTCGGAACCACAAAGGAGTAATTCACCATGAATGAAGTCGCAGCAAACCCCTTCGCCGCATCGCTTCCCGCGCAAGCTCGGCAGACTGGCGGCGCCGTCGCCCAATCCGATCAGCAGCGTGCGGTTGCCGAGGTTCAGGCCGCGATGATGATCGCCCGCATGAACCCGCGCGATCAGATCGCCGCGATGGATCGCATCCTGAACGCCTGCGCCCGTCCTACTCTGGCCGACTCCGCGGTCTATACCTATTCCCGCGGCGGTACCGATGTGTCCGGCCCGAGCATCCGCCTTGCCGAAGCAATGGCCCAAGCATGGGGCAACATGCAATTCGGTATCCGTGAGTTGGATCAGCGCAACGGAGAGAGCACTGTTCAGGCATTCGCATGGGATGTCGAGACCAATACCCGCCGCGAAGTCACCTTCCAGGTGCCGCACATCCGCTACACGCGCAGCGGCTCAAAGCGTCTCGAAGATCCGCGCGACATCTATGAAATGGTCGCCAATCAGGGATCTCGCCGCCTGCGTGCGTGCATCCTCGCCGTGATCCCCGGAGACGTTACCGAAGCCGCTGTCGCCCAGTGCGAGACCACGATGCGGACGAAGGCCGACACCTCGCCGGAAGCCGTGCAGAAGATGCTCGCCGCCTTCGAGCCGTTCGGCGTCAGCAAGGACCAGATCGAGAAGCGCATTCAGCGCCGCCTCGATGCAATCCAGCCGGCGCAAGTCGTCAGCCTGAAGAAGATTTACGCCAGCCTGCGCGACGGAATGAGCCATGCAGGCGACTGGTTCGAGTCCGAGCATACAGATGAAAATCAGACGGAGACTGCATCGCGCACTGATGCAGTGAAAGACAAGATGCGTGCAAAGAAGAAGACCGAGAACGTAAATACAGATACTGGCGAGATTACATACCACAACGACGAAGCGCTGCGACAGGTCGAACATAGCGTATCCGTCGGTGATCCGGTCATGAATTAAGCTACGAAAGGAAATCGGTATGATTCTCACTGGATTGGCACGACTCGGAGCAGACGCCGATCTGCGTTACACCAACAGCGGAGATCCAATCGCTACCATGAGCCTTGCCTTTAATTACGGCCAGAAGGGGCATGACGGTAAGCGTACTTCCCAGTGGATCGAGGCGTCGCTGTGGGGAAAGCGTGCAGAGGCACTGTCTAAGTACCTGAAGAAGGGCGCATCTATCGACATTATCATCGCAGATCCGCACATCGAGACATGGCAGAAGAAAGACCAGAGCACCGGCTTCAAACTGGTCGGAAAGGTTCTTGAACTGGAATTTTCCGGAGGATCACGCGATACGGTTGACAACCCGTCTGGAGGAAAGTCGAAGCCTGCGGAAGATTCATACCGTCGTCCTGCTGCGCCATCAGGCGTATTCGACGACATAGACGACGAAATCCCATTCTGATCGTGACGATAGATAGAGTTATCAATGAAACAGCGTGTGCAAGACCTATACGAGGAAAATGAGTTCGATGGGATGCTTGAGAACGCCCGCATGAATGCAGCGAACGATTGGGAAGAGTCGTTTGTGGCCGACATGAAGACTCGCTTCGCAGAGTACGGGCGCCGAATGTTCATCAGCGAAGCCCAACAGGCAACCATCGAACGTATCGCAAACGACGAATAACTGAAAGGAATCACCGAAATGAACGCACCTCAAGACTTAAAGACCGTGTTAGGCAAGGAGACGAAATGACAACTTATTGGCATGGCGGAAGGCGCGGGATTAAGCGAGGCGCTTACATACTGCCGCCGACCGTGACAAAAGCCCCCTCGCTCTCTGAGTACGGGGCGGAGGGTGTGCATCGGCGTGACCGGGTGTATGTGACGACGAGCCAAGCGGCGGCGCTCCTGTACGCTGCCGGGGTAAAGCGAGGCGTGATTTACGAATGCGAACCGCTCGGCGACTTGGAACCCGACCCGGATTGCTCGATGCCTGGGCTTTCGTGGCAATGCGAAAAGGCCCGCGTGGTTCGGTGCATCAAGCCGAAGGCGCGGGATATTGAGATGGCGCGTGCGGTGCTGCTGCATGATGCCCAACGCACAAGGTAACTCGGCGGGCGCTTGCGCCCGTCCTGTGAGCGAAGCGAACGAAGGTTGACCGTAGGGTTAGGGGTGTGTCCCGAACCACAGAGAAAGGACATAATAATGGACGACGTAACTGACAAACTGGAAACGCTGATCTTGATGGCGCTTGATGCGAACCACGGACATTCCGTACCCGGCACGATAAGGCGCAAAAAATCGACAGGCGCAGTGCAAGAGCTACACGACCAAGGGGAATTGCTGGACTTTGACGAAATGCGCCCGTCGACGGCATACACATTCGACATGGCCGACAAAGAACGGATTTTCACAACGTCGACGGACTACCTTGTTACTCACCCTGCTGATGTTCTTGGGGATGAAGCAGAGGTCGTAATGATAGGCGATGGAATGCTCAAGTGGCGCGGCTATCGCCGCTTGCGGCGCGCCCCAAAAGGAGTGGCATGCCTTGGGCGTGCGACGCACTGGTACGAAATGCACATACGTTTCGTGACCGGCAACGGCGCGGGTGAATACTACAAGCGCGTTGTGCCTATTAGCCGGGACGGGAAGCCGCTATTGGCGCAAGCGCAAGGACACAACGTGTGCACTCCGAAGTTGGAAGGTGAAATGCTCGTGCTTTGCGCATCTGTGATTGAAGACGCGCACAGAGCAAACACAATACTTGCGGCGGTAAGGGATGCTACAGAAATCAAGTTCCCGGTTCCGCTCGATGACTACAAGGATGTCTTCGCGGAACGTGACGGACCAATGAACGGCGCGAGGCGGAAGGCCATTGTGCATTGGGTGGCGCAGCATCTGCGGCACTCGACACGAGGAAAAGAATTCGCAGTGAAGAAGCATACACGCGGTGTTCAGGAGTTCATCATTGACGGCCTGCGGATCAGACTCACCCCTAACGCCGGCGCTAACTCGGCGCCGCTCGATGCTGGTAGCGAAAAGTGACCGCGCTTATTTCGGCGGTCGAGTTGAGCAACTGGTTAGATCGCTTGTTACTACGGAGAAAGAACATGGAAACGCAAGTCCGACCGATGACGGACGACGAATACAAGCAAGGCCACGCGCCGTGCCACTGCGGCGAGTTCACGCACGTTTTCAGGCAGTGCGCAATGCAACGACTGCCGCGCGACTACAGCGGCGAACTGTGCCAGCGGTGCTATCTGTGGATGTGCCGCGTGGACAAGCTGGCGCCGCTGGTTGATGGCGATGCCTAACGACCAGCATAACCGGACCGGCAAATCGCAGCTTTGACGGGTCCGGGTTGATGCGCCAGTTGGGCGCGGAGGAGATTGAGATGAGCGAGCTTTCAGAACACGGCCACGACGACGAGCCCGTTGAGGACTGCGACTGCCGCCGCTGTGCGCTGGCATACCGTGACCGATACAAGGTGGCGCTTGCGTCAGTGAGTGCGGAAATTGGGCTGCCGCCCATGATGGGGCCAGCGAAAGGCGAGTTGAAGCGCCTGCTGGACGCCGGCAAGGCCGCCATTGACCAACTGCGCCACGCGCCGCGCGCCGTCTCCGCTGAGGCGGACTTCGAGGCGCTGACATGGACGTTTCAGATCGCGCCGGACTGCCGAGTTGGTGCCGGAACCTACGCGCTGGTGTGGTTGCCGCCCAACGCGTGAATTAAACGGCGGCGAAGCCGTCCGGTTGAATGATTTGTTGGGCGGCATTTTGGAGAAGACGATGGAAACCAACCACTACAAGACTACGGCCTACGCAATACGCATCGGCGACGAATGGTTCGCTGGCTTCGGCGGCAAACCAGGACAGGAGAGCTTGACAAAGGTCCGGCCGGGGCTGTGCGACGCAAAGCTAGTGTGGGACGACAGGAAGGCGGCCACTTACGTTGAGCGCCTGCGAGTGCGCGGATACGCGGGCGAAATTGTGAAGGTGACAGCATGAGGTCGTTTTGCACTTTACGGCCGGCAGCCCGGAGTATTACGACAAGGGACTTGGCAACGTGCTGAAGTGCCGGCGCATCGGGGCCGACCGTGACCACCAAACGGAAAAGCCGGTGGAACTGATTGAGCAACTGATACGGGTTGTTTGCCCACCCGGCGGCGTTGTGCTCGATCCGTTCGGCGGCAGCGGGACGACCGCCGTAGCGGCGGCGAACTTGGGGCGCGACGCGATTTGCATTGAGCGAAGTGCGGAGCATGTAGCAACGGCACGGCGGCGGGTGGCTACTGAGATTCAGCCCGCTCTTGTTGGCTAACGCAATTTGGGCGGCGGGAACGAAAAGGAGAAGAAATGGAACAAGCGAAAGCAGTGCCGATTACAGAGAGACTGCGCAATATAAAGATCGGAAGCTACACGGTCGATCACGGAAGCCACACAAAGCATATCGCTGTGCGGGCGATCTGCGAAGAAGCGGCGGCAGAGATTGAGCGGGCCAACGAACACGAACGGCAGTTGAAAGGTGAATGCCTGTTGCTGGCCGACGTGCTGCGCGACGCCTACGAAGTGGTGAAGACGATAGAAGGCGAAGACACGGACGAAAGCGACAAGCTGACTGGATTGTGCTTGAGCATTGCGCACGCATTGGCACTATACGACGACGAGCGGATGCAGGGATGAGCGAGATAGACGACGAGCGCAAGCTCTACGAGGTGTATGCGATGGTGGAATCACTCGGAGAACGAAGGTTTGCACGCGGCGAACGCGCAGAAGGTAGAGAAGCAGCGGAGGGCGGTGTGAAAGAGCGTCCGATCCTCATGAGCGCGCCGATGGTCAGAGCATTGCTCGCCGGGACCAAGACGCAGACGCGGCGGATTATGAAGCCGCAGCCGGTTGGTATGCTTGAATTTTCTAATTTCAGAAATAGTCCTTGGGAACGAGGATTAAGGCTATGGGTACGTGAGTCATTCATTCACGTGCCGGCGGACTACTGTTGGGAAGCGAGCGTCAGCATTCCATCGCGCCCGTCGCACACGACATATCGCGCCGACTGCGACGGCGACACACGGGGCGCTGGCTGGAAGCCGTCTATCCACATGCCGCGTAATCTTTCGCGCATCGACTTGGAGATTACCTCCGTCCGCGTCGAGCGGCTGCAGGACATCAGCGAGTCTGATGCGATAGATGAGGGGTCATTTAGTTGGGCTGGCGAGCAGGATACGCCCGTGCGCGATCTGCTAGAGGCGCGGCTGGTCTACCGCCATCTTTGGGAATCAATCAACGGCCAAGGCTCATGGGATGCAAACCCGTGGGTATGGGTTGTCACGTTTAGAAAAGTTGTCTAATTCAGTTCTCCTTTTTCGCGAATCGGGACTCGGCCCACGATTCCATGTGGTAGATAGCGCGGCTGCCCATGTGGCCGCTGATGCCGACCAGCGCCGCGGTGATGAGGGGCTGCATGCCCGAGGCCTCGCACAGCCAGAAGGTGAGCACGCCGGCGAAGGCGCTGGTAATGAGTTCGCCGACCAGCTCCATGAAGTTGAAGGGCCGGGTGTTGCCGGCCTTGCGTTTTCTGATCCAGCTCACTGCGCCCCCCCATGCGGAGAGAAGGGAGACCCAGGCATACGTGATAAGGCCGTAGGTCGTCGGGTCTTTCTCGGGCATCGTTGCTCACTTGTCATTGTTGGAATTGGAAACTGGCGGCCGGGTCGAGCATCCAGAGATGTTCCGGGGTGACGCGGTGCATCGCCTCGGCGCGGTCTGCTGCCAATTCGATGTGTGGACAGTTCTCGGTTTGCTGGCAGCCGCCGGAATTCTGACATTCCATGATCATCCTCTCATTTACACGTAGTCCACACTCTGGTCGTATGGCCCGCTCCCTGGGCTATCAGGGCCTTCCCCTTCGTAGATCAAATGCGCCCCGAGCAGATGCAGCACACCGGAAGCGTTATCGTTGGCGTGGTTACCGCCTCGACCAATTCGAAGGCCAAGGTAATTCCCCCTGGCGTAGTTAATCGGCGTTGAAAAAGTGTGCGTATACTCCTGTACGCGCAATGCGTTGTCGTTCACCGTGATATCCACGCTATCGTCAACAGACGGCGTGGAGAGCGAATATAGAGGGGCAACCGACACGGCGCGAAATCGCAGACGCGCCTGCTTGCTGGTATTCCCACCACTCATGCAAAAGACAATCCGCACTGCGGTAATCCTGCCGTCATTCCAAGCGTATGGCGCGTGAACGCTCACCTTGGCTGAGGTATCGAAGCCTTGCTCGAAACCGATAGAATCCCACAAATCGCCTGCTGACGACCGCTGAGCTATCCGCGTCGGGCTGGTATTGACGCGCACGCGTAACGCCCCGCTGCCCAAGTCTACTGTCGATCCTGTTTCGTTCTGTAGGCGGACCGTTACCAAGTTGGTTGCGGTGACTTGCGCGTCGACATTGATCCCCTGCGTATCAAGCGAGAAGGAAGCCTCAGCGGTATCGCCGAGCAATGCGCCTGTTACCGTGATGTCCACCTCCGCGCCGGCTCCGTCAGCAAGACTCGGAGGATCGTAAGTAACATAAGCGACGAATTCTTCTTCCGTAGAAAATACACCGGGCGGGAGCAAAAGCTGATCGCTCATCACGTAACGATGCGTCTGCCATTGATCGGCGCTGCTATAGTCTGTCGTGTTGTAGTGCAGTTGCCCGCCGGTATCGATTTGCAAATCGGCTGCTTCGGAGTTCAGGTGGAGGATATTATTTCCATGCGTGCTGCTTTCAGCCAGTACGCTTCCGTGCATACAAACAACCATATTGTTCCTCGCAGGCCGCAGCGAGCCGTTCTTGAAGGCGATTGCTCTCCCGGTGCCGCCACTGACGCGTGATGCCTGAATATGCTGGATGACGTTTCCGTCGCAATCCCGCATGTGAACAAGGTTTCCGTTTTTTATAAGACCGGTAACTGAACCGATCAGGTTGTTAGTCACGCCAGAAGTCGGGTTTGGCATGACATCCCCATCGAGCACCAGTCCGTGCGATCCTTCCGTAGCCGCCGCAGACCCGTAAATATGCTCCCAACGAGGTATTTTTGTCAGACCGCAAAGCACGCCGTTGCCGTTATCAAGTACCAAGCCTGCTTCGGTGAATGCCTGAGAAACGCCGTCGAATTCGCAGTGCATGACAGACGAAGCACGGATAGCGCATTTCGCGTGACTTCCGCCGTGCCAGACGATATTTATCGATCCGGCCCCGCGAAGGTAATTGCCGAACGTCGCCGATTTAATCTGACACATGTCCAGGTTGGATACGCTGTTCCACTTGATGCAAGATCCTGCCGCCACACCGCTGCTCGACGTTGAATCCTGAATTTGGCCTTCCCCGACAAGACGTACACCCTTCTGCACCGTCAGAGTGGCAGAAATCAGATAGGTGCCAACCGGGAAGTTGACTGTTCCTCCGCCAAGACTTTCGGCGTAGTCGATGGCGGCTTGCAAAGCGGCTGTGTCGTTTGCAGACCCGTTACCGATCGCTCCAAAATCCCTGACGTTTACAAAGTCTCCAATCTTGCTCTCCATAGATCGAGAGACAGCACCTGATCCGGACTGCAAAAAATAGGCTTGTGAAGTCCCTGTTCCATCAACTGCTTCAAGAGCAGTTCCATTCAAGTTCCACCTGATATATTTTCCGGATTCAGGTTTTGGAAAGTCTATAGGTACAGAAATTTGAGAATCGATAGGGAGGAGCGGTGCGCGATTAAATCTTACGAATGCCTCCTGCATAACAAGCCATAATCGATCAAAGTCGTAATTTATCGTTTCTGCGCGCAGATCCCCGTTTCTTTGGTAGTCTGTTTCTCTGCTTAAAGAAGACTCTCTGTAAATAACAACCACTGAATTTTCTTCAGGTGGTGATAAAAAATTCACATTTCCGCCATGTGAATCTCCTATTCCAGATACCGTGTAGTCATATCCGACAACCTTTTGATTTCCATTAACTTGAACTTTCAAATCTCTTGAATCAAGAACCTGGAAATTGAAATTGAATACAGTTGCTGAACCGTTCGCCGTAAAAGAACTAACTGTGGACTGATTTGAAACTGTCATATTCTGCCTCGCGTAATTTTTGCGGAAGGTTTAGTGTTCGAAAGCGACCTCGTACACTCCCGCAGATGGTCTCCAATCTTCTCGCGATAATTCGGTCGGGTTCCCGACCTTCTTCCCGATTCGGATCGGTGTCTGCGCAATTGCTCCGGCACCGCTGTCTAGGTAGTCGTCTGGCTGGTCGCGCAGATCTGGGTTGAAGTCCTTCAACTGATCCCACACCGGGCCTTCGAGCACGGAGACATGCGCCCATAGGAAGCGTGAGGACATGGGCGCCTCGAAGGCGTCGAGGATGCGCTTCTGCTTGTTGGTGACGGAGAATTCTTCGCCCACACCGCAGCCGGTTCCCTTGAGCGCCTGGCGCAGGATGTTCGGCACGAAGCCGCCCGGCCCGTTGGTCTCGACGACGACGCGCGGAATCTGGAGGCGCAGCACCAGCTCGCGAACCTGCATGACCTGTCCGCCGACGATCCTGTCTTTCTCGTCGAACTCGGCCAGATCCCCGGTCAGCCCCTTGGCGGCGTGCCAGTAGAGTTGCCCGCGGGCATCTGTCAGCAGCAAGGACAATGCAGAGGCGTCAGACTTGATTTTCCCGAGCGAGCAGTCCCAGTAGGCTGTTGCGCCGACGATGCGTGTCGAGCCGAGCCACATGCCCACCTCGCCGTTGGCGAAGCGGATCACCGGATCGCAGTCGTATGGGATGATGCGCGCAGGGTCGAGGCGCACTTCCGATATGGGCTTCGCTTCGAGCTGGTACTGTGAATCCCAGGCATTGAGCGTGCGGGTCTCCTTCCGCTTGAGGGCAACTTCCTCGCGGGTGAAGCGCTCCGGCCAGGCGCAGCCGGCGCAGATGTCGAGCACGTCGCCGGGCGGGGTGTTGAAGACGACCTCGTTACCCTCGACGCGATAGTCGCGCCCCTCGACAAGCATGCGGGAAAACTTGTAGATTCCGGCGATAACATAGAGGCCGTCGTCGGCGATCGGGAAGTCGAAGCGGTACCGGCGGCGCTGGCTGGTGTCGGTGTAGCGGCGCACGTGCTCGAAGAGTGGAATCTTCAGCACGGCGGCCCCGCCATCAATCTGCTCGGTGTAGATCGAGTCGTGCGTGTGAGGCGTGCCGACGAAAGTCTTCTGCCAGCCAGGAACAAGGATGTGCGTCGATTCCTCTATCTTCTGGCGCAGGTTCAGCCGGGCCTCTGGGGTCTTGATGTTCTTCGGAACCTCGATGTCGTCGAAGTCGGCATCATCGGCGCGCGAGCCGGTCGCGTTGGAATTCACACCGACGGCTTCCATGCTCGGGTTGCGGGCGTCGGTGGCGCCATTCACCCAAAACGACAGGGCGCCAGGATTGCGCGGAAGCATTCCGGCGCACAGTGGATGCCGGCGCAGCACCGCCAGGGTGTCGCGGGTCATTTTCCCGGCAAGCTTGTCGTCAGCGGCGTAGATCAGCGAGCGGTTCGTCCTGTTCTTGTAGAGCCGGTAGGACTTCCAGACAGCGTAGATCGTCGATTTTGCCGCACCCCGGAAGACCATGAGGACCCGCACGCGGTCGGTGCATGTGTCGAGCCACTGGCAAATGCGGACGTGCAGCAGCGGGACTTTCCAGCCCTGCAGCTTCGCCCACATCAAAAAAAACGTGAGGAAGTTGACGTCACGACTTGCCATGCACTCTCTTATCGAACTCGCTCTTTTTGCTGCGGAGATGGAGTTTGTCGAGCAGCTTGGCTGCTTCCTTCTCGGCGGCATTGATCTCGGCGTCGAGCGTGGCTTCCTCGTCGGTCACGACGACCGCCCCGTTGCCGGAGTTTCTCTGCTTCTGGATCAGGTCTGTGACCCGGCCGATCAGCGTCAGCGTGGCGACGGCGTTCTTCTTACACCAGTATCGGTCTCCGCGCGTCTTCTGATCCATCGCGCACGGTTCGATGTTGTGCCCAGGCCACTTCTCCGGCTCGGCCTCGTCGAGGAATACGTCTGTCAGGCGCTCGGAAAGAGTCTGCAGCTTATCGTATTGGTCTTTTAGCATTATCGTTCTCCCACTGCGGCGGCCACGTTCGGCGCCCGATCCGGGGTCACTTCGCCCGGTTCCCACCAGAATTGTTGACCGAACTCGCGATAAGCGCGAGAGCGCATCGTCGAAAGATAACCCGGCGAGAAATACTCCTGCATCCGGTGAAAGATCATGTGATCGATGGCGGCCTTGGCGTACCAGAGATTCGCCCCAGGCAAGTTGCCCTTGACGAACTTCACCAGCTCGGCGCCGGCGTGCGTGTCCTTGCCCTGCAGCGCCTGCACGACGTTGCCCTGGGTGAGGTTGAACATCGACTCGCCGAGGCCGATCACCGGCCCCATGACGGAGGCGACCGGACTCTGCCCGTGCTGCGTCGCCTCGGAGAAGAGGAAGTCGCCATAGATGCCGAGCGATCCGCCCTTCAGCATGGCCTGCATCCAGTTGCGCACGCCGCCCTTCTCGGCAGGGTTGAGGTTGCGCGGGTCGCGGCCCATCAGCACCTCGTTGATCTGGAGCGCAGCCGCGCCGAGCACCGTCGTCGAGGCCACCAGCCCGGCGATGTAGGCCGCCTTGCCGCCGGCGGTCTCCATGCTCATGCCGCGCATCAGGTGCCGGGTAATCATCGAGATGGGGAAGGACTTGAACAGGAAGAACGAGCGGGCGAGTTCTCCCTTCCAGGTGCCGCGCTGGAGGTTCGCCATCATCAGCGTGCGCTCCTTCACGCCCGGCTCGATCACGGCCACGTCGGTTTCTTCGAGCACGACGCCGAGCAAGCGGGTCGCGGCGCGCTCCTTCAGCACGCGGGCGTCGGCCGGCATGTTGGGGAACATGTCGTCGGCCAGCCCGGCGAGCGCTTCGTCGGGGATGCGATAGATCGCCTCGGGGGTCAGCATGGTGTGATTTCCCCCGCCCCAGTCTTCGAGCTGCGCCTTTCGCCAGACGGCGAAGTCGGTCTCAGTGATCCCCTTCGACAGCAGGATGCGATGGTCGGCCGGATCCAGCCGCGCGAGGCCGTCGAAGTCGCGGGTGATCTGGCCGAGGCTCGACATCATCGTCACCCCGAAGGCACGGCGCCGGGCATCGGTCAGGGCATTGAGGCCGGAAGCGCGCAGCACCGTCGAGGCCAGTTTCGACGAGAACGAGGCGCCGAGGCCTTCCTGCCCGAAGCGGTTCAGCGACGAAATGAAGGTGTTCATCGCGAGACCGGCGCGCAGCGCCATGCGCTTTTCCATCTGGTTCGCCGGGTTGAGCGCGGCCAGCTCATTCGCGAATAGCCGCATCTCGGGCAGGTTGTTGACGTGGGCGGTGAGGTATAGCGTTGCCTCGTCGGACAGGGAGGAAATCACCGCCGATCCGAGGCGGGAAGCGATCAGCCACGAGCGCAAGGTGTCGAAGCTCTTCGCCAGCCATTCGGAGGCGACCGGCAGGGTCTTGCCGGCGGTCATGTTGTAGAGGTTTTCCAGCCCGACGGCCTGCTTCTGCACCTTGCCGGAATTGGCCGGGTCGGCGAGCGTCGCTTCCTTGATCGCGATGTCGCGGAACATCCTGAAGGCGTGGTCGGGATTCGGCCCCAGGGTCTCGACCAGAGCAATGTCCTTCGCGACGCCGGAGATGTGCCCGATCATCATCTCGTAGGGGGTGTGCTCGCCGTACCGCTCCTGATATTCGAGGTAGCTGTCGGCGTCCTTGAAATGGATTTGCCGCCCCTCGTTGCCGCGGTTGGCGCGCATGCCGTTGCCGTTCGGGCGGCCCGGCTCGATCTTGTTGATGCCGCCGGTCGCGATGGTCTCCCAGGCATGCGTCAGGAAGACGTTCAGTTCCTGATCGGTCATGGGGGCGCCATCCGGGCCGGTGTAGCGCTTGCGGTCGAGCTTCGGCAGGATGTCGGCGATCCACTGCTCGCGCCCGGCCTTGGCGACGTTCATCTGCGAATGATGGTGCGGCATTCCCCAGTCTTCAAGCTGGCCGATCTCGCCGCCCCCGCGGTTGAAGCGTTGCCGCAGCGCCTCGGCCACGGCCTTGAACTGGGCGGCGCCGTCCTTGGCTTCCTTCACCCCGGAGGCCTCGCCGAAGAGTTCCTTCACCAGGGCGCGCACCCCGTCGCGGTTCTCGAACAGGCCGAAGAATTTCGGGTTCGTGGCTTCCATCGTGCCGATCATCTGGCGCAGGGCGTCGCGCTCAATCGCCTTGGCCTGGCTTTCAATCGACAGGAAGTTCCCCTTGCCGTCGGCGTGGAAGGCCACGACGCGCGCCAGCCCGTCCATTTTGGCGCCGGCGAACTGTGAAAGGTGCTGCTCGATCTTGGCATTGGAGAGCACCTGCAGGGCGAGGCGCTGCGCCTTCTTGGCCTGCTCGATCTGGAACTCTTCCGCCGCCGTCTTGGCTGCCTCGACGAAGCGCTGCTCGGCGGTCATGGCGAGCGTCGCCTGCGGGTCGCGTGCGGCGTTCTGGCGCATGTGGCGGACGATGCGCTCTTCGACGCCCTTCAGCTCGGCCTCGTTCATCTCGCGGCCGACGGCCTGATTCACTGCATCAATGCACTGGGGTTTCATCACAGGTTCCTCAAGTAGCAGGTGACGGCGGCCTCGAAGGCCTTCACGTCGTTGTCCGCCTGGCGGGCGTCGTCGCCCATGCGGGCCATTGCTTCGCGCACGGAGACCTCGGTGCCGTCGTCGAGCACGACGCGCATGTCGGGGTTGGAGTCCATGACCTGACGCGCGGCCTCGACCTCGGGGGTCTTGAACAGGTCGCCGGAGGCCTTCACCTCGAAGTCGTCGCGCACGGATTCGATCACGCGGGTGACGATCTCGGGCGTTGTCGGGGTCGCCATGTCGCCGAACATCGAACCCTGCCGGGGGTCGCCCAGTCGGTCGACGGCATCGACGACGCGGCCGATCATCTCCGCGACGCGCTTCGGCGCCTTGGCGTTCTCCTGGAGGCCGATCAGCAGATTGTTGATCTCCGGCGACAGGCCAGAATCGAACAGGGTGCGCTGTGCCAGGTACTGATCGACCGTCATGCCGTCGGCGCGAAGCTGCGAGAACTGTCGCACCGCCTTGACTAGGTCGCCGGTGAAGTCCATCGGATACCGGGCGCCGGCCTCGATCAGCTCCTTCAGGCGGGCCACGGCTGGCGCCGCGCGCAGCATGCCGGCCAGGATGTTCTTGACGTTGGCGTCGGTGCTCTCGGCCATCATGGCGACGATCTCGGAGTCGCCGTAGGCCTTGGCGAAGACGGCATTGCGGATGCGCTGGAGGCCCTGCTGCGACAGCGTGCCGGCGGCCGTGATCATGGCGCCCTGCTCGGACGGACTGACGACGTTCTCCATGAAGCCGCGAATGAAGTTGCCACTGGCGCCGATGCTGATCGTTCCGTCTTCATTGGCGACGAGCCCCATCAGGTCGGGCATGCGCGCTGCGTCGGCGCGTGCGGTCTCGGTGACGGACATCTGGGCGACGGCCGACTCGTTGGCCTGGCGCGCGAACTCGGCACGGTCGTACTCGCCCAGACCAACTCGGGCCAGTACCGGCTGTTTCATCTTGGCGAGCTTCTTCGGATCGAGGCCGAAGCGCTCGGCGTTGTCGATCAGCCACTGGCGATAGGGGTCGGCTTTGCCGCCCTCGTAGGCCCGGCGCAGCGCGATGGTGCGGGCATTTCCGGACTCGACGACGCTATCGGTGCCGATGATCGGGGCGCCGTCGGAGGCCTTCGGGGATTCGGCCAGCAGCTCTGGGTTGATCCCGTTCTCGATCTTGGCGATCTGCGCCTCGGACGCGGCACGGCCTCGGTCGCGCGGTTGCAACTCGGGGGGGAAGTCGGGATTTTGGCGCAGCCCGTTGTCGTGCGACGTCACGAGGCTGGAGGCCTCGACGGCGACAAACTGGGTTTGAACGGTGGCGCCGCGCTCTGTGACGGCGGTTGTGGTCTTCCCTTGAACCGGGAAGCGGTCGGCGGTCAGGCCTTGCCGAGGATTTCCTTCGCGTGTTGCAGATCGTCCGCCGGGTAGCCGTTCTTTTCCTCGGCTTCCATCAGCATCTGCAGCTCTTCCTCGCTGGCGTAGGGGTAGCCCGTCCGGTACTCCCGCAGCAGTTGATCCGCGTACCACGCCTGACGCAGCGGAATCTGATCCGCCGGCATTGCCGAGGGTGCCCCGGTAGATTGCGTCATTGATGCGGCCATCTTGATACTCCTTCTGGAGCGCTGAAATCAGTCGCTCACGCAAGTTATTGTAGTCGAAGCCCTTGACAAACTCAATTCCGGCCTCGTTCGCCTGATTCCGCCCGCGAGTGTTGTCGATCACTCGAACGCTGACGCGCGGGTCGTCCTTGTAGATTTCCGCCAGCTTGACGACGGTCTCGGCGGCGCCGATATGGGTCGCCTCGTGGGCTTCGAGCGGTGCGGTGCGGCCGATACGCTTCGCCCTCGGCAAGGCGCCATTGACCAGGGCATCGACCGGATCGCGCTGCACATGCACGATTTCGACCTTCGCGCCGGCCGTCAGTGCCTGCTCGATCTTCTGCTGCGCCGACTTGAGGCCGTTCATGTTGGTGTCGTACACCAGCGCCGAACGATCCATCGCCGCCCTCACCGATTCGACGCCGTTGATCGCGGTCGACTTGCCGGAGCCGGTACCGCCCGAGGTGAACATCACCGTGCTGTCGGGCGGCATCTCGGCCAGGCGATCGGCGTAGAGCTGCTTGATGAAGAAGCTCGCCGGCTCATGCACGGCCGGCGACAGCAGGGCGCGGGATTCCTTGCTGGTGGCGTAGCCGGGCGACAGCTCGCGCGCGGTGTCGACGTTGAGCACCTTGCCGCCCTGGGCATCCGGCAGCGCGTTGTATTCGGCCACGGCCGCCGGGTAGTCCTTGGCGAGTTTATCGGCGAGGCGGGTTTCGATCTGGCGATCGAGTTCAGAGAGCGCCTTCGCGCGGGGCATCGCTGCCAGAAACTCGGCTGGCGACTTTTTCGACGAGCCGCCGGAAATCGCCAATTCGACGCCGGCGCGCAGGGTCTCGGCCGGGTAGGGCTGCGCCCCGTTTTCGTGCCGGATGATCGCCGAGGTCAGGCGGGTCAGGGTCTCGGGGTCGCGCACGTTGAGCACGTCGCCCGGCTTGACGCCGAGTTCCTTGGCGACGGCCTGCGCGTAGCTGCTGGTCTTGTTCTCGCCCGGCGGCGCCCATCGGTTGATGATGCCCTCGACGGTGTTCAGCCCGTGCTTGTCGTTGTAGGCGATCAGGTTCTTCGCCATGGCGCGGATGCCGGCCTCGGGCGTCTCGAACGTGGCGAAGCGTGGATCGTTGCCGGCGACTTCGCCATCCCATACCCGCGCGCTGCGCTCGATGTTGCCGGGGTTGTTGTTGCGCACGCCGCGCGGCGCATTGGCGGGGACAGCCGGGCGATAGGTCGGCAGGTCAGGGCCGAAGGCACCGCGCACGGCGGCAGCGATAGGCGTCTCGGCTGAAGGCGGTACCGGGCGCACGAATTCGGCCGCCAGAATGCTGTCGGGCACGCTCACGCGCTCGCCGCGGACAAGCTGCTCGATCGCCTGCTCAAGGGCTGATTGGTGGGCGCTGCTCGCCTTGGCGTCGGCCGGGATACCGGGGGCGGTGTCCTGCTGGAAGTGTTTCGCGTTGCTGGCGGTCAGCACGGCATCGGCATCCGACGGGGCGATCGGCTTCCCTCGACCGGCTGCCCAGTGCGCGAAGCCGCCGAAGACGACGCCGGTCAGGATGTCGATCGCGCGGGCCTCGGCGTTGAGCGGGTCGAACTGCTTGGCCTGCTCGTCGTAGCCGGCCCCCTCCAGCACCTTGCTTTGTACGGACGCGCCGCCGGCATTGGTCACGAGGTTGCCGGCCGCGCCGCTGCCCATGCGCGCGGCCAGCGTGTTGCCGAGGAAGGGAATCTTGAAGCCGGCATAGGCGGAAATGCCTTGAATGGCGGCCACCTTGCCGGCGGTCTTGCCGTCGACGCCCTGCTTCACGAGGTCGGTACCGGTTCCGGCGGTCTGCGATCCGGCGACCATCGTCGCAGTTGCGGCCGGGTTGCCGCCCCCGGCAAGCATCGGCAGGATGATCTCGGACAGGCCGCCGAGCACCTGGCCGGCCTTGCCGACCTCGGCATGGTTCGGCGTCCAGTAGTCGGCGGCGCGATTCACCGTCTCGTCCAGCCCCTCGAAGTAGCGGTCGGTGAGGGACTTGCCGCTGAAGTTGTCGCCCTCGGTGATCTTGTCGATCGCCATCGGCACGACGGCACCCGCCAGCCCGACGAACTGGCCGACACGGGCGCCGCCCTTCATCACCCCCATGCCGATGCCCTTGCCGGTACCGGTGAAAGCCGTCGGCGTGATCTGCGAGGCATCGAGCGGATTCAGTCGGGCATCGTCGGCGAGCGCCTGCTGCCCCTTCTGGTCGAGGTCAAAGACGCTCATTTCTTCACCTGCTGCGGTTGGGGCTGGCCGTTGAGGTTGATGATGATCGGCTGCCCTTTCTGGTCATAGAGGTAGTTCCGGCCCTGAATCACGTAGTAGGTGCCATCGCCCTTGTTGCGCAGCCCGAGCGCCGGCAGGCTGTCGAGCGTCGAGTCGGGCATGCCGCGCGTCTTCAGCTCGGCGCGGAAGGCCTCCTTCGTCTTGTCCTTGAATGTGCTCTTGTCCATGCCCCAGGGCGCCAGCACTTCGCCGTTGCCGTTGTAATTCACGACCTCGCCGAGCACGGCGGTGATCGCGTGCTTCATGCGCCCGCCGTCGATCTGCCCCGACACGTCGCCGTCCTGGGCGGCCTTGCCGGTGTAGTAGGCGCGCACCGCCTGCATGGCGACCTCGTAGGCCTGCGGCCGACCGGCGAAGACATGCCCGGCAGCACTGGAGAACTGATCGCGGAAGTCCTTCTCGGGCGGCAGCGGGAAGCCCTTCGCCTTGCCGTCCTCGGCCTTCTGGCCCTTGGTCTTGTTCAGCAGCGCCTCGCCGTCGAGCAGGGTCGCCGCGATGTCGCCGCTCATGGCTGTGGTGTCGGAAGAAAAAACGTTGCTTTCGAGCGTGATCTTGCGCTGCTTGGCGACGAGGATTCCGGCCAGCGCCTTGACCGGGGAGTCGGGGGCGATCTGCTGCATCGCTGCGGTGTAGGCGCCATCGTCGTCAAAGGACTTGCGCAGGGTGCCGAACAGCTCGACCTGCTGGCGCGGGCTGGCCTGATCGAGCGCGGTCGAGAGAAAACGGGCTTCCTGCGGCAGGAGGGGCCGCATCTGCACCTGCGGGCCGTACTGCTTCTGCATGGCGGTGATCGAGGCCACCCGGTCACGCATCTGACCGGCGACCTTGCCGGCGCCGTTGGGATCGGCCATCGCGGCGATGTCGATCGGCTGCACCGGCACGCCCGTGCGGGATTGGTTGAAGAGCAGCGGCGCCTCTTGGAGCTGCTTCACGTTCGCCTCGACGGCGCCCTTCATGCGGTTGAGGTTCGCCTGATCGCGTACCGTGCCGCCCCCGTTGAGCAGCTTGGCCTCACGCTGCTGCACGAAAGCGAGCTGCTGATCGACCGGCAGGCGCAGCACCTTCTGCACCTCGGCCTCCTCTTCGAGGCGCTGCTTCATCTCGCCCTCGTAGGCGGTGCCCTTTACCTTGTCGCCCCAGGCCGTCCACATGTCGGCGGTCGCCGGCACGCCGCTGGCGATCTGGCGGTCGATCTCGCCGATCACCTTCTCGGCGCGCGCCTCGCGCCGGTCGGCATCATGCTGCAGCCGGTTCTCCAGACGCATGCGGTCGCCGATGACGGTGCGCAGCACGGCGTTGCGCTTGTCGGTGTCGAGCTTGTTCGCATAGAAGCCGTCGGCCTCGGTGAGGTCGCGTTCGAGCTGCTGCAGCGCTTCGAGGCTGTCGCGCGACTGCATGGCGCGCTGCGTCGCCTGATTCGTCCAGTTGCGGTCGCGGAAGTCCTGCTTCACCTTCCCCCAGTTCTGGCCGTAGGCGACCTGGCCGATGGGGTCGAGGGCATCCACCTGGCCGTTGATCTTGTCGATCTCGGCGCCGGGCATGCCGGCCAGCTTGCCGAAGCGATCGAGGGCGCCGTCGGTCTGCCCCTTGAACTCGACCCGCTTCGCCTTCTCGGCTGATTGCTGGATACCGGAGAGGCCGACGAATTCGACCCGCTTCAGTCCTTTGCTGAAGTTCTCGGCCGTCACCGCATCCATGCCGTCGACCGTCGGCATTTCGAGCTTCTGAAGCCCAGTGTTGTAGGCGTCGACCGCCTGATCGTGGCGCAGCGATCCGTCGGCGAGCTTCTGTTCGAGGTCGGCGTTCATGGTCTTGATCTGGATCTCGCGGTCGAGCAGGACATTCCCGGCGCGGGCGCGGATCAGTGCGTCGTTCTCCTGCTTCTCGTCGGCCATGATGCCGGCGGCCACCTGCATGCCGGTGTGCCCGAGGTTCTGCGCTGCGCGCGCCGCGGCGTCAATCCCTTCGCCGTTGATGCGGGTGTGTTGCACTGGATCGGGGCCACGAAAGCCGAAATTTCCGATTGGAATGCGCATGATCTACCCCTTAACGATTCCCGCCGGCCGCCGGCGTCGTCGCATTGGTTGTTTTCCATCCTTTGGCGACCGTCCCGTAGGCGCTGAGCACCGACGACGTGGCGTTCAGATAGCCGGCGGTCTGTGCAGAGTCGCCCCTCATGCGAGACATCGATGCATCGGCATAGCCGCGGGCAGCACGATCTTTTCCACCAAAGATGGCCGTCACCGCGTCTTCCTCTGCGCGTCCGTAAATGTCCTTGTTGATGTTCAGCGCTGTCCCTTCGCCGACATCGACGCCCGATCCGGCAAGCGATGCCGTCGCTTCGCCAGCCTGAATGCGGGCCATCTTGCGAATCTTTTCAGCATGCACCTCGGCAGCGCTCTTTTCTGCGTTTGCATCTGCTTGGGCTTGCTCCGCTTGATAGTCAGCCATTTCTGACTGCTGGTTTGCCGAGTAGATTGCAGTACCTGCCCCGACTGCGGCCATTGCCACCATTGCGATTTCATATCCAGTGCACATATCAGTCAGTCCTCCAATTCAAAAAGTACGCCGACCTGACGAAATCCAATCTTTTTATACATCAACGACGTGGCTTCGACATGAACGCCTGTCGTGATACCCGCCTGTATCATCACGGCGCCGTGCTCTTTCGCCCATCGCGCATAGGCTTTCAACAATCGTACCGCATTCATTCCGCCGCGCTCTTGTTTAGAGATGAACAGCCCGAAATCTGATGCCACCTTGGTGCGCGCGAAGTAGTGCTCGGCGACGTAGCCGGCGAAGCCGCCGATCACTTCGCCGTCCTTTTCTGCGACGATCAGTAGGCCGTCCGGGCTTTCGATCAGATGGGCAAATAGCGCCCTGACCTTGTCGACATCAAGTGGCAAGCGGGCGAAACGGGACTCGACGTGCATCTCTTCGCCGAGAATCACGAGGCGGTCGATGTCGTCATGGGTAGCGGGTCGGATCATGATGCGTGCCTCCATGTTTTTCCTTTGCCGATGTTGGTCACAGATGCGCGACACACCCCGAACTTCTCGGCCAGGTCTCGCACAACACCGCGCCGAACGCGATTTCCAGTGAACGGGGCCAGCGCCGCCTTGATTGCAGCGACGCATTGCGCGCTCAACGGAGTTGTGAGCGGTTTCTTCTCGCCGCGTGCCTGCCGCCCCTTGCTTACCATGTCGGCGATGTTGTCAGCCTTGGTGCCGAGAAACAGATGCGCTGGATTGACGCACTTCCTGTTGTCGCAGCGATGCAGTACGCACTGTCCGGCGGGAATGGCGCCTTGCACCAGTTTCCAAGCGATACGATGCGTGTTCTCCATCGTCCAGCGCCCATCAGGACGGCGGACGCTCATTTGTCCATAGCCGGTATTGGCGATGCCGCCCTGCCATTCCCAACAGGCATCCGGCGCGCTTCGCTGTACCTTCCGCGCAAACCGGGTTTCGATGTTCTCTTCGCGTTTTGGCATGGTTACTCCTTTCAATCGTTCACTTGAAACTTTTTGATGACGGCAAGCAGATGGAAGGGAAGCGGCTGCTTCTGCTGGATCACCAGCGTCGCGGCGCCGCGCTCCCATCCCAATTTTTCGACGCGGTGATCGCCGGTGAAGATGGGGGCGGGCGCATCGAGCACGGCCAGGCCAAAATTTCTGAATGGGATTACCTGACCGTTCATCTCGCAGCCGGTCGTTTCGTGGAAGCGCAGCGTCACCTCGGCGATGCGCATGCTATTTCCCTGGGCGCTTCCGGTACCGCCGGCGACTTCTGGTGTCAGCGTCTCGACCGTTGTTGTGTAGGGCAGGCCAATCTCGACGGCCTTGGCGGTGCGGCCTAGGGTGATCTGCCCGCCGCTGACGGTCATGCGCTGCATCACGACGCCATCGGCCAGGATGTCGACTTCCTTGCCTTCCAGATGGGCAAGACCCGTCCATGTCTCGACGCCCGTCGCATGCGTTCCGGTGATCGCCGAATCGGTCGCTATGTCCCGGTCGAAGCGCTCGACATAGCGCACGGTGCTGCCGCCGACCGTCCTGCGCACCAGCGCCCACACCTCTTCACCGTCGGCGACCGGGATCGAGGCGACAGACTCGAAAACACCATTGGTGATCTGCCGCGCCCACCCGACGACATCTTGATCGCGGTCGATGGTGACGGTCGCCATTACGCCATCACCACGCACCAGCCACATGACAGATTCCGGTTCCTGCTGGTACGCCATATCGACGACGCCGGATTCCGTCGCATGCTCGGCAAGCACCGACAAATCTGGCGCGCCGTAGGCGTCGTTCTCGAACTTGTAGGCCATCGCGCGCAGCTTCCGATTGGCGCGTTGCACGAAGTACAGCTCGTTGCCTATGCGGATCGGACGGACGGTGTTGCAGCCATAGACCGATTGATTCTTCACCTGGATGTTTGTCGGCGTGATCGGCTTCTCGACGCCGCCAGAGAGCGTGAATTCGCCGCCGTAGGTCAGAGCGATCAAGGCGCGCACCTGGCCAAGATGCGCTATTGGGTTGATCTGGTCGGACGAGATGGTGAACGACATGGCGTCGTCGTCCTTCGTACCCTGCTCGAAGTTAAGGTATTCGCCAGTGCGAGACATCCAGACGGTTTGCGGATACCCAGGGGAACCGGCAACGACAAGGCGCTGTTCATGTAGCGACACGGCCCCCGGATAGCCATCGTTGGCATTCCACACGGCAGATTCAAGCGTCCAGGCATTTGCCGGTGATTCGACCGTCGCATCGAGGGCGACGCGGATCGTGCCTGTCACCTGCTGCGCTGACGTGTAAGCGGTGATTTCGACAAGCCCGCGGTTGATGTTCACGAACTTGCCAACATCCTCGGGGCGCCAGAGGTCGAGTGTGCTGGTCGATGACGATACGCGCGCCGCCGTGCCAAGCGTGTATGCCGTACCCGGATCTGGGGAGAGCGTGTACATGAAGCTGTTGGCGTTGCTGACTGTGATCGTATAGGTACCGTTGTATCCAGACGGAACGCAGCCGGCAATCTTGATCGCGTTGCCTGTGCTGTAGCCGTGGCCAGTGATCGTCACCGTGACCGTGCTCGTGCCGTTGTGCGACAGTCCGGTTATCGACTTGGAAGACTCGACGGTTTCCGTTGTGCTCGACGGTGAGGTCAGGGTGATCGAAGCGCCTACCGGGTCTTTGGCAGATGGCGTGATCTGGCCTTGAGGCGATCCTTTGACCTGCCACTGGCCGGAGGCGATAGACGTTCCGGAAAAAGCGATGCTGATGTCGGCTGTCGCGCTGGTCGAACTGGAGACGGCGGTAATCGTGGCGATCCCTGCGCCGGCCCACACGTCGCGTCCGACATCGGAGGCGAGGAAGGTCGCCGCGCCTGCCGTGAGCGTTCGGCCGGTACCGACGGCAGCATTCGACAGGGTAAGCGTGGTTGCCGGCCGGAAGCCGATCTCGGCGAACGGCGTGACGACAAAAGGCGCAGGCGCCAGCGACCAGTCGTCATGATCCTGACGGCGCAGGCGGTAGATAGGCACGCTCGGGTGCGCAATGAACATCGTGTCGGCGCCCTGCACGTAGTCGATTTCGTCGAGCATCGCTTCGGTGTAGGGCGTCGCCACCTCATAGGGCGTTCCTCCGCCGGTGATCACCTGGGCGCCGTCCTTGTACACGCGCAGGTACTGATTGCCGAATTCGATGATGTAGGCCTGATCGCGGTTGAAGATGTATGGGATAAGCCGCGCTCTCTTGTTGGCGAACTTGGCCGCTGTGATGAAACGCGATCCCGGCCGGCGGATCACGCCGCCATGCACCAGTGGATAGGCATTCTCGATGGTCTTCGCGCCATTTGAATAGCGTGCAATATCGACTCGGCCGAGCAACCGGGGGGACATCTCCCCGGCGGTGAAATTGGTCTGAACGAGGGTGACGCGCGGCATGATGTTGCCTCACTCAGTATCGGCTGGAAAGCAGGCGAAAGTCGCCGAGCGTTTCGGGTGGGTCGTCCTGTCCGTCTGCGGCACGGGCTCGCTTCAGTGCCATCTCCATCTCACGTACGCGCAGATCTTCGAGGCTGGTCGATTGCGTGATAGCGTAAGCCATGCGGGCGGCCATCGCGAGCTGCATCGATTCGACGAAGCCAGCATCCCATGTGGCTTCGTTGGTGTTGTGGAAGACGTAGCGCAGCTTCAGCGTGTCAGTGTCGGCCAGGATGCGCCGTCCTTCGCTTCGGAAGTCTATCTCTTCACCGTAGTCTCCAACCGAAAGCGTGCGAATCCAGTCCGACGGCAGAGTAAATTGGTATGTGTATCCGAATGGCGGCATCGCCACATCTGGCGCCAGCACGACGCGCTTGATTGCGCAGTTCCACGGATGCGACCGCAGCATCTCGTCGCGCACCTGCGGGTAAAGGTTGGCCGCCAATCGTGCCCTGTCGGTGCCCTCGTTCAAATCGTTGATGGTTTGCGCACCGAGCATCAGCAGTGCGTTTGAGCATATAGAGACACTGGTCGCCATGTTCTGAGTCCTGAAGAAAAAACCGGGGCACATGGCCCCGGTCAAAGTGCTTCACTGGAGGGAGATTAAACCGGGAAGCGGTCAGTTGCCGTTGACGTACTGCACCTTCATGGCGATGGTGCCGTTCGAGGCGGCCGCGGCCGTCAGGGTGACGGCGATGTCGTAGAGCTTGTACGGGTCGGCCGCGAGGCCGAGCGCCTGCCACAAGGGCTTTTCGACATCTGCGAGACCGAAACCGGCACCAGCATCGGCGGCATCGGCTTCGTGCGTCACGTCGGCATTGACGAGCGCGGAAGCCAGCGACTGGGCCGAGGCGAAGAAGTCGGCATCGACGACAGCGCCACCGTTGGCGGCAATGTCATAGATGCCCACGTCGCCGGCGCAGGTCGTGATCGCATCGCACGACAGCATCACGCGCGAAACGCGGTCGTTGGAGCGGATGTGGGCCAGGCGGAAGGTGGAGCCGATCGAGTCGCCGTTGACGGCTTCGACAGTGCCGACCGACTCGCGAAGACGGCCGCCGGCAATCTTCAGCGAGATGTTGGTCTGCGTCGCCGCGTCGGCGTTGGTGACGGCGGTGGACTTGGTGTTTACGACTGCCATGATTATTTCTCCTTGAGAAATGCCCGCTTACGGGCGCTATAGTTGCGAGAAGCAAGGTTCTGGCAGATACGGCAGTCCCTTCCTCCATTCTTTTTAACGATCAAGTTATCGCCGCTGTATTCATGGCCACGTGGGCAATGTGTTTTGCTGCGATTGAATGAACCGCGTAGTCCTTTTGCCTTCCACCAAGTCAGAAGCTCGGCAATACGACCCTGACGTCGAGGCGACATCAGGGAAAAGAGCGTCATCATGATTCCGGCAGCGTTTGAGCCATACATCGCCCAGCGCCAGTAAGACTCACCGTTTTGCCTCTTGTACAAGGCGACGGCACCGCCAAAGATGGATTCGAGCTTGCGAACATGCCACTCATCCTTTTGCACGGCCGATACGCCAACGGTAGCGCCATGCCTACAGAAGGAGCCTTCCCCATCTATGAAGCCAGCCGCCCAATGAATATCAGCCGTGCGGATCACCTTAGCTCTCCTGGCATGCTATTTCGACGACCTTCTCTTCTTCGACCCGCACCGCGCCAATGGACATCTTGGCGTAGATGCGGACGTTGAAGCCCTTGCCGGGGTCTTCGCCGATACGCGTCATGATGTTTTCGCCTACCCCGAGTGTGATGCCGGTCTTTGCCCAGGCGTAGCAATATCGGGTCGTGCTTACCTTCTGCAGGCGCTCCAACGGCACCATTTTGAAGCCCATCAGCGAGGCGTTCTTCAGCGTTCCATCCATGAGGGAAAGCACGGTGTTGACCTCGCTGTTGGTCAGCGCGGTGTCGGTCAGCAGGTCGGAAAGCTGCGATGCGGCGTAGACCATGAACAGCTCTTCGCCGGCTTCGGCGTCGGCTTCGTTCTGGCGAAACAGCTTGCGTGCCTGAATCATCTTCGCCTTTGTCAGGCCGGTACCGCCGACGGCGACCTTCTGACCTGCCGGCAGGATGATGTTGCCTGTCGTGCTGCGCGAGTTGCCGCCCAGGGCCGAGACGATCACGTCATCTTTCGCACGGTTCAGCGATGAGACCATCGCCGCGACGTAATCCGATTGCGGATCGGTCAGCATTCGAATCTTGTCCTGATCGTCGATCATGTCGCCGTCTTCCCAGTCGAACAGATCGACGTAGCGGGTGCTGTGCGGCTGGTCGTTGATCGGGGTGTCGGCGTGGCGGGCGATGCGGCGCTGCGCGGTGCGCTGGCCGAGACGGTTTATCGACTTCGACATGCCCTTGATGCCGGATTCGACGAGGACGCAGCTTTCGAGCCGCGAGTTTTTTTGTTGTGCAACGTGGATGAAGTTATCCGCGAACTGCTGCACAAACGCTTCAGTGATGAACTGAGACATGTTGCGCTCCTAGAAATTGAACGGTTTCGCCTTCCAGGGTGTCCGCACTGCGGGCCTGCTTCTTCGGGATCGAGCATCGGCGTGTCATGCGCGACCTGCGGGACTCGTCGGGTATCTGCGCGCCACCGCAGGCCGCCCGGATAACCGGGAATGCCTGCGATGATCGTGCGAGAGTGAGGTCGGTTTCCCGACCTTTTGATGGAACGAGCGGTCAGGCGACCGTCGGGCGGCTTGCGCCACCGCCAAGGCGTTGCGCCTTGGTGCCGTAACGGCGGTTGTAGAGGGCGTCGATTTCGGCCTTGACCTGCTTGCGGCGCGGGTCGGACTGGGGCAGCTTCTCCAGCTCGGCGCGCAGATCGGCCACCTTGGTGTTGAAGTCGCCCTCGGGGATGCCGCCACCGTTGACCGGGCTATCTTCCTGCATTTCCTTGCCTATGTTCGCCAGCAGTCGCAGGACTATCGGGTTATTGCCAATCTCGTCGATCTTGGCCTGGTCAGCCTCGGAAGCGAAAGCGCTGAAGGCCTTGAAGGCGAGGCCGACATTCTGTTTGAACTCGACATCGGTCTTCCACACCTGGCGCAGTTCGGCAGTCGCGGCCTTGTCGTCGAGTTGCTTGGCGCCACCGATTAACTTCGGCGCCTGTTGCAGGTACTCCGACAGGACAAACGAAAGCTGATCGTTGGTGATGCCCTTCGCGTGCGCCGCCTTGAGGAATCCCTGCATTTCTGGATCGGCCTTGAACTCGTCCCAGTTGAAGCCTTCCATCTCGACCTTCGGGGCGTACTCTTCCGGGGTATTCGGTGGCACGTCACCGGAGCCGAGCTTTTGTTCGAGGTGGCGATGCGCCTCGGCTACCTTGCGCGCCGACGCTTCGATGTCGATCGCCCCGTCCGCTTTGGTGACGCGGTACTTCTCTGGAATCCAGTCGTTGGGGCCAGCAGCAGCGCCGCCTGCAGCGCCTTGTCCACTTCCTGCCGCAGCCGCGCCGGTAGCCAGGACACTGCCAGATGATGCACCTGCTCCACCTGCCGCACCGTTCGCGCTGCCCCGGCCTGCTCCAGCAGCACCCGATGCACCCGCATCGCCTGCGCCTGCTGCACCGCCAGACGCGCCGCCCTGCGTTCCATCGCCCGCTTGATCCATGAAAACATGTCTATTCCTCATCGGTTTCTATTCCGTTTGCTTGGTTGATCCGCCCGAGAATGAAGTCCAAAACGCTGCGGCGGCCAGCGTTGAAACAGGTCTGGCGATCCCCTTCGAGGCCGCCCTTCACGTAGATGCCGCCCCCGAAGCGAGCGGTCAGGTCATCGAGGATCACGCGGCCCTCGGCATGGTTCTCAAACACCCGAGCGTAGGCCTCGGGCGTTGCCTTGTTTTCTGAAGCCATTGGTCAGTCCTGCGAGCATGGCGGCCTCCAGGCGTCCGAGTAGCTTCTTCCGCATCTCGTCTCCGTGGCCGCGCTTCATTGCGAGATAGGCATCGCGCATCAGGCGGCGCCGCTTTTTCGACGGGGTGTAGTCGATGGAGTACCAGTTCGAGATGTCGGTGCCGAACTCTTCCGCCGGCAGCATCACCTCGATCTGTTGGTCGCTGGCGCCCTCGATCAGCTCCAGCAGGGAGAGATGCGCGAATGTCATATGTAGGCCGTCGCGACCTTCACTTCAGAGGCGCCGATGGCGGTCGCGTCGGAGTCGGCAGCGTTGGCCGTGATCGCCAGGGCGATGCCAGTCCCGAGGCGGTGCCCCGTGGTACCGAACGGCACGTTGACCACGCCGCCGGCAGGCACCGGGATGGTGAGCACCGGCACGTCGGTGCCGACGGTTGGGGCGCTCGCCTTGTTGTAGAGCTTCACGTAGCGGGGAGAGGCCGCCGTGTTGCTGACGGTGATCGAATAGACCGTGCCGGCCGAGGCCTTGACGCTGGTCGCGTTGGTCGTCGCCGCGCTGTTGATGTTGCTGGCGGTCGGGGTGACAAGCGTTCCTTGGTTCGCCGTCACGGTGCCGCTGACCGGCTGCGTCCCGCTGCTCTGCGTCGCCGGGACCGGCTCGGTCGCGTAGGTGCCGCGCTGAATCTTCCACGTCGCCGTGCCGCTGGTGTGTGACGTGGCGCGGATTCTGAAATAGTTGCAGGCGTTGACCGACAACCCCCACGAATATGCCGGGGTGGCAGAGAGCGTGCCGGTCGTGTACTCGATCGTGTTCCCGTTCGAGCGCACCGCCCGAATCGCAAACCACGTTCCGTCGGTGCCGTTGGTGCTGTCGAGGCTGCCTTCAAAGGTGCAGTTGTGACCGGACAGTGAGGCGGTGTTCATCATCAAGACGATGTTCGATGCGCGCGACACGTCACAAGCGACGTTCTGCCCGGATGCCGTGATGTTGCCGCTCACCAGCGCATAGCTGGCGGGCTGCGTTGCCACCTTGAGGCGCCCGGCCTCGTCGGTTTTCAGGGTGGAATAGTCGCCGTCGGTATCGACCGCCGTCGCGTCGGCGTCCCGGCGCTGCGCGAGTAGCACGATGCCATAGTCACCGGATGCGCTCGGCGTGTCCTCGGCCTTCACGAAGGCGCCGCCGACCGGCAGCGGGTTGGCCGAGCTGACCAGCGTCGCGGCGTCGAGGTCTCCGAAGGCTAGCTTGCTGATCGGGTAATGGACGCCGGCGATCTCGTCGGTCGCGATGACAGCGCCGCCTGCGCCGGGGTTCGTCGTGAGATTGTCAGCCATTAGCGACCGCCTTCTTCACCATTTCCTCGCCGGCCACCTGCTGTACCTGCGCCATCTGCGCTTTCTGCTGCGCGGATTGTTGCTGCTGCGCCCGATCCTGCCGTAGCTGTTCAACGTCGGCGGACTTGCGCACGACTTTTTTCGGCACGCCAAGGGCATCTGAGAGCACCCGCACCGCGGCGTCTTCGTCGATCAGGTCGAGTACTTCCGGCTTAACCTGTGCGATGTTGGCGACGTTAACGTGCAGACGCTCGATAGCGGTCACGTCTTCGAGCTTTTGCGCACGGGCAAGTGGGGAGATGTAGCGGATTGAGAATTCTCGCCCGGCCATCGAATCGGGTGGCGGACTGAATACTCCGGCACGATATGCCAGGCCAAAACAGCGCTCGATCATTGGCTGCAGGTATTCTGCCTGCAGGCGGCCGTAGATCGGGCCGAGTAGTTGCCGGACCAGATTAACCCGGACGTGCACCTCTGTCGCCGTCATGGCCGGGCCGTCCTGCGGCTGAAGTTGGTCAGCCATCAGTATTTTGCGGATCGCGCTCTGAAGCTGGTCGGTCAGCGTCTCGGAAAGCTGGAAGTTAGAGCCGGTCTGCAGCGGCTTCATACTGTCTACCGAGTTGGCGACAATGATCTTCCTGGGGCCGACTTTTACCGTGCGCGGGTTGAGCACGCCGTCGTCCTCAGCGATCCACATGCCGGCGATTGCCAGGTCGGCAGCGGCTAGCTCCATGCGCTTCAACTCGTTGAGCATCTTCACATCTGGAAGAGAGTCGAAGACCGGGCCGACGCCATAGACCGAATCCGGGATCAGCATCCAACGAGGAACGACGACCGGCATCTCGTGATATCCAGACTCGCGAACGAGGCGCTTTTCCTTGACCTCGATGTGCACAGAGGCCACCGGAAGATTGCGCGCCATCCTCGGGTTATCGACCTTGATCTGCCGCGGGTAGATCGCATGCACGAACTCAATCTTCTCGTCGGGCTTTTCTTTGGCGAGCTTCGCGGTATTGGCGCTGACGCCAAAGCTCTTTCCGCCTTCGATCCCTTCCTCTTCCTCACCGAACTCCGCGACCGCCTGCTCGGCGGTCATGGTGAAGCAGCGATAGACCGAATCGACTCGACCGCCAGGCTTCGAGGCCGAGCAATAGACTCCGGATAGCGGCCACTGGTGGAAGCGCAGCCCGCCATCGTCCGGGTCTTCCTCGATGTAGAGAGCGA
>WBZQ01000372.1_pt1 | contig 37097 bp, 36 predicted proteins | sample 5204251 | NCBI WGS metagenome assembly WBZQ01 (sample SAMN12412402, study PRJNA552823) | activated sludge metagenome | isolation source: activated sludge from nitrification reactor of wastewater treatment plant... | place: USA: Virginia | collected 2017-09 | reverse complement strand
TGGTTCTGATGCTGTGGAGTGATGGGATGAAAGAGGCTCAGGACTGGTTTGTAAACCGCCGGTTGGGGGTTCGATTCCTCTCGCCAGCTCCATTCCATCCCATTTACTCAACAATCTCAGCTGGTTTACTCAATACGTCGGCTGGCTGCCTTACCGTGCGGGTTCCACGACGCAACTCCTCCCCCCCAAAGTATTAGCAAGTCTGGGGACTAGGCCTGACCGGTACCTTGGAATATAGTTTCATTCAACAGTAGTGTTGCATTCGTCAGTTCCAGCAAGGCGTAGCACGGGGGGCCACCATGCAGACCAGATATAGTCAACGAGTATCGGTGGATTGTTCGGTGATGTTTGCAGGCGAGAATGTTGTCGGAGAGGGGCGGATCTTGGATTTATCCCTTCCCGGTTGTCTCCTCGAAAGCTCCAAACAGATGACTGCAGGACAGTACATTCAAATGAGTCTCTTCCTTCCTGATCGTGCAACGCCATTAAACGTCGCACTGGCCGCCGTCAGGTGGGTCGATGGTTCGAAGTTGGGAGTCGAGTTCATTCGCACATCACAGGAAGAGCAACGCCGGTTAGAACACTTTGTCACACGCACTCCCGGTCACAATGATTCGCCTCGCTGGAGCGAAGGTGTCGTGCTCATCGGCAACACTGACTGATAATTGGATCCGCCGATGAGCAGCCAACTAAGGTATCCCCAGGAGAGCCGCCCATGTCTAGACATTTTAGGCTACGTACCTATCAGCGAATAGTCCGTTGCAGTTCGTGCTATTACCTGTCGGAAGATTTTCTGGGAAAGGGTATCGTTTGGGACATTTCCCCAGGCGGGTGGCGAATGCAAGGCGACCATCACGTCACGTTGGGGATGAAGCTCACCTTACGGATGGAGCAAGCAGAAGAACATCTACCGTTAGAAATTGACGAGGCAATTGTCGAGTGGGTTAGCGGAACAAATTTCGGAGTTCGAATTACAAAGATAAGCCGCTCGGCAACCAGAAGACTGGCACGCATTGTGGGACGGCATTTACACGAAGGGTCACCCCAACGCTAAGCATCTTTCACCTCCTCCTCTGCGTTCTCTATTCCGTTTGGATCAAAGTCGACACGCTCCTTGAGCATAGAGGGATGCAAGCCATACTTTTTCAGCATCTTATAAAAGTCAGCTCGATACCTTCCGGCGAATTGAGCAGCTCGAGAAATATTCCCTCCGGTCATTTGCAACACATTGCGCAAATAGGATCGTTCAAACTCTTCCTTGGCCTCAGTCAGTGGCTTCAGTCCAATGTCTGCGGTCACGCCAATTGAGGGAAGCAATTCCGGCACGACCATATCCTGCCTGGACATCACCACCGCTTTTTCAACGACATTCTCTAACTCCCGCACATTTCCTGGCCAAGGATATGCCATGAGTCGATGCATTGCCGCAGCGGTGAAGCCGCTGACATTCTTATTCGAACGCTTTGCACTTTGTCTTAAAAAGTGCTGAGCAAGAAGCGGAATGTCATCCTTTCGTTCTCGCAATGGCGGGATGGCTAGGGGCACAACCGAGATCCGATAATACAAGTCGTGGCGAAACGTGCCGGCCTTGACGCATTCCGCTAGGTTCCTGTTAGTCGCCGTGATAATCCGCACGTCAACCTTCGTCGCATAGCCGGCCCCCACCTCACGTACCTCACGCTCCTGCACCGCTCGCAGGAGCTTCACTTGCATGGGCAGAGACATTTCTGCAATCTCATCGAGAAATAGCGTGCCGCCGTTTGCACTTTGAAACAAACCTTGCTTAGCAGCCAGGGCGCTCGTAAATGCCCCGCGAACATGGCCGAACAATTCACTTTCGAACAGGGTTTCACTCACGGCCGCGCAATTCAAGGCAACGAACGGCCCCTTTGCCCTGCGACTGTTAGCGTGAAGTACCCTTGCGAGCACCTCTTTCCCCGTTCCAGTTTCACCGGTAAGAAGAATGGTCGCGTCCGAGTCCGCGATCTGAGCGACCTGCTGAAAGAGCCGCTGCATCGCAGGACTTCTCGCAATGACGTTCTCTAAGCCATAGAGTTCCTTCACCAATGATTTCAGCCGCTGAATCTCGCGCGTCATACGCAACTGAACCAATGCCTTGTCGAGGGTAGCCTTCAGCTCCTTATCATCAAACGGCTTCGTCAAATAACCGAAGGCCCCACGCTGCATGGCTTCCACGGCGTTCGGAATGCTGCCGTGTGCGGTCAAAATAATAACGGGTAGGCCCGGCTGAATACGGAGCAGTTCTTCCGTCAAGGCGAGCCCATCCTCTTCTCTCAGCCGCAGATCGCTCACAACAATGTCAAATGTCTCCTGACGTGCCGCTGCAAGTGCAGTTCGTCCATTCGTACACGGGGTGACGGAGAACCCCAGCGCCGAAAGACGCATCCTCAATAAGTGCAGGAGACCTTCGTCATCATCCACAACGAGAATGCGTTCTTGATCCATAACGGTCCTTAGGGTTTGACCTGCTCCGACTGTTGGGGCGGGAGAAGATTGGATGGCGGTTTGATCGGACGCGTTTTGCCTCGCATTTCCTGATCAATACGCTTCAGCGCTTCTAACTGGCTGCTCAGTTCCTCTATTTTTCGATCGCGATCACTCACCTGCCGTTGGAGATTTTGCAACATGGCCGGATCGACCGGCATGCGGTGAGAATCCCGCCTGGAATTGAACAATTCCGCCTTTCGCTCCTGATCTTGCAGTTCTCGTTGCATCGCCTCTAAGGACTGCGCTTCACTATCCTGCAAGGCTCGTAGCTGTTGAATGGTCAATTCACGATCCAGCAGGTCACGGACGGTACGTTCAAGTGCCTGAGACAGCGCACCTTGTGTGTGTGAGACGGCCGGCCCATTAACCACCGCTTGCAACCATGAAGGGTCGTGAGGCAACTCACCCGCATGAAGTAACTGTAACCAAAGCCGACTCGACACGGCCAATTGACTCTTGGGCGCAACAGCGATGACTTTCTCAAAGTACTGAATGGCCGACTCCCGACTTTCGTACAAGGACGTCAACGCGCGCGTGAAGAATACATGATCACAGGTATTCTTACTAGTACATTTCGTTGCCGACTGTGAATCTTTACGTAAGAGAACCTGCGACAGCTTGCCATCCACCCCTTCGCCCGAAAAATATGGCGCCTGAAGCGACGGTGGCGGGACAGCACTACAAGCCGACAGACCGGCGAGCAGGAGCAACAGCCCTATGTGACACACGCGGTGCATTAGACCAACATCCCGGGCTTCGTGAGGCACAAAATAAATCGCACGGTGGTTCCTTTTCCGACTTCACTTTCCACCCAGATCCGGCCACCATGGGCCTCCACGACTTTTTTCGCAAGGGCTAGTCCCAAGCCGCTTCCGACCGACGCATGCCTGGTCTTGGTGCGTCCCTGATAAAACCGTTCAAAAATATGAGGCACTTCCTCTGCCGGTATGCCTGGACCTGAGTCCGAGACATCCACAGCTAACAAGCCTTCATCGCGCCGGGGAGCCATCTGCAACTTGACCACGGCTCCCTCCGGGCTGTACTTCAACGCATTTGAAAGCAAGTTATCGAGCACTTGTTCAATGCGAGTGCTATCGGCCCTCACCCAGTGACGTTCGATCGGCGCCTCTACCTGCAACTGGACCTGCTTGGCATCCGCCAGCAACCGGATCTTGTTCACAGAAATATCGGCGACCCGACGAAGGTCGGTCGGCACAAACCGATAGTCCATCATGCCTGATTCCATTTTCGACAGATCGAGAATCGTCGAAATGAGCGACATCAAGCGTCGGCTGCTATCCGACATAATCCGAAGTGTCGTTCGCTGATCTTGTGTCAATGGGCCAGGAATCTCGTCGAGAAGGAGATGCGTCCCCTCTTGAATCGAGGCCATCGGAGTCCGGAGTTCGTGTGACACATGCGCGAGAAACTCACTCTTCATGTCGTCCAGCCGCTGGAGCCTCGTTCCCATCCATTTCACCGTGTCGCCCAGCTCCCGCAATTCCCGCGGCGCCGGGCCCTCCAGACTCGCGTGAAAATTGCCCTGCCCCATGTCCTGGATCGTTCCCTGCAGGCGACGCAGCGGACGAAGGATGTTGTAGCTCGCAACCGCCGCCATTCCAAGGCCAAACAACAGGGCGACGAGCAACAGATGGCGAGTGACGGACTCTGCATGGGCTGAACTGGCATGTGAGGCATTGACGCCAACGGCAATGCGCGCCTCATGCAGACCGATATATTGCTGAAGCGTTGCCGCGATCTTTGCCGCAAGGGTGTCACGACGCGCATCATACCCAGCGACCACTTCCGTCGATTGTCCTTTGGGCTCGGCAAGTTGAGCCTGAAAGAGGGCCAAATGGCTCTGCTGAAGCAGTTCCACATCTTTCAGCAGTCGCAGCTCCGGCTCCGACGACTCACGGGCCAATAGTCCTTGAAGGACCAGTTGAAAATCTTTGCTCTCCCCATCGAAGTGCTCCAAAAACGTGGAGGCAGGTACCGCCACATATTTCTTCTCGCTCTGAACCTGTTCGTAAAACGACGTCAGCAGTCGTTTGGCCGAGTCAATTTCCGGATGATGATGGGACGCAACTTCGGTATTCAAGCCGGCCAGCGTCCGAATCTGCAACAACGCATAGACGTTCACGCCGGTCATCACGGCAATGATCACCAGGTACGTCAGAATCAACCGCCAAAAAATCGAGAGGCGCACGATGGGGCATCCTCCCCGTCCATGACCCGTGACCGGGGCATTCAGGAGTGTAGGTTAAGCCATACACCACTTCAGCCGGCCCCTCAACAAGTTCTCCATATTGTGCACCATGCTGCAGGGAGGACCGGCGGATGGCCGAGACACCTCCTATCGAGCAGAGTCAAAGAATTGCGACTGATACAACCGCTGCCGCCTCGATGTGGACGAGAGAGCTGCGAACAAGTGGCCGCGGAACAGGAGCATGGAAACCAGCAGAGGCGGGGTGAGCAGTAACGCGACGAGACCGGTGAGGCTGGCGGAAATTCCCAGGTCGGTGAGCCAGGCGCTGAGCACGGTAAAGGGAACAAAGACGAGTTGAATGAAATCGAGTCCGGCCCCTCTCCCGAGCTGGCTCGACAGTTTAAAAAATAGCGACAATCCCAGAGGCGCCAGGACCAACGCCATCGGGAGAAACCACTCAATCCAATTGTCGATCACAAAATCATAACTCCGCTTCAGCACATCGAGCGGTGAATCGTGCCTTGTGAGGTAGATGACTTCGGGAGCAGGATTTAACAGAATGAACACAAGCAGCAGGCAGGCGGTCACCAAAAACTGGCTGTCGGGGTTTGCGCGCAGACTGGTATCCAACAGCATGGTCGGAATCCACAGGACGAATCCCACGCTGATGACATCCCAGAAATAATGGCCCATGCTCTCCCGCACATCGTTGACGGTAATGGCTCTCGTGCCCTTGATGGCCTGTTCAATCAGGCTCAGTGTGGCACCGATCAGCAAGGCGTTGACGGCCCCGAGCAGAAATCCGCCGATCATGCCGAGCGGGCGGGCGATCTGATGCGCTAACAGCATCAGCATGGTGAATACCACCACGGACAGAATCACGACCCAGCCACGGACGAGAGAGCGCACGGTGGCGTGGAAGGCATCCCTATAGAGGTGCAGCGTAGAGGCGACGACGGTCAGCATGCTTTAGACATCGGACGAGTTCGTGTTAAGGAAGGCAGACTCCCGGAACCTCTCCCCCACAACTGGACGCGGGACAATATGACGGATTCCCTCGACAGGTCAAGTCAACAGCGTCTCGTCATGCCTCAGTGGGTCACAAACCTGAGCCTGACAGCATCCTTCGACACACCACTATTGACTTGCCCCCCGGTATGATTATGTTCTTCCAGTAGAGAGACATACCCACCCAGGAGTGCCCCATATGGACATGAACCGGATGACGGTCAAGCTACAAGAGGCTCTGCAGAGTGCTTCCGCCCTGGCGATGCGCCGGGGGCACCAGGGCATTGATGTCGAACACCTGCTGATGGCGCTCTTGGAGCAGGATCACGGGATCGCCAGTTCCCTCCTTGAGCAGGCAGGGGTTTCTTTGCCCGCCGTTCGGCAGGCGGCAGAGCAGGCGTTGGCGAAAGTCCCTCAAGTGCAGGGACCCGGGGCGGCACCCGGTCAAGTCCATCTCACTCCCCGATTAGGTTCGCTCCTGACAAAAGCTGAAGACCACATGAAGGAGTTGCGGGACGACTTCATCAGTGTGGAGCATATCGTCTTGGCGATGGTGGAGGAAGGAGGCGTATTCCGTCGGCTCAATCTGACACGTGAGCGCCTTCTTACCGCACTGCAGCAGGTCCGTGGGAATCAGCGGGTGACCAGTCAGGATCCCGAAGGCACCTATCAGGCACTCGAAAAATATGGCCGCGACCTCACTAAGCTGGCGGGACAAGGTAAATTGGATCCGGTGATCGGGCGTGACGATGAAATACGCCGGACCATTCAAATTCTGTCCCGTCGCACGAAGAATAATCCCGTGCTCATCGGCGAACCTGGCGTCGGCAAGACGGCGATCGTCGAAGGGTTAGCACAACGCATCGTCAAGGGTGATGTGCCGGAAGGGCTCAAACAGAAGCGTGTGGTCGTACTGGATATGGGAGCCTTGGTCGCTGGGGCTAAATTCCGTGGCGAATTTGAAGAACGGCTGAAAGCCGTCCTGAAGGAGATCCAGGCGGCGCAGGGACAGGTCCTGCTGTTCATCGATGAACTTCATACGGTCGTCGGGGCCGGCGCCGCAGAAGGGGCCATGGATGCCGCCAATCTCCTCAAGCCGATGCTGGCCCGGGGTGAAATGCACCTGATTGGCGCCACCACGCTGGATGAATATCGAAAGCATATCGAAAAAGATGCGGCCCTCGAGCGACGATTCCAAACCGTCCTCGTCGATCAACCAAGCGTTGAGGATACCATTTCAATCCTTCGTGGACTGAAGGAACGCTACGAGGTGCATCACGGGGTACGCATCAAGGATGCCGCACTGGTTGCGGCGGCGAAACTCTCCAATCGCTACATCGGCGACCGGTTTTTACCTGACAAAGCGATCGACCTCGTCGACGAATCCGCGGCGCGCCTCCGAACGGAAATCGACAGTTTGCCGGCTGAACTCGACGAGGTGTCACGGAAAGTCCTGCAACTGGAGATCGAGCGGGAAGCACTCAAAAAAGAAACGGATCCGGGCAGCAAGGCACGGCTGCAGTCCATCGAAAAAGAACTCGCAGAGAAAAACCGAGATCTGCAGGCACTGAAGACACGATGGGAATCTGAAAAGAATTCGGTCAGCAAGCTGCGCAAAATCCGGCAACAGATCGAAGAAGTGAAGCAGCACATCGATCGATCCGAGCGGGCCTACGACCTCAACAAGGTGGCCGAGTTGCGCTATGGCGAACTGCCACGGCTGGAACGCGAGTTGGAACTGGAGCAGCAATCCCTCGGAAAGAAGCAAAACGAAACGCGCCTGCTGAAGGAAGAAGTCGACGAAGAGGATATCGCAGCCGTTGTGAGCCGGTGGACCGGCATTCCCGTTACCAGACTCGTCGAAGGTGAAATGGAAAAACTTCTGAAGCTGGACGAGCTGTTACACGCACGTGTCGTTGGTCAGGAACAAGCGGTCACGGCGGTGGCCGATGCCGTCGTCAGGGCACGCTCCGGCATCAAGGATCCTAATCGGCCGATCGGATCCTTTCTGTTTCTCGGCCCCACCGGCGTCGGCAAAACCGAGCTGGCGCGTGCGCTCTCCGTCACGCTGTTCGATGACGAGTCGAACCTGATCAGAATCGACATGTCCGAGTACATGGAGAAACATACGGTGGCGAGACTGATCGGTGCCCCTCCGGGATACGTGGGGTACGAAGAAGGCGGGCAACTGACCGAAGCCGTACGCCGACATCCCTTCTCGGTGATCCTCTTCGACGAAATCGAAAAGGCGCACCATGACGTCTTCAATATCCTCTTACAGGTGCTCGATGATGGACGTCTGACGGACTCTCAAGGGCGAACCGTCGACTTTAAGAATACGGTGCTGATCATGACCTCGAACATCGGCAGTCAGCATATTCTGGAAGCACAGCAGGCGGGTGCCTCGTATGACACGATGAAGGCACAAGTGACCGGTGAGTTACGCACCCACTTCAGGCCGGAGTTTCTCAATCGTGTCGATGAAATCGTGGTGTTCCATGCCTTAGGCAGCGAACACCTGACCAAAATCGTGGAGATTCAGTTGGAGCGGCTGCGGGCCCGACTCCTCGAACGGCGCATCACGCTGACGGTGACCCCGGACGCACTCCAGAATCTCGGGCGTCGCGGGTATGATCCTGTGTACGGGGCGAGACCCCTCAAGCGCCTCATTCAGCAAGAGATCGAAACGCCGATGGCGCGGCAACTCATCAAAGGGGAATTGCGGGATGGGGATACGGCGGTGGTTGATCTCAAGGCCGGGCAAATCGTGATCGTTCCAACGGTTGCCCCACAAACGAACCAGTCATGACGCCCAGAAGCCGAGGGGGGCGGTTATCCCAGGAAGACCGCCCCACCCTTGGTATCCGTGTCCTTCCCGCTGAGATGCTTCTTGTCGATCCGCCACTCTGTTTGCGAGACGTCGAGCCGATGCCCTTTGATGGTGTGGAATGATCCCCGGCTGAACACCACACGGTTGCCGTCCTTCAGCTCGAGGGTGAAGACGACGGTGCCTGAGTCTTCATGTTTCAGCGAGACGCTGGTCGGGCTCTTGGCCAGCTGATACGCACGACGCTCGTTGAAGGTGAGATTGCTGTCGACGACCTTGGCCATCATCCGGCCCACCTCGTCGAACAGGGCAAAGTTCACCAATAGCGCCCGGGACGGCTCCTTAATCGCCACCTCAAACTGCGGCACACCCTCGATATCAATAATGCCGTTAGAGTTCCGGTACAGATTCGACCCGACTTCAATATCCATGCTCACGGCTCCTTACGCGCAACAACATCCGCAGACGCCTGTCACGACTTCTTAATACGATCCAGGATCAACGCGATACACCCGCCGAGCAATCCGCCCCCGAGAATAGTCGTGAGAAATTCAACCAGCTTGAGTTCCCACACGGACCCTTGCGCCTGCATCGCCTCGCGAATGCCCCCTTGCAGGAGAATCACCGCCAGCGCCATGGTGGCACCGACGACAAACCACCACGCAAACACACGGGCTGTATGGATGACAGGCGATTCCTTCACAGCTCCACTCGACGATCGAAACTTCGATATTGGATAGCCTCAGCCAGATGCGCCGGGCCGATACTATCAGACTCGGCCAAGTCTGCAATAGTCCGGGACACCCGGAGTATGCGTCCATGCGCCCGAGCCGAGAACCCCAGGCGCGCCATGGCCTGTTCCAACAGCTCCCGCCCCTGCGAGTCTAATGCACAATACTGCTTCAGGTGTCGCGGTTTCAATTGCGCGTTGGTGTAAATCCCGTCGCGTCGATACCGTGCCGCCTGCCGCGCCCGGGCCGCAATCACCCTGGTCCGGATGGTCTCCGACGAGTCGGTCGGTGCCCCGTCATCACCGAGCGCACGAATCGGAACCGCCGGGACTTCAATCTGAAGATCCAGACGATCCAAGAGCGGGCCGGAGAGTCGCCCTCGGTACCGTCGCACCTGGGTCACACTGCAGACACAGTCTCTGGTGCGATCACCATAATATCCGCAGGGACAGGGATTCATCGCAGCCACAAGCATGAACCGGGAGGGAAATCTGAGGGAGCCGCTGGCACGAGTCACCGTGACGTGCCCATCCTCCAGCGGCTGCCTCAATCCGTCGAGCGTCGCACGACCGAATTCGCCGGCCTCGTCCAAAAACAGCACGCCATTGTGGGCCAATGACACCTCACCGGGGCGCGGCAGGGTTCCGCCGCCGATCAGGCCGGCTTCGGAAATGCTGTGGTGCGGCGCGCGAAAGGGTCGGCGTCGAAGCAGCGGTTGATCCGGGGCAAGCTGCCCCACCACGCTATGAATGCGACTGGTTTCCAGCGCTTCATCCTGCCCCAGCAGCGGCAGAATGCCGGGCAGGCGTCTCGCCAGCATGGTCTTGCCGGAGCCGGGCGGACCCATCATGAGCAAGTTATGCCCGCCGGCCGCCGCCACCTCCAGCGCGCGTTTCGCGTGTGGCTGCCCCTTCACGTCGGCAAAGTCTTCGTCTTCAGCATGCGCAGCTCGCACCGCATGTTCCGCTGAGGAGGACTGCGGCGCAATGATCTGCACACCACGAAGAAATTCCACTGCTTGCGGCAGCGTATGGATGGGAAAGACCTCGGTGCCTTCCGCGAGGGCCGCTTCCTCCGCGTTATCAGCCGACACCAGCATCCGATAGCGCTGCCGACAGACCACACCGATCGACAGCGCACCCGGCACAGGCTTCACCCGGCCGTCCAGCGACAACTCGCCCACACACACGTGCCCCTTCACCGCCTCGGACGGAATGATGTCTTCGGCCACCAGGATGCCCAACGCAATCGCGAGGTCGAGGCCTGCCCCCTCTTTCTTGATATTGGCGGGGGCCAGGTTGACCGTGACTTTTTTGACAGGAAATCGGAAGCCGCTGTTCTTGAGGGCCGCACGCACACGATCGCGACTCTCACGCACCGTGGCATCCGGGAGTCCGACGATGGAAAATTGAGGGAGGCCTGCAGAGATGTCCACTTCGACATCCACCAGGTGCGCGTCCACGCCCACAATCGCTGCACTCAACACATTGGCCAGCACGGATCCCCCAGAATGCCGTCGTTCGAGTCGAGTGTCAGCCGGGACTGAATCGTCCGCAAATCGGCTCCAGTAGCGCGATTATAGGCAGTCACCTGTGTCGAATTCAATCGCCGGAGCCAGCGGTTCCCCTCGCCTTGGCCACGCGGTGGCGTGCCCTATGCCGCTTCTGTATAATGCCGACATGCCGACGCGACGTGACCATGGATGCGGTTCTCAAGCGCACGCTCAACAGGTCACGGCATTGGAGCTCGCCCCGCACGCCACACAGAGCCGATTCCCTCTTCTGCACGTCGCGGTTGGGCTATTCACCCTCGGGATTCTCCTTCCGGCCCAGGTGAGCAGTCAGCCCTCGGAAGCCGGCCCGGCTTCCCCCCGGCACAGCGTTGCCCAATCGGGCCGAACGTCGTCGGTATACATCGGCTCGGTCATGGCCATGTTGGCGACCTTCGAAGATGCTGGCATTCTCCCGCCAGAAGGAACGCCGCAAGCCAATCGAATTATTAAAGCCGTCATACAATTCCAGTCCGCCTTCTTAAAAAGCGATCACCAGGCCATCCGACAGTTTTTTACGGACGCCCATCGGGCGAAGCTCGGCAACCACGCGGAAGAGGTTGAGGCAGCGTTTCGTCTCAGTGGCTGGTCGGCGGAAACCTTCGACGCGGTGATCACCGCCGGACAGCAGGACGGTGCCTGGAACGCAGACGGCCTCACCGAAGGGTTCAGAGAATTCAATATCGGCAAACAGGATTTCGACATCCTGGCGGAACTGTACCGCCAAAGCAGCAGCGCATTTTCCACACAGGGCAAAACCTTTCAGCAGGTGTATGCCCAGCGCCGACGGGAAATGCCCGGAGCAAAATCAGAATAACAGGGATTCGCGGCCACGAGCGTCATGTGACGCATTCACACAATTCACGACCCGTACCCCAAGGAGGCAGCATGGCAACCAAAGCGTACATTTTGATCAAGGTGAAAGCAGGCAAGGGCAAGTCCGTGCTCGCCGCACTCAAGGGCATCGCCGGCGTGGAACAAATTCACGCGTGCTTCGGACAACCAGACATTTTCGTCTTTATCAATGTGGCGGATGAACGGGCGTTATCGGATGTGGTGATCACCCGCATTCATTCCATCGAAGGGGTGGAAGAAACCGATACCCACATCGTCGCGGAGACCTAGGAGTCTGTTCGAGTCATCGTACGGTGCAAGGCCACGCATCACCGATACTCGACCCGTACAGTCTGTCCGCCCAGTCGGGCCGAGGCATAACAGGCTTCGGCAATTTCAACCGCGCGCTTACCGTCTTCGATCGAGATCGGAGGCGGTACGCCCTCGCGGACGGCGCGCACGAAGGCCTGCAAGGCACGGAGCACGGTCGGTTCCGGGGCAGTCGGCCAGTCTGCCGCCCCATGCCGTGCCGAGACTTGTACCACCCTCTGGCCACACCAGTCCGCTGACAACTGCCCTTCCATCCCGATGAGTTCCACACGCCCCATTCGTCCCGACGTCACGCGCGACACATCCAACAGGCAGAGCAACCCACGTTCCGTCGTCAACCGGCCAAGCATGCGCCGCTCTGCTCCATCCGGAGGAACAACGTCCATCTCGCACGCGACGCTGTGAACATCCTCTCCCGTGATTAGACGGACGGCATCCAGGAGATGGATACCGGTCTCGAGTACACAGCCGCGCCCGCCGAATCCACGGGTGTCCTCGCGCATGCCGTGTGGTTCCATTCGACTGGCCAGGCTAAGGTATTGCAGCGTGCCGATTTGTGCCTGCCGTTGACGCAACATGTTCACCGCAGCATCGAATCGCAACGTCTGGGCCGTCATCATGACCTCCCCGCTGCCCCGCGCGGCCTGGGCAATCCTGCGCGCCTCGTCGGCGGTTGTCGCCAGAGGTTTTTCGACGAGCAAGGCTTTCCTTGCCTCGGCGACCGCCACACAAATCTCGCGATTGAGCGCAGGCGGAGTCACCACCACCACAGCCTCCACCGAGGGATCGTTGATTAGGTCGTGGTAATCGGCATAACAAGGCACCTTAGGCGCGAAGGCTAACCCGCTCCCCTCTCCGGCACGGCGGCGGCAGACGGCAACGAGACGCGCGTCGGAGACATCCTGCAGGAGGTGTTTGGCATACCGGCTGCCATGATGGCCCAGCCCGATCAGCCCGATACCGAGAGGAGGACGAGGTTCCTGAGACATGGTTGCCGCACTCTACCGGCCGCATCATCGGCGGTCAATACGATGGTCTCCTCGACGCGCGGCCTCGATTGACATTGTCCAAATCCGCTCCCTATAGTACCGAACGACCCTTGTCGACGCAGCGATTACAGGAGAAAGGACCTTTTCGCCCATGACTACGCAGACCGCCCCCTTTTCACTGGATCAAATCGGAACCGGTACGGCTCGCTTCCCCAGCGGGATGGCGATCCCGACAGCGACGGATGCGATGGTCGATCCTTATATCCGCACACGGGTCAGCAAAGATGTTCATGTCGAATGTATCCAGTTCTGGCCACAGGATAAGGTGTCGTATCCCGGCATTGTGCTGCTGCACGACTGGTGGGGCATGAATTCTCAAATTACGGCACTGGGAGCTCGGTTGGCCTGCGAGGGCTACGGGGTCATCATCCCGAAATTGTACGGTCGGCTCGGCGGCATGGTCACGGCGAACGTTGAAGTGGCGGAAGCCCTAGCGGCGAAATGCAACGACAAGCTTCTGCTGCAGGACATCAACACCTGTTGCGAATACCTGAATACCACCGAACGCACGAAGCGAAACATTCACGGGGTGGTAGGGTTCGGTCTGGGCGCATCCCTGGCGATTCAGTTTGCCTGCCAGCGTAAGCGCCTGCGAGCGGCCGTCGCCTACTACGGGAAGGTCACGGCGCCCGACCAGCTGAACAACATCATCAGTCCGCTGCTGTACCATCAAGCCGAACACGATACCTGGGCGACCCAACAGGACGCGGATCTCCTCCGAGCTGCGGCGAATCAAGGCAAGCGCATCGACATCAAAACCTACCCCGGTACGTCACATGCCTTTTGCGATGAAACCCGGCAGGGAGGCTACAATGCGGAGGCGACTGCGCAAGCCTGGGACATCACCGTGGCGTTTCTGAAAACCTGTTTCCAGGGAACCTGACCACCGCCACGCGACTCGTGCCGCACACCCAATGGAGAAAGCTACCTCAGTCATGACGAATCACTCCGCTCGCACCCTGTTCATCACCTGCGCGTTCCTCGCCCTGTTGACCGGCCCAATGATTGTAACAGCCGAAGAGCCCGCGGCAGCACCTCCAGCATCACCGACCCTTGCCGACCGCCTGCCTGCATTACGTGATGCGGCCAAAGCCAACGCGGCCCAGCTGGCCGTGCTACCCTCGCAGGGCGATGCAGTGGCATTGTTCAAGGCGACGATCGGCCCACAGTTGGGACTGCAGGATGCTGCCATGACCGTCGGGGCCAAGGGGCTCACCCCGACGATGAGCCGGGAGTTGCTCGTTGCTGATCTCTCGCGATCGGCGACTGAATTGGTTCGCGCCCTGGCCGCCTGGCAATTGGCTCAAGCCACCAAGGAACTGGGCCCCACGTCCACGCCTGAGCAGCGACAGGCGCTGCAGCAGCAGATCGAAGCCCAGATGACGTGGCTCACAGAAGGCACGCCTCTTGAGTCGTCACTCAAGCAGGTGCAGGCATTAAACAGCGAGGCACCAACGGAGGAACGTCTGACCCAGCTCAGCGGAGCCGCCGCTCGCATTGAAGCCTGGGCGATCGAAACCGCACATCGGGAGTGGTTCCGAATTTATAATTGGAAGGATCAGGTCAGGCAGCAACGCGGCCTGACACGGCTCTGCGGAACCTGGCAATGGTCGATTCACAATCATCAGAATCATCGCGAAGAGAAAACCTCCGTCATTTTTGCGCCTCCGGGGATGGTCGTCTCAAACAGTCCCGCGGAAATCACGGTGCTCGGCGATAGCGTCTATTTGCGATGGGAAACCCGAGGCGGGGTGCAGGAAGACAGCCTGCTCTTTTCGGCAGAGGGACAGCGTTTGGAAGGCACTTTCGTTAACACGGCTGGCGGTTGGGGATCCATCACCGGGAAACGTACGGCGACCTGCTTCAACGAGGGGGGAGGAAAGGCGACGATCTCACCACGCCGCCAGCATCACTGAGCTCGACCGGCTCGCCACGCGGCGAGCGCGATGCAGATCCATCCACCGATAAATGACACCCCGCCCAATGGAGTCAGTGCGCCCATCCACTTGATTCCGGCCAATGCGACGAGATACAAGCTGCCACTGAACAAGAGAATCCCGGTGCACAGCAGCCAGCCGGCTTTGATCGCCAACGATTGTTCGGTTTCACGCCACACCCACGCTACGACAAACAACCCGAGAGCGTGGTACATTTGGTACCGTGCCGCCGTCTCATAGACGGCCAGCATGGGCGGATCCAGAATTGACTTCAGTGCATGCGCGCCGAATGCCCCTGCGGCAACGGACGTCGCGGCGAAGACTGCGCCGAGACAGGCGAAGAACATTGGGCGGGTTGACACGGACATACTATCCTCCTACAGAGCCATCATCTCGGGCCGAGCCCGCGCGCGATTCTAACATGAGTACGGCTTCCATATGAGCAAACCCATCCCGCTTGAGTGCCCGCGCTGCCTCCTGGCCAATCCCGATGCCGCGCAGTATTGCGAGTGCGGCTACGATTTCACGCCACATTTCGAGGGCTTTCCCATCAAATCCGACGGGGACGCGAAACCTCGTAAGCGATTGTTCTCCGACGAGATGGGGCGAGGCAGTTTTGTGCTCGGGATTCTCCTGATCTGGCTGGCGCTTTCGGTCGGCGAGCTCTATCGCATCCGCATCGAACTGCCGCGACGACCCAAGATGGAGCTGGGCTTCAGTAGTTTGATGGTCGGCATGACCGACCTTGCCGCGGCGCTGGTGGTCGGGGCGATCGGTTGGGCCTGTGTCTGGATCGTCTTGGCGATGCAGAGTAAGCGCGACGGCAGTCTCTGCCCCAAGCGCACCACGTTCATGGTTACGCTGGTCGCGTCCGGCATTCTCTTCGTCACCCGAACCATCGACCCGAGCGTGCTTGTGCAGCACGTCATGCAGACACTCTTTGTCCTCGCGATCGCAATCGCCGCGTATTATGCCGGATGCCGGAACTGGCTGGGGAAATGGTGAGAACTGCTCACCGGATGCGGTGGGACGAATGACGAGAAAACCCGGGTGTCGATGTGGAGAAAAAAACGAATCGGCCTAGAGCAGCCGTGGCGACCCGCTGTGAGTCGTTACTCACCGCAGAAATAGAGATAACAGTCGGCAAATTCTTCGGAGGGAAGCCCGAGGTGAACCGGCTTTTTGGTGTTCCCACACAACAACGTCCATTCAGCCGCCATTTTCGCCAGCTGTTCCTCACTCACCTCATGTGTGCCCCACAAGTTGATGGATGCGGAACTCAGGACCACCGTGATCGTGCGTGTTGATGGGCCGTAACTGAACTTGAACTCGTGGCCGCTGCGAAACAAGGAGATCACACCCTCCCGCGAACGAAGTGCCCTATGCCCGCAGTCACTGCACACCCATGTTTCCAATCCCGTATGGAAACTGTAGCCGTTTTCACTGGCGTTCAAGAGGCCGCCGCACTGTTTGACAGGACACCGCAAGCCTCGGCGATCATTGGAGACTCTTGCCTGCCTCGAATGGGATGGCCCACCATCAGAACCGGCCGGTGTACCGCCACCTGCTGAGCATTCATCTTGCCGCACAGACACCTCTGCGGTGCGTTGTACCATTCTCTTCTCTCCCCCACTCGCTCGGCATGACTACGGCGCCATGGTTAACTATGGCAAGTATATCAGAGGCTCCAACGCCTCCCGATCATTGAGCTTTTCCACATACGCACGCCGCACGAATCGTGCCCGGCGGCGCTAACATACTGACTTGCCGGAGAAAACGGGAGCCTGGCCATCAGATTCGCACATTCACAGGACGACACCCCGCCGATCTCTTGGAATTTGCGGCACAGATCTCTTAAGATCGACCCGGCATCACGCAACGGTTCGCGTGAGCAGAGGTTGAAGCAGTCAATATTTCTGCCTCTACGAGACCCCGGACAGAAAAGGCAGTCTGAAAGGAACACACATCGTGACGGACGACTACGCGCGACGCAAGGTACAGGTCATCAAAGAATTTCTGGAATCGGAATTTGCCTCTCCCTACATCGTCGAGGCGGTGGTGCCACGGCGAGATCCGTTGGCCGACACCAAATTCAAGGTCATCCTCAACCAGATCGTCGAACGGACCCTTGTCGTATGCCCGGCCGTGATCATGGACAGCTATCCCACCCCGGATACGCTCAAAGAGGCCCTGCGCGCGCGCAGCATTATTGACAAGGTGAAAGCCTCTACCGACTCTCGCATCTGCCATGAGGATCTGGGAACCGAAGATCAGAACTACATGAAGCCGATCCGATCCGTGCGAGGCCTCTAAAACGGCTGCACGGGAAAGCACTGCGCGGATGGATCGGGAGCCGAACACCGGTGAGCGTTACTAGACATTGTGGTGCGGGAGGCGGGACTTGAACCCGCACGCCATTGGTATGACACAGGATTTTAAGTCCTGGGTGTCTGCCGATTCCACCACTCCCGCAACGAACAACGTGACGCGGCGAAATCTAACACCCGGGTTCCGGAGGGTCAAGTCACTCGCACAGCGAACGTATCATGTGCAAACGGCCTGTCCCTTACGAGACAGGCCGTTGCCGCACTGTTCATCTATCACCGGGCCAATCGACGAGTCTCTGCGGAAGCAGGATTCCGACGCCCCCCATCCCGCAGGGAATCCATCGACCTCTCCACTTGCCTGCTTACGCGGCCTCCTTATGGTCATCCTTCTTGACCAACGCCCGGCTGCGTTCCACCATCGACGAGACCCCACTCTTCACTGATCGGCTAAAGCGGGTCGCCTGCAGCTGGGCACGTTTGGCGTATCGAGCGACATCGCGCCTCGTTTCCGCCCCGGACTTCGGAGCCAGCAGCAATCCCAACGCCGCTCCTACCACCGCCCCACCTCCGATGATCGCTGCAATCTTGGCTGCTTCACGCCCCTTGGTAGACATCGTGACTTCCTCCCTTTTGTACAACAAGGTTTACGGTTCACTGATTCCGGCGAAAGCTATCGATGGAGAGAGCATCAACTGTGCCACGTGAATGCGGCGCGGATTTGCCAGTGATTGGCGCGAATCACACCAGCAACGTTAACGCCTTCTCATAAACGGTGCTGTTTTGTGGACAATGGCAGGAGACAACCGTTTCAGAAAAGCGACAGGTACTCGTAGGGAAAACTCACCACCCCGCCCCAGGCCTTGCCCGGCAAGGGTTCGCGGCCTGCCTTGCAATGTCAGGCACGCTCACATAAGATCGCGAAACTATGTGGAGTGCTTCTATGCTGCCTTGGTTACACGCCATTCCCTATCCCGATATCGACCCCGTGTTTCTGCATCTGGGCCCCCTCCAGTTCCGGTGGTACGGCCTGATGTATCTCATCGGACTCACGTTGGCCTATTTCATTATCGGGGCACGCGCCAAGGAGCAATGCCTGCCACTGGACAAAGATCAAGTCTACGACATGATCGTCTATGCGGCGGTTGGGGTGTTTGCCGGCGGACGATTGGGGTATGTGCTCTTCTACAACCTCTCGTATTACCTTGAACATCCGCTGAAAATTTTCGCCGTCTGGGAAGGCGGGATGTCCTTCCACGGCGGATTGATCGGGACCATCGTGGCGTTGATATTGTTCGCCAAACGCCAGGGCATGACCGTCCTCACCATTGCCGATCTTGCCGCCGGTGTGACCCCGGTTGGCCTGGGGCTGGGGCGAATTGGCAACTTCATCAATGGAGAATTGTACGGCCGACCTACTGACGTCGACTGGTGCATGGTCTTCCCGGCCGGTGGTATGGTCTGCCGGCATCCGTCACAACTCTACGAAGCATTCATGGAAGGATTGCTCCTGTTTACGGTGTTGTGGCTGATTACCCGCCGCCACCCCCCATCAGGGACCGTATTCGGGGCGTTTTTGATGGGCTATGGACTGTGCCGCATCGTAGTGGAGTTTTTTCGGGAACCCGATGCGCAGATCGGCTTTCTCGTCGGCTCGATCTCGATGGGGCAGATGTTGAGCATACCGATGATCGTCGCAGGTGCCGTGATCCTGGCCATCGCCACCCAACGCAAGCGGCCCATGCGCACCAATTCCGGCCCGGCCGCTCCGCTCTCAGGCGAGGCACCCTGATCCCTGTTCGGCGCTACTTCGGATTGGCGTCCATCCAGGACTTCTTGCTCAATCCAAGTTCGCTGTCATATTTCCGCAGGGGTGGGGCATCCCATATCACCTTGTTGCCGGGCGCCAGGTTGGCCGCAGCGACATAGTGTTTCCTGGCTTCGGCCTTCTCGCCTAATTTGTCCAAGGTTAGCCCGAGATTGTAATGGGCTTCGGCCAAGGTAGGATCGGCTTGGATCGTCGCCAGATAGACCTGCCGGGCCCCGGTCCAATCCTCCTGCAACAGCAGCCGGTTCCCCTGCTCCAGCTGCTGAGTGACGGCCTCTCCCGTGCCGGCCGGCGCGTGGAGTGGCCGGATCTCTGCTTTGCGTGGTCCTGCGCACCCGATGAACGCCATGACCGCCAATGCTACCCAGAATATGCCCCGCATGGCTCCTCCCCTCACTTACAGCGTGACGGCAATTCCCTGCCGCAGGAAAATGAACTCAAATCCTGCGACCGGCTCGCCCAGCGAGCGAGTCACCGCTTCCTGATACCATCTGGCCTGTTCCCTGTAGACCTCTGCCCGAGCCGTTACCTGATCGGGCGGGATCATATCGGTCTTGTAGTCGGCAATCCAGAGCTTCCCGTCCAGGCGATAGAGAATATCGATGACCCCTTCCATGATGTGCCGGCCGTCGTTCCAGGGCATAAGAAACGGCACCTCCCGACCGATCACCGTCGCCCGACGCAAACGGGCGTACGATGCCGATTCTGAAAACGTACGCAGAAGGTGGGTGATCTCCTCAAGCACGGCTTGCCGGGCCTGATCATCCTGCGTCTCTAGCGCAAGCGATGTGGACGACAAGGCAGCGAGTTGCGCGTCCACGTCGGCGGAAAAATCCCACCGCTGAAGCAACCGATGCACAATGGTCCCGAAGATCTTCCCGGGAATCTGACGCTGCCCTCCCTCTGACTCGCTCATGGGGATCCGTACCGGCGCACGAACAAAGTCCGACGGGGACACGACCAGAGCCGCCGATCGATAGGCCTGCCAGACGTGCTCTCGCTGCTCCCATCGACGCGCGATCTCGTTGTCGAGCTCCCCTTCCTCCAGCAGCACCGGCCTCGTGCGTTCCTTCGCCGGAAGCCGGCCACTTCCCTTGAGGATCATGCGCCGGAGTCCCACCTTGGCTAAAGGTACCTCCGCTTGTTCATCCCCATCCAGGTCTGCCCCACCGGCCTCCTCCAGTAACTCAAGCAGGGCGCCTCGCACCCGTCGTTTCGGTAACGCTCCCGACAACAGCAAACATTCCCGGGCGCGGGTCATGCCGACATAAAAGAGCCGGCGGCGCTCAGCCTCCTCCCGGACACGGGCCTTTTCCGCCACCACGACCGCACCAACCGAACAGGAATCCCCGAAATCGAGCCCCTGAACACCGGTCGACCAATCGTGCCAAATCCGTGTCCCCGCCCGGCCTCGTCCAGCCCCGTCACCATGATGCAACCCGGCAAGAATGACCAGCGGAAACTCCAGCCCTTTGGCTTTGTGAATCGTCAACACCCGCACGGCATCCAGCGTATCCTCAGACAAGGCACTCTCCGCCTCCTCTGGTTCCTCCACGAGCCGTTCCAGCATCACCTCGACGAATCCGTTCAAGGTACGCGCGGGGTGCTCCGCCAGATCCGCAGCCATCTGCCGTACTTTGAAGAGGTTGGCCACAGCCTGCTCGCCATGTAGCGATGCAGCGGCCAATTCCAGTACCGGGAGTTCCTGGAAGATGTGATCCATGACTTCCGGCAACGGACAACGTTGCGCCCGCGCATGTAATGAAGTCAGCACCCGATACAACCGTTGGAGTGCCTCGGCGTGTGGGCTACTCCAGGCAGCAAGCCGCCCGATCTCGCGGTAATCCAGCGCGTCCATCTCGCGAAGGGCTACCAACACGGAATCGGGAAGCCCTCCCAGCGACGACCGCAACACGGCAGTTAACGCGATGCGGTCGTGAGGATTTTCGATGCAACGAAGCAGATTCACCAGGTCAATGACTTCCTGGCGCCGATAGAAGTGCTTTTCCCCGTCGATGACATACCGGATGTCATAACGCCGAAGGGCTTCCAGATATGGCTCAGACTGAGTGAGTTTCCGAAAGAGCAGCGCCACGTGCCCGGGCCGCAACAGTGCCTCCGGCTCGGTCGCGACACCCTCTTCCTCGGAACCATGTAACAAACGCGACAGGGTGAGACCGATCTGTTCCGCCTCCATCCGCGTGGCGGCAGACGCATCCACGTCGTCATCTTCTTCCGACACGACCAATCGAAGCTCCACTCCGGAATGGCGAAGCCGGTTCGATCGATTCGGCTGCACCGTCAACGGCACATTCGGAGGCTGAATCGAGGGCGTGGCCACGAGCAGATTGTTGAACACGCCGTTGACCACGTCCAGCACCTGTGCGTGGCTGCGAAAGTTCGTCGCCAGTTCACAGCGCAGCGCGCCGTCACGTTCCAACCGGTCCACGACGTGGTCGAACGCTTCAATATCCGCCCGGCGAAATGCATAGATGGATTGTTTCGGATCACCGACGATAAATAACTTGCCCGGCTCCAACTCCGTGTCCCGCCAGGAGGCCGAGTGCGCACCCAGGCGTTCAGCCAGATACAGAACAATCTCGTACTGCACCGGATCGGTATCCTGGAACTCATCGACCAGCAGCGCACGATAGTCACGCTTCAACTGCTCCCGGATGGCAGGATGGTCCCGAAGCAGGGTGCGGGCCTTTCCGACCAAACTATCGAAGGTGAGCCAGCCGGAATCGACGAACGACCGCCGCACGGACTGCACGAACGGGACGAGGACATCCAGCAGGTCCGACAGCCCGTCATGATCGACGTTGAGGAGCCGGTTGGCAATCCGCTGTAAGGACTCCGCTTCCGCAAAGTCCTCCTCCGACCAGCCCGTCGGAGCTTTGCCCAGCTCCTTTGCCAGCAATGCTCGTGATTCATCCGGCAAGCATGTCGCGCCCTCAAGCCCTGCGTGCAGGAGCTCCTCGAACAGAGCGTCCATGGCCGCCAGCATCAATTCCACCTTGCGCCGTTTCGGACTATCATATCGAGCCAACAATTGTTTTGCCCGCTCTTGCCTGGCCAGAAACCATGCCCGTATTTCCTGACCAATCCGCCCCTCCCGTACCTGCTGCCTCAACCCCTCAATGTCAATGAGATCGCCATGCAGGCTAAACGCCAGCTCCCTGATGGCGTCCAGACTCCACGAGGTCAACAGCCGCCGCCAGCGATCATGACCCTGCCCCTCTGCCCCCAGCTCACGATCCAGCCACAAGTCCCACTCAGCGGTAAAATGTTCCTCGAAGCGCGAGCCGTCCTCATCCGTCTGGAACGTTGGTGTCACGCCGGCCTCGATTGGGTACAAACGCAATAAATGGGCGGCAAAGCTGTGCAACGTGCCGATCTGTGCCCTCTCCAGATCACGCCATGCGGCCTCGGCCCGCGCGACAATTTCATCGGTAGTCCACCCGTACCGCGAACGCAGGTCGGCCATCGAGACCATTCCACTTCCCACAGCCGAATTCTCTCGCCCTTCGGCGTGCAGCAACCCGCGCAACCGCTCGCGCAGGCGGAGCTTCATTTCAGTCGCCGCCTTGTTGGTGAACGTCAACGCCACGATGCGCGAAAGATCCAGCGGCTCCGCGCGACGCATGAGCAGGTACAGGAGCCGGTTGACCAGCAACGTTGTTTTTCCTGTGCCCGCGCCGGCAATCACCACCACGTTGCGATCGAAGGTGGTGGCGGCGGCTTCTCGTGCCGCCTGATCGGGAATCCGGGTATTCTCAGTCACGCGCCACCTTTTGCGCGCGTAGATCCCGAAGGGCTTTCGCGTGCTCGGAACGGTAGGCGCGCCACCAACTCGGCTGGTGGGTGCGACGACACAAGGTCGAATAGTCGCAATGACTGCAGTGGGTCGCCTCCGGCACAATAAAATGCCGGCCGCTCCGGATGCCGTCCAACAAGATCTGCATCGCTCGACTCAACAACGGGCCGGATGAACCCTGCCAGGCGGACGCCTCGAAGGAGGCTCGTTCCACTGCTGGTTCGCATTGCGGCAGCAGATATCTGAACTCGACCTGTTCCGGAAGGGCTTGCCCTGCATCCGTGGAGGACGCGGCGACGGTCATCAAGGCATAGAGGGCCGGTTGCAGGCGCTGAGCACGCACCGCCGCTTGAAGCAAGTTACGATCTTTCGCGTCCACCCGGCCATTTGCACGGTATTTATAGTCAATCACTCGCAGCGCCCCGGAGTTCGGGTGTCGATCGATGCGGTCCAATTGACCACGGATCGGCACCATTGCGCCACCGGTCCCGTCCGGCAGGCTTCCCGTCGCGCCGACTTCACAAGCGAAGGGGATATAGCCTGAAGCCCCAGCCCCGCAATCTTCGGCTAACACCGCCGCGACGACCTGTCGCACCCGCTCTTGTGCCATCTGCCAGGTGAGGAGATATCCGGTTCCATGCGTCGTTGCGTACGCGGCAAAGGTTTGCTCGACCGCCTGCGCCACAGCTGCCGCCATCCCGGATGCCGAGCGCGTGGCCGCTGCCCATCCCTGTGCGATCAACGTCTGGTAACACCGGCGCAACGCGTCATGGCACAGTTGCCCCATGGCGGGCGGCGGCAGTTCCATCGACGCGTCCTGCCGAAGCGATTCGAGGTCCAGGACTTGTGCGGCGAAATACTGAAACGGACAACGGGCATACGTTTCCAGCGCGGTCGGGGACACTCCTCGCTCACACACTTTCCGCCAGTGAGCGGTCTGGTCCTGCAGCACTCCGTCATATGCGCTCAACGGTGCGTGGCTCTGTTCAAAGACGGCCTGCACAGCGACTCCATGCGAAAACAGCACACCGTCACGTCCGACCATTTCCAACAATGCTGACGCATCTCGTCCCCTCAGCACTGCGCTGACAGTCAACTCTTCTCTCGTCAACAGCGACGGCACAAAAAGCGGTAACTTGACGCGCTCAGACCATCGTCGCGGAAGGGCCAGCCGCGCATCTTCAGACGTTGTCTGCTGTGCAGCAGCGACGGCATCCACATAGGCGGATGGGGCGAGCGGACGCCCCGCGATATCGGCTCGCTCATACGAAAGGTACAGCCGCTCCGACGCGGAGGCTGCGAGCAATTCGAACAACAGTGCCTCCTCCCCGTAGCCCTGCAGCTTTTGATCGATCTTGTAGCCCAGCGTTTCACTCAGGACGAGCCGATGCCGGTCACGGAGGAAGCCGTCCTCCTGAATCGCTCGCGGGAACACCTTCTCATTCATGCCGATCACAAAGAGCGCGCGGAAGCCCACGCCCCTCGCCGCCATGGCATCCAAGACCTGAACCCCCTGATGCGAAGAGTGCGTGAGGGGACAACTCGTGCGTTCCAGGACGGTCAAGAACGTGTCGGCCCATTCTTCCCAGCTGACGGTGAGTTCAAGGCGATCCAGCATGCGCATCTGCGCAAGCACCCCGGTCAGCGCCTCCGTCACATTCCGCGCCTGTTCCCCTTGCGCCGTCGCGTCGATAGACAGATCCCCGTCCCAATTCATGGCGAGATGGCGATCTGCCAGTGCGCAGAACGCCTCCGTCAATGCGGCATACCCGCCAGACTCAGGCAAGCCTCGCAGGTCATCGAGCAACGGGGAGAGAGCATGCCAGAGCATCCGGAGTTGGGCTCCGTCGATAGGCAGTGCCTGCAGTTCCTCAGGAGCGTCCGCTGATCCTTCACGAGGCCAGGATTCCAGCTGTGTCAGGTTCGCCAGTCGACGCCATTCCTCTTCGCCCCGCGTGATGCCCAACGCCTGCACCGCCACCCGCCACAAATCAGGCCGCGGGGCAATGCCGCGAGCATCCGCCGTCAATCGACGGTTCCAAGGAGAGGTCAGCACATCCAGCACCGTTGGTCGATGCAGCCCCTTTGACTTGAGTTGCACGAGGTGGAGCACTGTCTTCACCATCGGCTCCTGCAGCAGGGGCACGGCTGCGCTCGACACAAAGGGAATGCGGTGGTGGTCGAAGATCCGCGTGAGTGCGGATTGATACGGGACGAGGGTCCGTCCCACGACGCCGATGTCCTCAAATCGATAGCCGTTCGACTCAACCAACGTCAGGATCTGTTTGCAGATCAACGTCAGCTCATCCTCCACGCCCACGGCGTGCTGCACCTCAACCGGGACGTGGGCGGTGACTCGATCGAACAGGCCCATCTGCGTTGACGAGGCAGACGGCACCTGTGCGGTGGCGGCCATGGGATAGAGATGCCGTTCCAGGAACTGTTGCGCAAAGGCATACCCCGGCTCGGCTCCCACCGGGAAATAGACAGTCACGGGAAATGAGCCGGCCAGGGTTTCCAGAAGGGTCAATTGTGTCTGAGTCAGATCGTAGGAGCCGTAGTACCAGATTCCGCTCAGCCCACGGAGAAACGGTGATTCCGGTACAGACTCCGTGACCAGCGCGGCCAGATCATCGGGCGAGCCGATCCCTAACGCGGAGGCACTCTCCCGAATAGCCGCATACAAGGTGAATAATCCCTTGAGCTTGTGGCCATCTTCTGACGAAAACTGCCCCTCCTCTACCGCGCGCAACGCCACCGCGGATTCTACCGTGGCATCCTTCACATCACGCAAACTGGCCCAAAGGGCCGGCCAGGCACCAGGCGGTAAATTTTCGAGATGCAGGGCTTCCGTGTGCGGGATGTGGTGTCTGCCGAGATGTCGCAGCAATTGTTCGAAGAAGACGTCGGTCACCAGATCAATCTCGCGCGTTTGACCGGCCGATCCCGCGCGAGCTTGCCGCTCACCATTCAACTGTAAAGCCAGCTGGTGAAACGAGAGGATGTGGACATTGAGCAGCGCCAAGCCATGTCGCCTGACCAGGAACCGCTTGAGTGCCAACCGCAACTGATCCGATGGCACGATAAGCGCCAGCGCAGCCTGCGGGTCTTGTAATTTGAGAGCGCGAAGATCGTCGACGAGTTGGGATTCGAGCGTGGGATGAAAGGGGCCGGTAACGAGGCGGAGCATGAAGACCGTCAGTCGTAGGACATGAACCGTGACGTGGAACGAGACACCCTCATCGGTTGACTCCGCTGTTCCACATCACGAGATACGGGCAACACACGACGGCCCGGGCTAGCCGGTCTCTGGACCGAGGAGTTCGCCGTTACAATCGACGCAGGCCCAGTCGCCATCGATAAACTTCATTGGATCGCCACAGGTTCCGCATTCAGGAGGCGGTCCCTTGTCGATCATGGGAAGGACAGGCAGTTCGAAATCATCGTCATCTGGAACGGTCATATGGCTCCGATCTCACGCGCCCTGCGGTTTCATTTTCAGTTGCAGCGCCTTTTCGGCACTCTGCCGAGGGGGAACACCCACGAAGGTCAGTCGGCCATCGATAATGGTGGCGGGTACCGCCCGCACGGAATGGCGATTGGCCAACTCTTGACCGTCCGGCGTCGTAATGTCGACTTCGCGATAGCTAAAGCTATACTTCACCCTCAGTTCCTTCCACAGGCGCTTGGCCGACGGGCAGGCTCCGCAGGTTGGTGAATGCAACAAGGTGATATTGGGCATAAGCAACCTCTCTCCTCAACGTGAGCGGATCTTAACACCCGCGCGGAGGACCGTGCAACCAAGCTCGCGCCTGACATTCGGAATCGAGCCGTATATACTGGGCGAGATCGATCCGGTCACTCATCGTCCATCATCATCGTTCCCTGAGGAGTCCATGGCTCACCATCCCCGAGCCGGCCAACCGGCACAACCAGAACAACTCGTCGCACTCGATACGCTCGAACAGGCCTATTATCAGGAGATCCCCGATCCCTCCGATCCACAACAACGCGTGAGTTTCGGCACGAGTGGACATCGCGGGTCATCGCTCAAGCGGACGTTTAACGAGGCCCACATCCTCGCCATCACGCAAGCTATCTGCGAGTACCGCACCAAGATGGGGACGACCGGACCACTCTACATTGGCAAGGATACCCATGCCCTGTCCGCTCCGGCGCAACGAAGCGCGCTGGAGGTCCTGGCTGCAAACGGAGTTCAGGTGCGTCTCGATCAACAGGATGGCTATACCCCCACTCCGGTGATTTCCCACGCGATCCTCACAACCAATCGTGGACGGACTTCAGGCCAGGCCGATGGCATCATTGTGACCCCGTCGCATAACCCGCCCGAAGATGGCGGCTTCAAGTACAATCCCCCCCACGGCGGACCCGCCGACACCGACGTCACGAAGGTCATTGAGAACCGGGCCAACGAGTTGCTGACGGCCAAGTTGCACGGAGTCAAACGGTTGCCCTACGAACAGGCGCTCAAAGCCTCCACCACCTCGCGGCATGACTTTGTCGGGGCCTACGTCTCCGATCTGGCCAAGGTCGTCGATCTCGACAGGATCAAAGCCGCCAAGCTGCGTCTCGGCGTCGACCCGCTCGGCGGCGCGGCGGTGGCGTACTGGCGCCCGCTCGCCGAACGCTACGGGCTCGATCTGGAAATTGTGAATGACCGCGTCGACGCCACCTTCCGCTTCATGACGCTGGATTGGGACGGCAAGATTCGCATGGATTGCTCGTCGCCTCACGCGATGGCATCCCTGATCAAGTTGAAAGACCGGTTCGATCTGGCCTTCGGCAACGATACCGATACGGATCGACACGGCATCGTCACGCCCGGCGCGGGACTGATGAACCCGAATCACTACCTAGCCGCCGCGATCGCCTATCTCTTTACCCATCGCCCCGGTTGGCAATCCAGCGCGGGCATCGGCAAAACCGTGGTCAGCAGCAGCATCATCGACCGCGTGGCCCACTCACTCACACGGCGATTGGTCGAAGTGCCGGTCGGCTTTAAATGGTTCGTACCGGGACTCAGCGATGGGTCTCTGGGATTCGGCGGCGAAGAAAGCGCGGGCGCCGCGTTCCTGCGCCTTGACGGCACCACATGGGTGACCGACAAGGACGGCATCATCATGGATCTGCTGGCGGCGGAAATGTTGGCGGTCACCGGGAAAGATCCGTCGGCCCTGTACCGGGAATTGACCAGCTCGCTCGGCGAACCAATTTATGAGCGGATTGATGCCCCGGCAACCAGAGCACAAAAAGCCGCACTCCAGAAACTCTCGCCGCAACAGGTCCAGAGCCGTGAACTCGCGGGCGAGACCATTACCGCCATGCTGACAGAGGCGCCAGGGAACAAGGCGTCCATCGGCGGGCTCAAAGTCACCACTGCCAATGGATGGTTCGCCGCACGTCCGAGCGGCACTGAGGATGTGTATAAGCTCTATGCGGAGAGCTTTAAGGGGCAGGCCCATCTCCGCCGGATTCAGGACGATGCACAAGCCCTCATCAGTCAGGTCTTCACCGCTGCCGGAGCCTGACCGGAATCCGCACACGACTGACGGAATGCCAGCCGGCGGCGCCTGGCTCAGGACCGAGCGTGCTTCGGACCAGCTATACTTACAGATAGTATGCCGGGACTTACTCGCACCTTGATCAGCCTGGGCCTCGTCGCCACATTGAGCGCCTGTGCGGCGCCCTCCTCACAGGGCCCCCGCCGCGCCGTGACACCCTTGCCTGATTGCTGCCATACCACCAAAGCCGATGCGCGTCAGCAGGCCATCGTCCGCACCGCGGTGAACCTGGTCGGCGCTAAGACGATCGAAAGCCAGGGCCGGCGCATCAACTACGATTGCGCCGGCGTCACGCGCGCCATCTATCTTGCGCATGGCATCGACCTCTATGAAGGCGTCTCGACCGAAGGGCCATCCAACGGCGTCGGTCTCATCTACAGCCACCTCCGGAAACATGGCCGTCTACACCGTGGACCGGTCGTACAGCCCGGCGATCTGGTCTTCTTCGACAATACCTGGGACTTCAATGGAGACGGCCTCGTCAACGACCCACTCACGCATGTGGGGATCGTGGAAGCGGTCGAGGGCGACGGCACCATCGTGTTTATCAGCCGGGTCGCGGGGGCCATCGAGCGGTATCGGATGAACGTCGCGCAACCCCATCTCCACCGTTCAGCCGATGGTCGAGTCCTCAATGACTTTATGCGCCGGAAACACTGGCGTGACGGAGAGCAGACGGCCTACCTGACCGGCGAGTTATTTGCGGCCTTCGGCACCAGAGTGGTAGAGTGACAGGCACCAACAGCAGCTAGCAGGTGCACCCCGTGCCCCCTTCTTCCCCCTCTCAACGTCGCTGCCCCGAATGCCAGAAACCAACAACCTGGCAGGGGAATCCCTGGCGTCCGTTCTGTTCCGAACGTTGTCAATTAATCGATTTGGGCGCGTGGGCTGGGGAGGAGTACCGCGTGGCAGGGCCAAGCCTGACGGTGGGTGGATCGGAATTCTCTGCACCGGACAATGAGTAACCGGCCCGAACTCCCCTACTCGCAGCGGCAGTTGGCTTTGTAGTCCATACACATCGGGCCGAGACTCCGTTCGCAGTCGCAGCTGCACTTGGGGGTCTTATCGGCCGGACAGGTGATCTGGCAGGTTTGTTTAATCCCCATCCCGCACGATACGATCTCACAAGAATTCGACCCTTCGGCCATCAGGAGGGGCAGCGACGGCTCCACAGGAACCGGCGTCTGTTGTAATACCGGGGTACGGCCTACGGGTGCATGCGTGGAAGATGGAGCATCCGATGCCCCCACGGGCTCTGCCTGCACGGACGCAGTCATACCAGTCCATGCCACGAAGCACGCCACGATTGCGGCGGCAACCACTATTCGACATGTATGCAGTCCCTGCTTCACCATGAGGCACCTCCTAGTCTGAGGGCGCCAGGATAAAAAGAATCCTGCGTGAAATCAAGGCCCGCCCGTCAGGCCACCACGTCGAGCACCGGATACCGCCCGAAACCGATTGACGCTCCCGGCAGGCCCCACCACTTCTCAATCACCGTCGCATACAGACTCCGGCAATCCAACGTATGCTTCAGGTCCCCCTCCTGCAGATCCGTCAGTGAAGAAGCCGACCCATAGAGCCCGCCCTTCACCCGTCCCCCCATGAGCAAGTGAGGCGAGGCTGTGCCGTGATCAGTCCCATGACTGGCATTCTCGGCCACTCGCCGACCGAACTCGGAGTAGGTCATGACCAGCACGTCCTTCCAGAGTCCCTGCTGTTCCATAGCCGCACGGAAGGCCACTAACCCGTGGGCCAGTTCGTCCAGAAGCCGCTGATGAGCAACCAACTGGCCTGCGTGGGTATCGAAACTCCCGTGGGTGACTTTGATCACGGCAACCGGAATTTTTGCGGTGATCAACCTGGCAGCCAGTTCCATCTGTTTCCCGAATCGGTGCGCGGGGAATTCTTGCCGGACCGGTGGCGCTTGATGAATACGCCCCTGTAAATCGGTTGCCGCCTGGGAAATCTCGCGGCGCACCTCCAGAATATGCGCGAGGGCACGATTCGTCGTTGAGAGGGAGGCCGGTGTGACCGATCCAGCCTGGTGCAAAAACTGCACAGGATCGTGGAGCGCAATGGTCCGGGCTTTTCCGCCGCTCAGCGGACCGGCATCTCCCTTACCCAGCAGAATCCCCTCCGCCGTAAACCGCGCGGGCAAGGGGAAGCGCTCGAACAACCCTGCCAACCATCCCTGATCCAAAACCTGCTCACTGTCGGAGGCGGTGTCCCAAATCTCGATCGAACGGAAATGAGACCGGTTCGGCCTGGCATAGCCTACGCCTTGGACCCAGGCTAATTCTTTGCCTTCCCAGAGAGGCATCAACGGTGACAGAGCGGGGTGCAGTCCCATTTTCGGAGTCAGTTGACGGACCTGTTCGCGTGGAATGGCCAATTGAGGGCGCGCGCGATAATACGCCTCGCTCTCATAAGGGATGAGAGTATTCAGCCCGTCATTCCCACCATGCAGCTCCACCAGCAGCAGGATCCGGTCGCGTGTGGACGCCAGACCGGGCGAGTCCTTCGCTTCACCCGCCCCTGCCCACCCCCATGAGGTCGGAGGCCAGAAGAGAACCGGCAGTGCCATGGCTGCCTTCAACAAGGCGCGTCGAGATAGTCCGTTCGCCATCATGGGCCCTCACTTCAAATGATAGACCGGATCCAGCACCAGTTGGTGAATGGCCTGCCCACGGTCTTCGTCCGATGTCACCGGCTGCACCGGCGGCAAGGGAAGGAGTGTGGCCTGTACCAGATCTAGCGGTTCGGTTGTGAGCCAGTTCATACCGTGCATCTGCGACATCTCGCCCATGCCTTGAGGATGGCCCAGTTCATGGCCGCGGATCATTCGATGCAGAATCTGTGTCCGGTCCAGCCACGTCGATGTAGTGATCCAGCGCGTGCCGCCCGGCCATCCCTTCACATTCGGCGGATCGAACAGATCCTGGCCGATCCGCCGAGCGGCGCCAATCACGTGCGCGGCGTCGTCTATTGGAAGATTGAACAACCTCGAGGTGCCCACGAGCAGTTCTACCGGAGACTTCACCAAGACACCGCGATGCTCCGGGGCCCAAAACTGTGGAGTGAGCAGTAAGTCGTGCATCACTGTGGCCATGTCGTAGTTGCTGCGACGGAACGAGACAGCAAGGCGCTCCACTTCCGTCTGATCCGGCTGATCAGACACAAACTCCTTCCACAGCTTCCCGACCAGATAGCGGGCAACTTGAGGCTGCTCCAGCGTGAGCGAGAGCACGTCATCGCCCTCGAAACGACCGGTCTTGCCGAACACGACTTTCTGTCCGTCATCGAAGTGCCGCAGATCCACCCGAAACGCCCCGGTACGTAAATCGAGATGCCAGCCGGCAAATGCTCGTGCCGCTTCTTTAATGTCCTGTTCGTGATACTGCCCTTCGCCGAGCGTAAACAGCTCGAAGAGTTCACGGGCGAAATTTTCGTTTGGATGTTCCCTGCGGTTCGTCTGTGTGTCCAGATACAGCAGCATCGCGGGATTCTTGGCCACGCCATGGAGCAATGTCCGGAAAGAACCCAAGGCGTGGAGGCGTAGCAGAACATTCTGCTGATGCAGGAACGCGGGCCATCGGACCTTGTGCAAACTCGACGTGAAATGATTGTGCCAGAAGAGCGTCATCCGCTCCAGGAACGGATGAGACGTCGCGATAAGCTCGCGATACCACCAGGCTTTGAGCTCCTGGCCCTCACGTTTGAGCTGGTCATGGAAGGCGTGCCGCTCACGGTCACTCCATACTGCACGTATACGGGGCAACGGAGGGAGCTGATGAATCCAGGCCGGCGGCGGCGTGCGCGCCTTGTTGGTGGAAATCGAGAGCACCTGGGAGACCGCAGCCCGACGATCTAACGTCATGACGCGGCGGATCTCGTCGGGAGTGCCGCCGAACCCGGTGCGGGATAGAAAATGACGAGCTTCGTCGAAGGTCAACGTCATTGGCCGCGTCCATCACATGCGGTGATCACTAGACAAAGAAACGCGTCATCCTGGCTCAGGTTGACAGGTAGTTCTGTGTTCTTCAGACCTGGTAACAATCCGAGTAGCGCAGACACGCACGGTTTTTGTAGGATCTCGCATGCGCGCTCTCATATCGTTATGTATCATCCTCCTCACCGCCAGTGTCATCAGTAGTTGCGGGACGACACCCAGCACCAAACTGACCGGCGCGGTCCGTTACTTTAATATTCGAACGGACATCGCCCCGCGACAGCTGATCGCACAGATCGGCGATGAGATTCGATGGCAAAACCTCAATCCTGAACCAGTCCGGTTGCGCCTGCTCGAAGAAGGCAACCCGACACTCATCGAGTGCGGAAAAGGCTTCTCCAAATTCGGAGTCGTGCAAGACACGGTGACGATTGCGCCCCTGCAATATGCCAGTCTCTGTTTCGGCAAGCCGGGCACGGTGAGGTTCAACGTGTGGCTGGACGCCGACAACCCACAGGGCGCCATGACGCCCACCGGCAGTATCCGCATCGAGCCACGGGGCACCCTCAAGCGAAACTCCTGAAAGACCTCAAGGGCATCGTCTCCAACGGCCCGTCTCTTTGATCGCAACAGTTAGCAGGGAATGTTGATCGCCGGATCGCAGAAAAGCGGCGGAATCACGGTGGGGCGCATGTAGCGTGAGGAGGGATCCTGTGATCCCATCGGTGCGTTCAGTGCCGGCCCGCCGGTCATCCCGGGCAACCCTTTACCGATCGTCCCGAACGACTTGCCTTGGCTCGAAGGAATGGTGTTACTTTGGGGCGCGCTGGCCCCGGATGCGGTCGAGGTGATGTTCGATTGCTGCGCAAACGGATTTTGCAGGAGCGGCTGGGTGCCCGGCGTTTGAGGAATCTGCCCCGGTTGCGTCTGCTGAGCGGAGGAAGGCGGTGTCGTCTGCGCGATTCCGAACAACGGCGTCATGCACAACAGCGCGCAAAGCCCGACTCCGAACGCTTGCGCCTGCATCGACTGCCTGACTGGCACCCGTTCTCTCACGATCCCCTCACGGCCGGCACTAATCCAGCCAATCCTTTTCCTTCAACTTGCGCGGCAGGTATTTCTTGGTCAAATACTGGAAGTCCTTGTTGGCCAAGGCGTCCAGTTCGTATTTCAGCCCGCTCGAGAGCATGCGTTTGATTTCCTGCTGCCACGCCGGCTTCTGGAACCATTGATAGTTCAACAGCTCCTTTGCTCGGGTGATATCCTTCTCGTTCAGTTTGATCCCCACGTTGCGCGGCAACTCGTACCGCTCGGGATCAGCGCTGGATAAGCCGATGAACTTCGCTTTCGGAATCGCCATCCGTTGGCTCTCGAAGGCGAGATTGATCGAACCCTGCTTCACAACGGAATAGATATAGTACCCCCAGGGATCGTTGTCCACCAGCACGTAGACGGGCAACTTGTATTCCTCGTGGAGGCGGCGCGCCAGCCGTCTCACGCCGCGCGGCGGCTGACCATTGCCGGTCAACAACACGCAATTATAGCGTCGCCAGAACTTGTCTTCCGACAACCGGTTCCACTGGGTGCCCTTTTCGACCAGCAAAAGAAAGTCAGCCGTACAACGGCGGATCTCCAAATACTCCGGCTCGACGATGGAGGGCACGGAATAGCCGCCCTTGCCCAGCTTGGCACAATCCACACGATCGCCGTCATCGCCAAAGACCACCGGCCCGACGATGCTCCCGCTGTTCTCCGCTCGCACGTGGAGTTCCTCACGCAGGGCCACGAGCGACACCTCGAGATCCTCAATGATCGGGTCGGACTCGTCCTGTGTGTCAAAGGTGTTCTCGTGAGAGTCCTGGATCGTGTGTTTAGTCCGGTAATAGATTTCCCTGAGCGACGTCGTTAGATCGGCCTGCTGCAGCTCGGCCAATGCATCCGCTACAAGCATGGTTTGCATGAACTTTTTTGCCATGCCGACGTTAAAAAACGAGCGGGCTTGTTTCTTGTCGCCCATCTCAATCAGCCCGCGACGAGGGTTGAATGACACGTTCGAGAGGGCGCGCATCGGAATCTCGAAGGTCGGATCCTTCGCCCGCTGCGCCGCCGCAATCACCACATCGGCCATGCCGACAAGCTTCTTGCCCACGATGCCGTTTTTCTTGGGTTTCGCCTGTGCCATAAACTGTCCTATGTCCTTTTGCGGGCGGGCTTTGCCGCGCCGGATGATTTCTTTCGAGACGCCGCCTTCTTCGCAGACGCCGGTTCAGCAGCAAACATCTCCTGCTGCCTGCCCGTAGCCTTCACGCGACCGGCAACCTTCGTCTGCACATGTTTAGTCGTTACCTTGGTCGTTCGCGTTCCCTTGGTGGAAGCCTTCGGTGTGGTGGTGGACTCCGCGGAGATCGGCGGCGGAGCGTCGGGACTCGGCGAGGCGGCCTGCTGTGTAATCTCCATCTCGCCCTCGATGCCTTCCGCTGTCACAATGATCGAATGCGGCAATCCTTCAGGGCCCGCGCTCGTCTTCCCCAACGCTTCGTCGGTCTTGATACCGCCTGTTCGTGAACTCGCAATCTTATGCAGCTGCTCTTTCAACTTCCCAACGGGGAGGTTCCCGCCTTTCAACCGATTGCAGGCCGCGACCACTTCCTCGATATACAGATCGAAAATATTGCGCCGCCGGAATTCGCTTGCTGCCCGCTCACGCCTCCGTAAAAAGATCCCCAAGCGACGTCCCGCCTCACGCAGCGCCAGGGTAATTTCCTTCTGAATTTCATCGTAATCCGCGATGGCTTCCTTCGACTCACTGGTGAACGGTACCCAGACGGACGCCATGTGCACGAAGATCACCATCGGCCCGGCCGGCAGCGCACCACGCGACTGACTAACCCCATAATTACGCCAGGTAGTACCAAGGACCGCTTTGAACGTCGAGCAGGCCGATTGTTGATACAGTAATGGCACCCGGTTCGCATACCGGATCACCCGCGCCAGCTCTGTGTCGTGGCCCTGATCTTCACCTTCCGCAAGCGGCACGCTTGCTTGCTGAGGCTTGGTCGCCTCCTCGGGGCTTTTCCCGAAGGCCAATCCCGCTTCGATGATGAAGGGATAACCGCGATACACGGCCGGTGGACGACTGACCGCGGTGTAAAACTCACCTTTGATTTGCTTGTACAGACCGGAGAGGATCGCCTTCTCTCCGATCGGCGAAATACAGTTCGTCGGGGGCGCCATGATCTTCGTGGCCTGGATGGTTTTGTACAGGATCTCCGCGGCCTGGTGCTTCAGGTCGCGGGGCTTGGTATTGGGCGACACCTTGGCTGCTTTGCACATCTCTTCTGCCAGCGCCGGCGAAACCCGACAAAAATCGCTGGCCAAAAACCCGGCGACGGTCTGACTCTTCGTGTCCTGCAACATTTTCAGCAGGGCACCGAATTCAATGCCGTAGGGATGCGGTTTGATTTCCTTCGGTGAAGGCGGCAGTTCGTGGTAGGAACGCGGATACTCCTTCGCCTCGCCTTCGGGCGTATGGTAGATCAGCCGGACGTGCGGGTTGGCAATCGAGGTTTGCTCCAACCATTCATCGACCGACGCACGCCCCTTCTGATACCGCCCTTCAACTTCCAGCGTCACCTCGGTCCCCTGCGGCTGATGCCATTCGATCTGTTTATTTTCGTGAACCAGCGGCTCATTCTTCTTGGTGTCGATCTGCACTTCGAAATAATGGGCCGCGGCGCGCGGGCCGGTCCGGGAAATGACCTTCACGGGCTTACCGGTCGTCAACTGTCCATACATGCCGGCGGCGGAAATCCCGATGCCCTGCTGCCCACGGCTCATGCGCATGCGATGAAACTTCGAGCCGTACAGCAACTTGGCGAACACGCGAGGCACCTGCTGCCGGACAATCCCCGGGCCGTTGTCTGTCACGGTGATACGAAACCGCGTCGCTTGGCTCGGCGCAACCGGCGTCTGACCCGTCGTCACGATTTCCAGCTTGACCGTCACCTCAGGCAGAATCCCAGCTTCCTCACAGGCATCCAACGAATTGTCGACCGCTTCCTTCACACAGGTGAGTAGGGCCTTGCGAGGATTGTCAAAACCGAGAAGATGTCGGTTCTTGGTAAAAAACTCGGAAACGGAGATCTCACGCTGCCGCGCACCCATTTCCACGGCTGTCACTGCAGGAGCGGACGGTGCTGCTGCCTGGGTCTTCTTGCGTGACGGAGTCGCGGTTGGTTCACTCGAATCGGACGGAGGTTCTGGTGCGGATGAGGCAGCACGTGGGCGTGATGTCTTGGTGGCCATTCAACCTCTCAAGCAAGCAATTCACAATGAATGACAGGGCGCAACCGGCAAACAGGATACGTACACTCTTCGTCGTTTACAGGGAACGACCAGGAGAGTCAAGCCTTGAGGGGATTCTCGTCGCGTCAGTAGAGGGTCACACGCTGCGGGAATTCGCGCGGGAATGGTCGGTAAGCAGGAACAGCTCTTCGGCGCAGTTTGGGTGGGAGGAGGACGCACCTACCGAGGAGAGGTAGATACGGCGGAGATCTCGGGAGGACTTCAGGCTTCCCGGTACAAGCCGGGCATGCACACCATCCTCAGCACT